>Ga0163162_10002867_pt1 | contig 16409 bp, 16 predicted proteins | sample S55metaG_FD_115310 | JGI IMG/M metagenome (GOLD analysis project Ga0163162, IMG submission 115310) | Switchgrass rhizosphere microbial communities from Kellogg Biological Station, Michigan, USA - S5-5 metaG | ecosystem: Host-associated > Plants > Roots > Rhizosphere > Soil | place: USA...
GATACCCGGCGCGCATTCATCGAAGCAGTCCTGTCGAGCGTGACCGCCGGCGTGATCGCAGTTGACCGGATGCTTCGGATACTGCTGCTCAACCGTTCCGCCGACACTCTCCTTCAAAAAGGCGAGGAGGAAATCGAGGGTAGGGATCTCGCTTCGGTCTCGCCCGAGCTCGACGAGTTCATGCGCGGGGACCAGGCGGAGGCGAACGTGCTGATCGTCGCGGATGGCGGTCAACGTACCCTCGCGGTCAAGCGCGTCCGCTACCAGGACGGGTCGGTTTTGACCTTCGACGACATCACCGACCAGCTGTCGGATCAGAGACGAGCGGCCTGGTCCGACATTGCCCGACGCATTGCTCACGAGATCAAGAACCCTCTCACTCCGATCCAGCTGGCCGCCGAACGGTTGCAGCGGCGCTTCGGAAACGAGATCCGCTCGGACAGCGAAACGTTCGAACGGCTAACCGGCACGATTGTCCGGCAAGTCGGCGACCTCAGGCGCATGGTCGATGAATTTTCGAATTTCGCACGGATGCCGAAACCGGTCTTCCGGGACGAGGACGTGCACGAGATCGCTCGGCAGGCCCTGTTTCTTCATGAAGTAGCTCACCCGGCCATCAGCTTCGCGCTTGAGCCGCCACAGGGCGAGTTCCGCATGGTCTGCGATCGGCGCCAACTCGCGCAGGCCCTTACGAATGTGGTCAAGAACGGGGTCGAAGCCATTGAAGGGCGACGAAATCGTGGCGAACACAGCATCGCTGGCGATCGGATAGATCTACGGATGCACGCGGATGGCGCAAGTTTGGTTGTCGACGTTTTCGACACCGGAATGGGCCTGCCCGAGGATCGCGAGCGGCTTACCGAACCCTATGTGACAACGCGGGTGAGGGGAACGGGCCTCGGGCTCGCAATCGTCAAGAAGATTGTCGAGGAGCACATGGGCGAAATCGCCTTCCTCGACCGGACGGGCGGGGGAACGCACGTTCGAATTTCGTTCGATACGCACAAACTCGCTGCACTCGGCACCGAGGCCGAAGAAACTGCAAGTGGCAACAATGAAGATAGGGACGAGGAAGCCTGATGGCGCTTGAAGTGCTGGTGGTCGATGACGAGGCCGATATTCGAGAGCTCGTAAGCGGTGTCCTGGAGGATGAGGGCTACAAGGTCCGCACGGCCGCGGACAGCACCCAGACGCTCGAGGCCGTGGAAGAGCGCCGTCCGTCGATGGTCCTGCTCGATGTGTGGCTGCAAGGCTCCAAGCTCGACGGATTGCAATTGCTCCAGGAAATCAAGCGCCGGGATTCGACCATTCCTGTGCTGATGATCTCGGGGCACGGCAATCTCGACACCGCCGTTGCGGCCGTCAGGGAAGGGGCCATCGATTTCATCGAGAAGCCGTTCGAGGCGGAGCGCCTCATTTACCTTGTCGACCGGGCCACTGAAACCGAGCGCCTGAGACGCGAGAACGAAACGCTTCGGCTCCAGGTGGGACAGGAAGACCAGCTTCACGGCAGCTCCGTCGCCATCAACACGGTTCGGGCCACCCTCAAGCGCGTCGCTCCGACCGGCAGCCGGGTGCTGATTTCAGGACCGCCCGGAGTGGGCAAGGAGATCGCCGCCCGGATGATCCACCAGTGGAGCCCCCGGGCGCGTGCTCCCTTCATCGTGCTTTCGGCGGCAATGATGAGCCCCGAGCGCGTCGAGGAAGAATTGTTCGGCAGCGAGAGCGAAGGCGTGGTCCGGCCCGGCCTCCTCGAGCATGCCCATGGCGGCACTCTTTTCCTCGACGAGATTGCGGACATGCCCCTGACAACGCAGGCAAAGATCCTGCGCGTCCTGACCGATCAGAGCTATACGCGCGTTGGTGGACAGCGGCCGGTCAAGGTCGACGTTCGGGTGTTGTCCGCGACCTCCCGCAGCCTCCAGGAGGAAATCGCGGCGGGACGATTCCGCGAGGACCTGTTCTATCGGCTCAACGTAGTTCCGGTGAAACTGCCGGCGCTTCGCGAGCGTCGTGAGGATCTTCCGGAACTGGTCAGCCATTTCCTCGCGCGCTACGCAGCAGAGCGCCGAATGACGGCCCCCGGTATTTCGGAGGAGGCGATGGCGGCGCTCCAGGCGCATGACTGGCCGGGCAACGTCCGCCAGTTACGCAACATCATCGAGCGGACCTTGATCCTTGCTCCCGGCGATCGCGTCGCCTGCATCGAAGTTGACCTGCTGCCGCCGGAGATCCTCGACAACCAGAGCCCGATGAGCGGCGCCAATACGACCATGGCCATTATGGGCAGCCCGCTACGGGAAGCCCGGGAATCCTTCGAACGCGAATATCTCAAGATTCAGATCCGGCGGTTTTCCGGCAACATCTCGCGCACAGCATCGTTCATCGGAATGGAGCGCTCGGCGCTTCACCGGAAACTTAAAGCCCTTGGAATCGGCGACAAGAGGGAAGGCGAAGAGTAGGGAGGCAGTATGCCAGCGCGATCGCTGAGCCTGCAGGATCATTTCCTGAACAGCCTCCGGCGCGCCAAGCTTCCGGTGACCATCTTTCTGGTCAAGGGCGTCAAGCTTCAGGGCGTGATCACCTGGTTCGACGCATTCTCGCTGCTGCTCCGAAGGGAAGGGGCTTCCCAGCTAGTCTACAAGCACTCGATTTCCACGGTCATGCCCTCCGAGCCGCCGCCGGACTTTGTCTCGACCGTCGCAGCCGCGGATGGCGCCAAGACGAGCCTGCAGGACGTGTTTCTCGCCGCCGCTGCCCGCGAGCACGAGCGAATGACGCTTTTCCTCATCAACGGAGTCATGCTTCAGGGCTCTGTTACGGGCTTCGACCAGTTCAGCCTGGTGCTTGAGCGCGGAGGGCAAATTCAGCTGGTCTACAAACATGCGATCTCGACTTTGCAGCCGGCGCATCCGCTGAACCTCGGCGCCGAACAGAATGGCGAGGGGGAGGCAGAGTCCTGAACGATTACGACGGTCACGGTGAAACCGATGTTGCGCGAGGCGAGCGGGCATTCATTGCCGTGCCCGAGCTTCCGCGCGAAGGCTCGCGCCGCTCGGCTGATGCTCGCGTCGAGGAGGCGGAAGGGCTGGCCGAGGCGATCGGCATCGACGTGGTGGCTGCGCGGCCGTTCCGCGTCCGAAGCCCACGGCCTGCGACCCTTCTCGGCAAGGGACAGGTCGAGGAAATTGCGGGCATTGCCAAGGAACAGCGGGCAGGCCTGCTGGTGGTCGATGCGGCGCTGACTCCTATCCAGCAGAAGAACCTGGAAGATGAGGTGGGTGCCAAGGTCATTGACCGGACCGGCCTCATTCTCGAGATCTTCGGTGAGCGTGCCGCGACGGCCGAAGGAAGGCTCCAGGTTGAACTGGCGCATCTGGACTATCAGGCGGGCCGACTAGTCAGGAGCTGGACCCACCTCGAGCGCCAGCGCGGCGGCTTCGGATTCCTTGGCGGCCCCGGCGAAACACAGATCGAGGCTGACCGCCGCCTGATCCGAGATCGGATGGCCAAAATCCGCCGTGAACTTGACCAGGTGAAGCGGACCCGCACGTTGCATCGCGACCGTCGCCAGCGGGCGCCTTGGCCCGTCATTGCGTTGGTGGGCTATACAAATGCCGGAAAGTCCACGCTTTTCAATCGCGTGACGGGCGAGACGGTCTTCGCGGAGAATTTGCTGTTCGCGACCTTGGACCCCACGATGCGCGATATCCGGTTGCCGGGCTTCGACAAGGTAATCCTGTCCGACACTGTGGGGTTCGTCTCCGATCTTCCCACGGAGCTATCGCTGCATTCCGTGCGACCCTCGAGGAAGTCGCGTCTGCCGACTTGCTCGTCCACGTTCGGAACATGGCCCATCCCGATCGCGAGGCGCAGAGCGAAGATGTCGAGGATGTACTCGCATCGCTGGGGCTTACGGACGAAAGCGGCCCGACGCGGATCGAGGCCTGGAACAAGATCGATCTGGTTCCGGCTGACGAACGTGACCGGCTCCATGAGGAATCAAAGCGTCGCGATGACGCCGTGCCGGTCTCGGCAGTGACGGGCGAAGGTTTGGACGCGCTCCGCAACCTGATGGCTGAGAAGCTCCGGAGCGGGGAGCAGGTGCATCAAATCCGCGTTCCAGCGAGCGCCGGGGAAAAGATCGCGTGGCTCCATTCGCGGGGCGAAGTGCTCGACCAAAAGCTCGATCACGACGAGATGGAATTGTCGGTCCGGCTTTCGCCCGACAATTGGGCGCGGTTTCAAGCGCTTGAATCCGCCTGAACCTTCTTGGCTGCGACCCACAGGGCTTCTTTTTCTTCGAGGGGCAGGTTCGCGAACCCCGGCTCGTTCTCAATCGCGCGGAAACGCCTCTCGAACTTGCGATTTGCTTCCCGTAGCGCGGCTTCCGGTTCGATGTTCAGATGGCGTGCGAAGTTCACGACCGCGAACAAAAGGTCACCCAACTCTTCAAGTTTGCGACTGTGGTCGGTTTCCGCATCGAGTTCTTCGAGTTCTTCGTCGATCTTCGCTCGGGCTCCAGACGGATCGGGCCAGTCAAATCCGACACGCGCTGCGCGGCGTTGCAACTTGGCAGCGCGCTCCAGGGCTGGAAGCGCCAAGGCGACACCAGCCAACGCGCTCTTGTCAGGGTTTGCGGCGCGTTCCTCGGCCTTGATGATCTCCCAAAGGTGGTGTCCGCCATGTTCGGCATCCCCAAAAATGTGGGGATGGCGGCGCTCCATCTTGTCGCTGATACGGTTGAGGACGTCATCGAGCGTGAAAAGACCGGCTTCTTCGGCCATCCGGGCGTGAAAGACGACCTGAAGCTGCAAGTCGCCGAGTTCATCGACCAGCGCGTCCATATCGCTGCGCGCAATTGCGTCGGCGACCTCATAGGCTTCTTCGATCGTGTAGGGCGCGATCGTCTCAAACGTCTGGACCGTGTCCCATTCGCAGCCGCTGACGGGATCGCGGAGGCGGCGCATGATCTCGACGAGTCGTTCAAGGGACATCGGGGGCCTTCTGTTCACGGTGTTCTAAAAGTATGATAATATGCATTATGTAAAGTATTACTGGATCAGGAGACGAGCACCAGCCAGCGCCCTTCCACGCTCCATCGACTCAAAGTGGACAAATAATTCATGCCCAGAACATTCAGATCGTCGCTGTCCGCGATCTCAAGCGCCACATTGCGCCGAGTGATGCTTCCGATCGTGAGTGATTCTGCTCGTCCGCTGGCGACGCGAATGACGCCATTGCCGGTTCGGACGAACTGATCCCGGTTCGATGAGACGGTCACCCCCGCATCTTTTGCCGTCTGCCGGTCGACCGTCGTTGTCGTTGCCCCGCTGTCGACCAGGAATTTCACGCTTCTGCCGTTGATCTTGGCATCCACCCAGAAGTGACCGTCGATCGCCATTGGAATGCGCGTTTCCCGGCCCTGCTCAACCGGCGTGCCCACAGCTTCCGCCTTGAGGCGCTGTGCGACCCAGCCGAGATTGTCCCGGAAGGTGAAAATGATGAACCCGGCCGCGAAGATGGCGACCCATGCCAGCGCCATGGTCATGAGCTTCGCCGCCGGCTCGCGCCGGGCCATTAGCGAACCGAGCACGAGCATCATTGCCATCAATATGTAGACCCCGCCCAGCATCAGGTCGTTCGTCATCATGACTCGATCTCGAGACCGTCGAACGCCGGTGCAGCCCAGTCGGGCAGCTCTGCGACCAAGGTTCGATAGTCCAGGCTGTTTCCCATGTGCACGAGATAAAGCTGCCCAACGCCGAGTTCCTTTGCCGCGCTGAGCACGCCGTCCAGATACATGTGCGTCGGATGCTGCTGCCGGGTCAGACAATCGGCGATCCATATGTCCACGCCCTGATAAAGCATTTTCATATCATCGTTTAACGCGCTGAAATCTACGGCATATCCGATAGAGAATGCGTCCTCGTCGAAACGCAGGCCAAGCGATGTTGGACCGCCGTGAGGCTGGTCTACAAAGCTGACTCGTGCGTGACCGAAGGTCAGCTCGTCGCCGAGCTCCCGCCCTTCGGCAATGGGCCGATAAAATGCAGACCGCCCGAATGCGTATGAAAAACGAAGCCTGAGTTCCCCGAGCACATCCGCACGCGCATGAATCGGAACGGGCCGCCCGATGGCCTGTGAAACCGGCCGAAGCTCATCGATCCCATGGCAATGATCGCCATGCGCATGCGTGACGATTACGCCATCCAGCTCTCCGACGTTCGCTGCAAGCAGCTGCTGGCGCAGATCCGGCCCACAATCGACAAGCAGACGCTCGCCGGCGCTCTCCACCAGGATCGACGTCCTTAGCCTCGCGTTCCTTGGCTCATTTGGATCACAAAGTCCCCATTCGTTCCCGATCTTCGGGACGCCAGTCGATGTCCCGCAACCGAGAATTCGGACTCTCAAGCCTCGGTCCCTTGGGCTTTCCCGAACAGTTTGAAGAAGTTGGCCGTCGTCGTCTGGGCGAGCTGTTCAGGATCTTCTCCTCGCAGTTCGGCAACGAATCTGGCGGTATCGGCAACGAAAGCGGGCTCGCATTTCTGCCCGCGGTGAGGAACCGGAGCGAGGAATGGCGAATCCGTCTCGACCAACATCTGATCGGCAGGAAGCCATTTCGCAGTCTCCTGCAGATCCTGCGCATTCTTGAAGGTCACGATCCCCGACAGCGAAATATGGAAGCCAAGGTCGAGGCCCTTGCGCGCCAGCTCGGCCGAACCCGTGAAGCAGTGCAGGACACCGGTGACCCCGCCCTGCTTCACGGCTGCTTCAAGAATCTCGGACGTATCTTCCTCCGCATCACGCGTGTGCACAACCAAAGGAAGGCCGGTCTGCCGGGCCGCCTCGATATGCGCCTGGAAGCGCTCGCGCTGCGCCGCGCGGTCCGACTTGTCGTAATAATAGTCGAGACCGCACTCACCGATGGCGATGACGCGCGGATGATCGGTAGCCTCAACCAGCGCAGCAGCCCCGAGGTCCGGATGGCTGTCGGCCTCATGCGGGTGCACGCCGACGCTGGCCCAGACGTCGGGCTCGCGCTCCGCGACCGCGATGATCTGGCTCCATTCGCGCTGTCGCGTCGAGATGTTGAGGAAGCCGGCAACGCCTTGTTGCCGGGCATTTTGAAGCACTTCGTCCTGGCGCTCGGCCAGGCCTTCGTAATTGAGGTGGCAATGGCTGTCGATCAACCTCACGCCGCCGCTTCCTCCTCGTCCTCTGGAAGCTCGAGACGCGGGAAGATCGGGGTTGGAGCGCTCAGCCGATATTCGCTCTGCGCGAGGTTCACATACCAATCGGTCTGCTGCAAGGCGCCCTGGTCGCGTGCGTCGGGTCCAATGCCCATCACTTCCAAAAGCTTGTCCGCAGACGAAGGCACAATCGGTCGGATGGTTATTGCCAAGTCTCGAATGCACAGGAAAAGTGTCGCCAACACTGCCTTCATGCGCTCTGGATCTGTCTTGCGAAGAGTCCAGGGTGCCATCCGATCAACGTATTGGTTGCAGCGAAACACGGCGAGCAGCCACGCCTCGATTCCCTGTGAGAAGGCGAACTTGTCGAATTCACGGGGAACTTGGGTTCTTGCTGCATCGGCGACCCAACCCACCAATTCATTGTCCTCTTGGTTGTTTAGATCGACGATCGGAAGTTGGCCCTCTAGGTTCTTGTGAATCATCGACAATGTGCGCTGGGCAAGATTGCCGAAGCTGTTCGCAAGTTCGGCATTGGCGCGATTGACGATCGCCTCGGCGCTGTAGCTGCCGTCCTGTCCGAACGGGACCTCGCGCAACAGGAAATATCGCAGCGCGTCGACGCCGAAGCGCTCCGCCAGCGCCATCGGATCGATGACGTTGCCCACGCTCTTCGACATCTTCTCGCCGCGGCTCAGCAGGAAACCGTGACCGTAGACCTGCTTCGGGAGCTCGATTCCGGCGCTCATCAGGAATGCCGGCCAGTAGACCGCGTGGAAGCGGACAACGTCCTTGCCGATCAGATGGACGTTGGCCGGCCAGTAACGGCGCCAGAGTTCGGTATCGTCGGGATAGCCGAGCCCGGTGATGTAGTTGGTCAGCGCGTCGAGCCAGACGTACATCACATGGTCATTGCCACCCGGCACCGGAACGCCCCAGTCGAAGCTTGTGCGCGAGATGCTGAGATCCTTGAGGCCGCCCTCGACGAAGCGGACCACCTCATTGCGGCGGCTCTCCGGGCGGATGAAGTCCGGATTTGCGGCATAATGATCGAGCAGTGGCTGCTGGTATTTCGACAGGCGGAAAAACCAGCTCTCCTCGACCGTCCATTCGACGGGCGTCCCCTGCGGCGACAGCTTGGCCCCGTCGTCGCTCGTGCTGAGCTCCTCCTCCTCGTAATAGGCCTCGTCGCGGACCGAATACCAACCCTCGTACCGATCGAGATAGAGGTCGCCCCTTTCCTCCATCGCCTTCCAGATCGCCTGGCTCGCGCGATAATGGTCGGGCTGAGAGGTTCGGATGAAGCGATCATACGAAACGTTAAGTGTATCGCACATCTTCTGGAAAAGAGGCGACATCTTGTCGGCGAAGGCCCGCGGTTCAATGCCCTCGTTGCGCGCGCCCTGGGCCATTTTCAGGCCGTGCTCGTCCGTCCCGGTCTGGAATCGGACGTCGCGGCCCTGGCTGCGTTGAAAGCGCGCCATGGCATCGGCGGCAATGGCCTCATAGGCGTGCCCGATGTGCGGGGGGCCGTTGGGGTAGCTGATGGCGGTGGTGATGTAGAAGGGTTCGGACATGGTTTGGGTCCGGCCCTAGCTTGGCGCGCCTAGCGCTTCAAGGAAGCCGGTTCGGCAACGACAGCAAGGATACCGCCGATCTGGAAGACAGTTGCCGCCGGATCGAGCGACAACCTCGGAGCGATTGCTGCGAGCTCTCGCGCCTTTGCATAAGCGTCGATCGCGCGCTCCCGGGCGGCGGGCTTCAACGACCTTGCCTCCCGCGCAATCAGCGACGGCGCGAGATCGAGAAACGCTGCATAGCGATCTGATGCCCCTTTCTTGCCAAGCTCGGTCGCGAGGTCGGACCGGCGCGCATTGGTCGGATCGCCCTGGCGAAGGATCGCGAGCGCTGCATCCTCGAGCTTGCCCAGATCCAGTTCAGCAAAAGCGAGTGCCCTTCCGGCAGAGCCGCCGGACATCGCGATGATGCGCTTTCGCTCAGTCGCGCTCAGCTCTGTCTGGTTCTCGAGGATTGACGTCATGGCGTCATCGTCAAGGTTGGAGAAATCCAGCCGCCTGCATCGCGACCGGATTGTCGGAAGGAGCCGGCCTGGCGAGTGGCTGACCAGGAAGAAGAGCGTGTTGGCCGGCGGCTCCTCGAGGATTTTCAGGAGCGCGTTCGCGCCGGACGTCTCCAAGTCGTCCACGGAGTCGATCACCGCGACGCGCCACGGCGACAGAGCGGCGGTCATGCTCATGAACTCGCCGAGCTCACGCACTTGGTCGACGCTGATATTGCGGGCGAGATTGCCGGTTTTCTCGTTGATCAGCCGCTCGAGCCACCGCATGTCAGGATGGCTTCGGGCCTCGACCAGCTTGACGATCGGGTGCTCGTTGCCAGTGCCGATTCCTGGAAGGTCGAACGGCGGCCCCGCGGCCTCGGCGAGGACGCGGCGAGTTGCCGCATGCGCGAAGCTCAATTTGCCCACACCTTTCGGTCCGGCAAGCAGCCAGGCGTGGTGAAGCTTCCGCGAAGCCCAGGCGGCGGCAAATTGTTCGACCGCCCTTTCCTGTCCGACAATCACGGCAGGAGGTCCTGGATCGCGTTCAGTAATCGCTGCGTCACTTCGTCGGGATTTCCTGAACCATCGATAATGCGCACCCGGTCCGGTTCCTCTGCGGCAACGAGGCGGAAGGCGAGATCGACCTTCTGGTGATAGCCTTCCGGCCGACCGCCGATCCGGTCACTCTCCTCATTGTCGCGGGCGCGGGCGCGAGCGCCGCCTTCGGCGAGTGCAAGGACCAAGGTTCGATCCGGAAAATCCTCGCCGATGCCAAAAGCATTGATCGCCCGGACGGCCTCGATGCCCAATTCACCTGCCCCGCCCTGGTAAGCGAGCGAGCTATCAATGAATCGGTCGGCAAGCACCCACTTGCCTTCATCGAGCGCCGGTCGAATCGTCTTCGCCACGTGATCGGCCCTGGCAGCGGCGAACAACAGGGCTTCCGCCGCCGGGCTCCAGCGATCCTCGGAGCCGCTGAGGAGCAATTCGCGGATCCGTTCTGCCCCTTCGCTCCCGCCGGGCTCGCGGGTGACAAGCACATCGATGCCGCGATCCTGGAGGGCAGAAGCCAATGCCTTCACCTGGGTCGACTTCCCGGCCCCCTCCCCGCCCTCAAGGCTGATGAAGCGCCCGCGTGATGTCACGCCATTCCGAACAGCGACTTGAGGCCGATCCAGATGCGTGTGAAGAAACCTGCGCGGCCGACATCCTCGCCCGCTACCAGCGGAACGATCTGCGGCGGAGTATCGCCGGTCGTAACGACCAGCTGAGCGACTTCCTGACCCTTGGTGATCGGAGCGACCAGCGGTCCGTCGTAGCGGATTTTGGTCTGGATCGAGCCGCTCGAAAGTCCGGCTGGCACGGTCACCGCAAGGTTGCGGGGCGCAACGAGGGAGACCGCGCTGGAGCTGCCCATCTGAACCTGTGCGGTGCCGATCTTTGCTCCCTGCTGAAACAGTGGCTTGGACTGCCACGCGTTGAAGCCCCACTGGATCAGCCGCGTCGATTCCTGAACACGGGCGTTCCAGCTATCCAGGCCCGCGACCACTTCGATCAGCCGGCGGCCGTTCTGATCCGCCGAGCCGGTGAAGCCATAGCCCGCCTCGTCCGTGTGCCCCGTCTTGAGCCCGTCAGCGCCCGGCACCTTGCCTAAAATCGGGTTTCGGTTCGCCTGGGTGATGTCCTGACCAGAGCCGAGCGTCTTGCCCCAGGTGAAGCTCGGCAGTGAATAGAACTGCTTGTAGAGCTTGTAATGATGCTCGATCTCGTACCGGGCGAGCGTCGCGAGATCCCGTGCGGTCACATAGGTGACCCCATTGTCGGGCCAGCCATTCGCGGTTCCGAAATGGCTGTTGGTCAGACCAATCTTCTTGCCGAGCGCATTCATCTGGTCGGTAAAGGCCTGCTCCGTGCCGGCGATGCACTCGGCCAGCACCACCGACGCGTCGTTTCCGGAAAGAGTCACGATCCCCTTCAGCAGATTTTCGACGCTGACCTGCTCATTGGGCGAAAGGAACATGGTCGAGCCAGCGGCCGGGCCGTGCCATTTCTGCCAGGTTTCAGGACGTACCGTGCACATCTTGTTCAGCGGCAGCTGCCCCTTGTCGATGAGCTCGAAGGCCACGTCCGTGGTCATCATCTTGGCCATCGACGCGGGTGGCATCCGCATGTCCGGATTCTTGGCGTAGAGAATCGCGCCCGAACTGACGTCGATCAGGAAAGCGGTTTTTGCTGGCGTATCGAATTGGGGTGCCGCGGCTGGGGCAGCACTCGCAAGAAGGACAGAAGCGGCGGTTAGTAGAAGGATTTTGCGCGACATGAGGCTGAACAGCTTCCCGGATTCAAAGGTGATGGAAGCTGTCTATCGCCGAGCAATCGCGTCCGCCAGAACTCCAACCGAAATCCCGTAAAAATTCGAACAATTATAATCGAGGATCGCCCGATAATTGGTGGTTAGAAGGTAGGCCGTTTCATAGGGCCCGTCGGGCTCGATCAGGCTCGCCATCTCATTTTCTGGCAACGAGCGCCCCAGTGGCGTTACGCCGAGCGCACGCCATTCGCGCATCGTCAGCCAACGGCTGTGGCGGCGATAGACCTGCGGGCAGCGAGGTGCCGTCGTCCTGCTCGCAAGTGCCGCCCGGTTCAGCGTGGTCGGAGTCCGAACCGGAATTCCCCACGGGATGCTCGGCTTCCACCCCGCGTCGCGCAAATAGGTAGCGATCGATGCCAGCCCGTCGAGTTCGTTCGACCAGATGTCGGAATAGCCGTCACCATCGCCATCGGCACGCAGTCTAAGCGCGACCGTCGGCATGAACTGCGGATAGCCCGTCGCACCTGCCCAACTGCCTTTGAGCCGCCAGCGCGGAACGCCTTGGTCCATGAGCTTCAGCGCGGCGATGAATTCACTTTCGAAGAAAGCCCGGCGGCGGCCGTAATAGCCGAGGCTGGCAAGCGCCTGCAGCAGGTCAGTGCTTCCGGTGACGGTCCCATAACTGGTTTCGAGACCCCAAATCGCCATCAGCACAGCGGGGTCGACTCCAAACTGACCGTCCAAGCGTCGAAGGGCGCTGTAATTGCTGCCATAATTGTCGCGACCGCGCTGGATCAGGGACGCAGTGACGTGCGAGCGGAGATAGGGTGAGAGCGCTCCGACGACGCCGCCGCTCGTTTGGGCAACAGGTTCGGTCCGTTCGAGCGCGATGACCCGCTGGTTGACCACAAGTCCCGGCACATTGGCCTGGATGGTTGCTTCGCGAACCCCCTGCTGCCGGGCCAGTTGCGCCAGGCGCAGCTTGTAGCCGTACCAGGGGTCCATGGCCGGTGCGGCGTATGCCGGAGTCATCACGTCCACCTGGGCTGCGGTGGCGGGCGCAGCCGAACTGCCCAACGCGACCGCAGAGAGACCCAACGACACCCACCCGCTCATACCCAACACGCAACCTCCTCGTGAGAGTCGAGGCTATCGGGCGGAACCCCGATCACGCCAGCTTGCTTCACCGCATGCCTTGCACGGACTGTCGTCAAACTTGACCGGAGCTCGATAAATGGGCGCCCGGGCTTGAAAAGAGCGCAAAGCCCACAGATGGAGCGAATCCTTGGATGGGTGGCCGAGCGGTTTAAGGCACCGGTCTTGAAAACCGGCGACGTGCAAGCGTCCGTGGGTTCGAATCCCACCCCATCCGCCAAAGCTCTACAATTCAGCTTGCATTAACGCTACAAATGTAGCAGTCTACAAATGTAGCGCGGCGAGTCTGTCGTGCGAAAGGAATGAAAATGCTCAGCAAGCTTCCACCGCGCGAACGACAAATCGTGGATATCCTTTACGAAAGAGGCGCCCTTCCCGTCTCCGATATCTGCGATGCCCTGCCCGTCCTTTTGAGCGGATCGGCAGTGCGCGCGATGCTCAAGCGCCTCGAAGACAAGGGCTTTGTGCAGCGGACGGAATCCGAACGCGGTTTTCTGTACAGCCCGGTCGTGTCGGACACGGTCGCCCAGAAGTCTGCCCTCAGCGAAATCGTGCGAGTCTTCTTCAACGGCTCGCCTGCCAGCGCCGCAAGCGCCTTGCTCGGGATGTCGGACAAGCTCAAGGAAGACGAACTCAATCAGCTCGAGCAAATGATTGCCCGGGCCCGCAAGGAAAAAGGGGACCGCTGATGCATGTCCTCCTCGGGATAGCGCTCAAGTCGCTCTTGATTGCCGGCCTGACGCTGGGACTGCTGCAGCTCCTCAAGAATCGCTCTGCGGCCGAGCGATCATGGGTGGCTCACATCGGGCTCCTGGCCCTGGTGATTATGGCTTTTGCGCCGCTGGTTCTGCCGAGCTGGAACGTCGAGACCCCTGCACTGTTCGAACGAGCCGCAGTGCCTGCGTCCGAGCCTGTGGCGCAGCAGCCGGTGGCGTCGACTGCTCGAGCTGCAAACGTGCCGGCAACGCCCCTCCCCGCAGCGCCGTCGCTCAAGGTCGCGGCGACACCGTCTTTGCCGTCGCTCAGCCCGGTGCTGGCGGCAACTGCGCTCTATGCGGTGCCTGCCGCGATCCTGCTCATGCTGACGTTCCTGGCGCTTTGTCGATTGATCGCGCTGAGAGCCAGGGCTGACGTCCTCGTCGATGGTCATTGGCTAAGCGCTCTTGCACGGGCTCAGCGAAGAATGGGCTTCAAGCACGGCACGGCCCTGCTCACCAGCGACGAACTCGCCTCACCCATCAGCTGGGGGCTGATGCGCCCGGTCATCTTGCTCAACAGCCGAGCGGTTGAAGCGGCAGGCGAGGCCGAGGCGATTATCGCCCATGAGCTCGCTCACGTTGCCCGGATGGACTGGATCAAGCTGCTGCTGGCGCGCGTCGCGACTGCATTATTCTGGTTCAATCCGCTGGTGTGGATCCTCGGCCGCGAAGCGCATCAGCTACGCGAGGAAGCAGCAGACGACAGCGTGCTCGGCGCCGATATTCCGGACACCGATTACGCCCAGTTGCTGGTCGGAGTTGCGCGCCACGAATGTCCGGGCCTGCTGCTTGGCGCGCATGGCGTCGCTCCATCCAAGAGCTCGCTCGCCCGCAGGGTGGCGCGAGTCCTCGACGGCAAGTCAGTGCGTGGCCCTGTTGCGCGTTCCTTTGCATTGGGCGTCTTCAGCGGCGCAGTCCTGGTTGCGGCCCCCCTTGCTGCACTCACGTTTACGCCGCCCGCACCCAAAGCCGTGAAGCCGGTGTCGCAGCACACTGCGGTAAGTGCACCTGCCCCCGTCGCCGATCCCGTTGCAGTGGAGGTTCCGACCGATCTTCCGCATATCATTGCCCAGGGCGTTTCCACCTCGGTGACGACCGCTGTCGCTGCAGCGACCGCTGTGGCTCCCGTTGTCGCCTATCGGCCAACTGAAGACGTTCGTGCCGTGGCGCCGAACGGCGCGACCGTTGAAAGCGTCAACGGCATGACCGTAGCGCGGAGCCCGTCAGGCGCCACCGTCACAGTGTATCCGGCGGATTCGAGCGGCCGGCGAAGGATGGTGGCAGTTGCGCCAAATGGGGCAAGGTCGGTCACTTATGTCGACGGCAACGGTGTCCAGACTCGCACTCGCGATCGAGCAATAGACGCTGCGATCGAGGCAAAGGCCGTCGGCGTGACCCCGGAATATGTAGCGGCGATGCGTGCTGCAGTCCCGCGGCTTGGAAACGTCCAGTTCTCGGATTTCAGCGGCCTCCGTGCGGTAGGCGTGACTCCGGAATATGCACGCGAGCTCGTTGCTGCGGGTTTCCCATCAATCACCGCGGATGAGCTGATGGAAGCGCGTGCTGTTGGTGTGACCGGTTCCTATGTCAGCGCCATGCGCTCCACCGGCATTCAGGGCGATCTCGACGATTTCGTCCAGCTCCGCGCGGTGGGGGTCGATCCGGCCTTCGCGGCCCGGGTGAAGGCGTCAGGCGTCAAGGTTCGCAACGCCGATGATCTGGTCGAGCTTCGAGCGCTTGGAGTTACCAGGCTGCCACAACCGCCCCGGACTCCGGCACCGCCGCGAGGATGGAATCAAGACCCTGATCCGGGCGGCTAATCCGTCGAGCCGCTAACCGACCGACTGATCTTCAACTGACTGGAATTTCGAAGCGCCCTTCTGCGGCGAACGGAAGAACTTTGTCCAAATACCTGAAGGAGACCCATCGTGAACCGTCCCCTCGCCTTCATATGTGCCCTTTTGTTTGCATTCGTCAGCGTATCCTCCGCCTGCATGGCGCAGCCGTCCGAGCAGGTTGGATTCACGCTGGAACAGCAGCGCGGGGATCCGGCCAGGATCCACGCAGATTTCCGCAAGGAACGAAACGGCCGCGACGAGAATAACTGGTCGACCGGCTTCATGCCTTCGGATCTCATCGGGTTGGAGGTGTCCTTTTTTCGCGCTGCCGGCACGCGGCCACTTCACTTCGCCATAGTTCGTGAGGCGGGGCGGCTCGATTGTGCTGGAAACGGCGGCAACAATTATGCGTCGGGCAATTGCAACTTCACCGCCAATCCGGCCTTCACCCAGGCGCTGCAAAGCCGGGGCATCGGCCGCCCGACCCCAGATCAGGCATTTGGGTTGATGGCCGTGAATGCGCGGCGCGAAGTCATCGATGCCGTAGCGGCTGCTCGCTATCCGACGCCGTCGATCGACAATCTGATGGCTCTTTCCGCGCTCGGCGTGGACGGCCGTTACATCTCCGAGATGGCTAATGCGGGTTATCGTCCCACATCCATCCAGCAGCTGGTGGAATTCAAGGCGCTCGGAATTTCACCGCAGTGGATCAGCGGTTTCGCCCGGGTGGGATATGCCAATGTTCCCGGCGATGGACTGGTGCAGATGCGCGCGCTCGGCATCACCCCCGAATATATCGAGGGCTTTCAGCGCATCGGATATCGCAACCTCCCGGTCAGCCAGCTGGTCGAACTCAAGGCGCTGAACATCACGCCCGCATTCGTCGAATCCGCGGTTGGCCGTCAATCGAGCATGCCGCCGGTCAGCGACCTGGTGCAGATCAAGATGTTCGGCAGGAAGCGCTGAGTTTCGAATTGCTACTTCTACGCCGTTCGTAGACCGCGGCGGGCGCATTGGTCGAAACGTTGGCCGATTGATCGACGGAGGGTCGCCCGCGCTTGGGCCCTCCCATACCTCTCCGAATTGTAGAGA
>Ga0163162_10002868_pt1 | contig 16409 bp, 12 predicted proteins | sample S55metaG_FD_115310 | JGI IMG/M metagenome (GOLD analysis project Ga0163162, IMG submission 115310) | Switchgrass rhizosphere microbial communities from Kellogg Biological Station, Michigan, USA - S5-5 metaG | ecosystem: Host-associated > Plants > Roots > Rhizosphere > Soil | place: USA...
ATCGGACACCCGGCGGCATGCATCCATTCCCGCCCCAGGCGGAGTGGAACTGGGAAGATCAAAACCATTTCTCGCCCGACATGTCCAAGTACGAGACCGACCGCCGCAGCGTCTACATGATGATCCAGCGCAGCGTGCGGCTCACCTATTTCACGCTTTTCGATGGCCCCAACACCAACGTCAGCACGGAGCAGCGCAGCAGCAGCCTCACGCCGCTGCAGGCGCTGTATTTCATGAATGGCGATCTGCCGAAGCGCTGCGCCGCCAGCCTGGTGGAGCATTTGCCTTCCGCTGCGGACAAGGCGGACATCGAGCAGGCGTTTTTGATTCTCTATGGGCGCCCTCCGACCGCGCCGGAGATCGAACGAAGCACCAGTTTTTTGAGAACCGCGTCTGATGCTTACGCCACACATGGAATCGACGCCGCGGATGCCCGGCAAAAAGCGCTGAACGAATTCGTCCGGGCGCTATTCGCAACCAATGAGTTTATGTTTGTAGATTAGGGGAGGAAACACTACCAATGTCCAAGCCATTCAACCCTTCGCGCCGCACCGCGATACGCTCGCTCGCCAGCGCGTCCATGCTCCTGCCCGGCATGTTGCACGAAATGCTGGCTGAGGACACGCCGCAGGCCGCGCTCAGCGATCCGCTGGCTCCGAAAGCGCCCATGTTTCCGGCGAAAGCCAAGCGCGTCATCTTTCTTTACATGAGTGGCGGAGTGTCGCACGTGGATACCTTCGATCCCAAGCCGAAACTCACCGCCGACCACCACAAGAAATACAAGAATGACTTCCTCCACGCCAGCCCGTGGACTTCAAAAGCGTATTCGCAGAACGGAGCCCAGGTCACCGAGCTCTTCCCGCACGTAGGCGCATGCATGGACGATATCTGCCTCGTCCGATCCATGTACAACGACATTCCGAATCATCCGCAAGCGATCCTGCAAGTTCACGGCGGCTCTACCGTGCAGCCGCGGCCCAGCATCGGCTCGTGGATCAGCTACGGCCTTGGAACGATGAGCAAGAACCTGCCCTCCTACGTCGTGCTCGCTCCCGAAATTCCTTACGCGGGCAGTGCTGCCTGGGATTCCGGCTTCCTGCCCGCTTTCCACCAGGGTGTTCGCGTCATCCCCGGGCAGGAGGCGATTCCTAACATTGGCCGCTCAGGTTACGCCGACATTCAGGATATGGATCTTGGGCTGATCGACTTCTTCAATAAGCGCCACGCAGACACCCACGATGCTGATCCCGCGCTTGCCGCCCGCATCAAGACCTTCGAGACCGCCTATGGCATGCAGAAGGAGGCGCCCGAAGTCTTCGACATTTCGAAGGAGTCCGACGCGACGCTGGATCTTTACGGGCTACAACGCGACACCAAAAAAGGATTCGGCTGGATGTGTCTGACGGCGCGCCGTCTCGCCGAGCGCGGCGTCCGCTTCATCGAGATCATCGACGGCGGCTACGACAAATACACCAATTGGGATGCGCATCTCGATATCCGCATGCATGAACCGCTGGCGAAGAAAGCCGACAAGCCGATTGCCGGCCTCTTGAAGGATCTGAAGTCGCGCGGTATGCTCGAGGACACGCTCGTCGTTTGGACCACCGAATTTGGCCGTAAGCCCGGCGACGCCTCGCCCGACGAAGAGGGACGCACTCACTGGTCGACTGCATATTCGTCCTGGATGGCCGGAGGCGGCGTCAAGGCCGGAATGGTCTACGGTGCAACCGACGAATACGGCTTGACCATCGCTTCCAACCCGGTCCACATTCACGATTTCCAGGCAACCATTTTGAATCAGCTCGGCCTGGATCACACCAAGCTCACTTTCCGCCACGCCGGCCGTGACTATCGGCTCACGGACGTCTCTGGCCACGTCGTGAAGGACATCATCACTTAATGCCTTCGTCGCGACAACGTCTGCTCTGCGCAGTGGCCTTCACCGCCGCGATAGTGACCGCGCAGCAACCTGGCAAATATCCCAGCCACTGGTGGACCCCTGTGCCCGAGGCCGGCAAGCCCGATTGGGAGATCCTTCCGCAAGCCGCTAAGCCCGGCCAAGTGATTCTCTCGAAACGCAACGAGCTTGGCATCCTGTCGAACTTTGCGCCGACGCCCTTCGTCTATCGCGGCAAGCGTTACGCCAGCGTCGAAGGCTTTTGGCAGATGATGCTCTATCCGGAGGGCCCCGACGATCCGCGCGCCAAGGCTCCCGGCATTCATTGGCTGCACTCGCGGGAAGAAGTTGGCCAGATGACAGCCTGGGATGCCAAGAACGCGGGCGACGCCGCTTACGAAAATATGAAGAAGATGGGGATCGACTGGGTCACGTTTGAAGGCGCCATGATGCCCTATTGGTCGAAGACCAAAGGCGAGCACTACCGCATCATTGTGGAAGCGATGCGCGCGAAACTTGAACAGAATCCCAAAGTCCGCGAAATCTTGCTATCCACCGGCGATCTGACTCTGCTCCCGGACCACTATCAGGAAGCCGATCCTCCCGCCGAGTGGTTTTATTTCAACATCTGGATGGACTTGCGGGCTGAGTTGCAGCGCAGCCATTAAAGTTTTTGATTCGTCCCATTAGAGCTGCGATGTTGACACACGACTGTCATCGCCGCATACTAACTTAAGCCCGCGAATTGAATTAACGCCTCCTTCAGGGTGGAGGCATTCCTGCCATTCAGTTCCCCTCCGGGTATTAGCCATCTACGGTGTCCTCGATGACAGCCGGCTAGCTGGTTCCTCCACGAAGAGATCTTTTAAGGGGTCATTTCTTGACGATCGTTTTCTAGCGTTCGTCGTATTTTCGGCTGCGAGGCCTCGGCCCCGCGGTCGGCGCCATTTAGAGAAGGGAAATATCTATGGATCTTGCAATCAGTACGGGGACAACCTTTCCGCTTCGGACCATCCACCGTGGCGCTCAATTCGTGAGACGAACTTTGGGTGGCGTGTTCGCGGCAACTCTTCTGCTTTTGGGAATGCTGCTAGGTGCGGCTCCCGCTCACGGCCAATCGCTGGCCGGTCTTGCGGCACTCAGCGGCACCGTTCGCGATAGCACCGGCGCACTCATCATGGATGCGACGGTGACGGTCTCGAATCACAATCTTGGGATCGATCGCAAAATTACTACCAACCCCGAAGGCTATTTTATTGCGTCATCGCTGCCTCCCGCCTCGGGGTATGAGGTTACGGTGACGAAAACCGGCTTCACCGGGTACAGTGCAAAGAACGTGCAGCTGATGGTGGGCCAGAACATTACCATCCCGGTTCAGCTAAACGTCGCACAGCAGGCCGAATCGGTGACTGTAAGCGCGGAGGTGCCGCTCATCGAGGAATCTAAATCCGGCGTTTCTACTGCGGTCGAAAACACCCAGATTCAGAACCTGCCTATCAATGGGCGGCGCGTCGATCAATTCGCGCTCCTGACGCCCGGCGCCGTGACCGATGGCTCCGGCGGCGCAGTTTCCTTCCGCGGAGTCCCCGGAGGCAACGCGTTTCTGCAGGATGGCAACGACGTCACCCAGCAATGGGGCATCGATATCGCCGGCGGATCCAACGTTCCTTCCAGCATCAGCCAGGATGCCGTGCTCGAATTTCAGGTGCAAACTTCCGGCTATAGCGCAGAGTTCGGGCGCGCGGTCGGCGGCGTCATCAATACCGTCACGAAGAGCGGGACCAATCAATATCATGGGACCGCCTATTGGTTCTTCCGCAATCGAACGCTGGATGCCACCGATCCCTATGCCCGTTACAATCCGCCCGAGTCTCGCCACCAGGCGGGCGCCAGTCTCGGCGGCCCGATCGTCAAAGACAAGCTGTTTTTCTTTGCCAATGGAGAGGTGATGCGGCGCGACTTCCCGCTGGTGGATTCCATTGTGAATCCGCAGTTCTATTCGGGCACTACCTATGTGGGGCAATGCGGAGCGCCCGCGACCCCCGCCCAATGCGCCGCTGCTCAAAGTTACTTCGCGCGCTTCTTCCAAACCGTGCCGCGAACCGCCAACCAGAATCTCGGCTTGGCCAAACTCGACTGGCGACCGAATGATCGGAATAGCGTGGCGTTGAGCTTCAACCTGCTGAATTTCGATTCACCCAATGGCCTTGTGAACACCGTAGCCGTCACCAACGGTAGCGGCGTCGGGTCCAACGGAAACATCACCACCAAAACCCGCACCGCGCGGATCTCGGACACGTTTATCATTTCCAACTCGATCCTCAATGAGGCTCGTTTCGGCTGGTTCAAGGATCGCCGGGCGCAGGATATTAATCCGCTGCTCGCGCCGCCCAACGGCCTTCTTTCGGGTCTGTCGGTGCAAGGCCAGAGCAACCTGGGCGTTAGCGTCAACCTGCCCAACGTCCAGCCCAGCGAGGACCGCTTTCAGTACGCCGACAGTCTTTCCTGGACCAAAGGCGCGCATCAGTTTAAATTCGGTCTAGATATCGCCGATCTGCGCGATACCGAAAACGCTCTCTTCAATGGCCCCGGCTCTTACACTTACGGAACCATAACGGCGTTTGCCCAGGATCTCTCCGGAGTTCCCACCGGCAAGCACTGGCAGACGTTTACCGAATCTTTCGGCCCACTGCTGACACATGCCTCTGTCGTGAACTACGCTCTCTTCGCGCAGGACAGTTGGCGCGTAACTCCGCACTTGACGGTGAATTATGGTCTGCGCTACGAGTACAGCACCTACACTCAGCCGCCGCTCAATCCGGACTATCCGCAAACCGCCAACCTGAATCAGCCGGGCCACAATTTCGCTCCCCGTATCGGCCTGGCGTATTCCTTCAATCAGAATAAAACCGTGGTCCGAGCCGGGTACGGGATCTTCTATGCGCGGCTCCCATCCGCCAGCGTCATTCGTCTCCAGCAGCGCAACGGCGTGATCCAGAAAACCGGAACGCTCAACGGGGGCGATTCTGCGCAGCTTGCCGCAGGCCCGACGTTCCCCAATCGTCTTACGGGCCTCGCGGGCTCCGTCGGACTCACCAACGTGACTTACGCGGCGCCCGACCTTGCCACCCCTTACACCGAACAGGCGGACCTTTCGGTGGAGCACCAGTTCGGCGCCAGCACGGCGCTGAGCGTTTCCTACATGCATAGCCGCGGATATCAGTTCATCTCCCGCGAGGATCTGAACCTCGGCCCCGCGTCCGGTACTGCCACCTACATCATCCAAAACACGTCGGGCGTGCAAACCGGGACTTACACCACTCCCACTTATTTAGCCGCCAACAAGCTCGATCCGCGGTATGCGAGCATCATCTACCTGAGCAATCGGGGGCGTCTCTGGTATGACGGCATGGCAGTGTCGCTGCGCCAGCGCGCCTCCAGGTGGATGACCGGAACTCTGGCCTACACTTGGTCGCATTCCATCGATCAAGGTCAAGGTGGCGCCGCTTCCAATATATACTTCACCGATCCGCCCGCCAGTACCTATAACGGCAACTATCAAGCCGATAAAGGCAGCTCGGCTCTCGATCAGCGGCAGCGGCTGGTGGTTTCCGGCATCATCACTCCGCCTAAGATGAACTTCGGCTCGAAATACGTCAATATGGCGGCCAACGGCTGGCAGCTTTCGCTGATCGAAACCGCCACCTCACCGCAGTACCTCGATCCGATACTCATCGTTTCCAGCGGCCTGAGCGGCGCGGGTCTGGCTTCCGGCACCACCATTAATGGAATGGTGACGCCCTTCGGCGCTCCCGGCCGCGTGCCGTTTCTGCCGCGGTCCAGTATCCCAATCGACACTACCAATCATTTGGATGCACGCATCACCAAGCTGTTCTCTATCCGCGAGTCCATGAACCTGGGGCTGAGTTTTGAAGTCTTCAACGTCTTCAATACCATTAGCAATACTTCGGTGGTTCAGAACGCCTACTTCGCGTCCGGCAATATAATCAAGGCCGGGATCGGCGTAGGCAATGGAACCGCATCCAGCGGGTTCCCGGATGGCACCAACGCGAGACGCGCCCAGGTCTCGGCGCGATTTACCTTCTAAGCACCAATGCCCTACCTGGTTCGAACTGCCGAAGCCATGAAATTCCGGTTTCGGCAGTCTGGGCCAAGCAAGATTCGATCAACCCAACTGCACCATCAACCGCGCACAGCGAAATTACCTCATACAGCAGCGCGCACGGTGGTTTGCGTTGGAACAATTCAATTCTAGCCACAGTGCGCCTTTCGTAATGCGATCACATGGGCGGCGAAATAAAAGATGTACTTCAGCGCGAATTCAAAATCCTGGGGTTACCCGACGTCAGGATCTTACCGAAGGTTCCACTGGCGATGCTGAGGGTCGCGGGACCGAAGTGGCATGATTCAGGACATTGTACGCTTCCGCGCGGCAGCACGAATGAGCCTTCGTTCGCCGCGCTGGCGGTCCGAGGACTCATGTGACGAAAGCGCAATCCTTCTCTCGACCCACTCCCCGATGGACGACTAGCGTGGCGCATGTTTTCGTGATCACGTGACATCTACATTTCGAATCGACGACGCGCAAGCATTTCACGCAGAGGTTCTCGAACACCCCGGCGAACGACAGGCAACGCAGGGCGCTTGCGTAGTCTCGCCCCGTATTGTTTAGCTATCAAAGTAACAAAATCAAGAAGGTTGGGCTGGGCATCGCCCAGAGTCATGCCGTGCAGATTGGCCGTGAGGCTGATGACGCGCTGGCCGTTGTTGCGTTCGATGAGGCCGGGCATGATTCCGGATTTCAGCGTGGCGATATCGTCGAGGCGCAGATCGGGGCGGCCTTCCTGCATTACGGCGAGGGCGCCCAACTCATCGGCGCTCTGCAGGCGATTCTGCGGAAGCTCGACCTGGATCTGAAACGCGTTGCCGGAGTTCGGGTCGCGCCAATAATTGGGCTGGGTGAAGCGCGACGACGAGGTGGCGGGGACGACGGAGCGTGTGACGTCCGCCATGGTGAGTCCAAATTGACCGGCGCGCTCGCGGTTGATGTCGATGTCGAGCGTGGGGTAGTTGACGTCTTGCGCAATCTGGAGATCGCGCAAGGGTAGCGCGGCCATCTGGATCTGGATTTGTTGGGCGAAAGTGTAGTCGTTCTGAAGATTGCCGCCGAGCACGGTTACTTCTATCGGTGTCGGAGAGCCGAAGCTCATCACTTGACTGACGATGTCGCCGGCTTCGAAAGAGACTTGGGTGCCAGGCAGTTCCTTGGCGAGATTGGCGCGCAGGTGTTCGCGAAGCTCCTCGCCGTGCGGAGCGCCGGGCTTCAGCGCGAACTGGATGACGGCTTCCTGCGGGCCGCTGGTGAAGAGATGAATCAGGTCAACGGGGTAGCTGGAGGGGACGACTCCGACGTAATCGCTGGTGATTTCGAGCTTATCCGCGCCGACTCCCTGTTTGATCATGTCGAGGGCGCGCAAGGTGATTCGTTCGGTTTCTTCCACGCGCGTCCCGGTAGGAGCGCGAAGCCGGATGCGCAGGAGGCGAGCGTCGGTATCGGGGAAGATTTCCGTGCCGATGCGCGGGAGCACGATGTAGATGATGCCTTTTGTCCAGGATGATGTGAAGATCGCCCCGGGCCAGACGGTCAGACTCGAAATTCGCATGCAAGAGGGCATCGCCCTTAATACCTTGGGTGACGGACGTGACTATTTTCGCGAGGTGGCTGCGGCAACTCAGGTGGTTGCACCGAAGGGAGTGACGCCGCGTATGCCCGACGGTACGCCGGATTTCTCCGGCTATTGGACCGGAGCGGGAGGATCGAGCGATCTTGGCACGCCCGATTTCCAAGATTGGGCGGAGAGACTCTCGAAAGAACGATATGCGCATGATCTCAGAGATATGCCCACTACGCGATGCCAGCCCAACGGTGTCGTACGGACGATCTTCCAGGGCAACGCGCAAAGATTCCTGCAGACGCAGGCCCTATTGGTGATGTATGCCGAGGGCTATCTCCCGCGGCAGATTTACCTCGATGGGCGAAGCCATCCTAAAGATCCCAACCCGGCATGGCTGGGGCACTCGATTGGACGCTGGGAAGGAGATACGCTGGTGGTGGATAGTGTGGGTTTCAACGACAGACCCTGGGTCGACTCGAGTCATTCGCTAACGGAAAAATTGCATCTGGTGCAGAGGTATCGCCGGCCGGATCTTGGCCATCTGGAGTTGGAGATGACCGCTGAGGATGCGGGAGCGCTGAACTCGCCTTGGATAATTAAGCGCACCTACTTGCTCGATTTAAGCGACGACATTATGGAATCCGTTTGCACGGAAAACGAAAAGGACGCGCAGCACATACTCGCGAAGTAGAGCCCACTACCCGCCCACTGTTTGTCGCGTTAACGTGCAGAGTGATACGACCGGTCCGGCATGCCGTTTTCGGGTTAACTTTCCGCACTGTTTTTGAGCAGCGTGTTGTAAAATTAGCTGCATAGCTTGTTGTACGCAGTTACAGCTATAAGCCAGTTCGATCATTCCCCCACGCCGCGGGATATTGTCCGCAGAGCGCCACGTTTCTGATGAACATTCCAGGAAGGAAAATAGCAGATGACCAGACGCGATTTTATCCACAGAGTTCCAGCAGCGGCCGCTGGTATTGCGCTCGCGGGAGGTACGCGCATCGCCAGCGCGCAAGACGCGTCCGTTAAGCCGGACAACCCGCGCTACCCGCTCGGCATTCAGCTCATCGCGCTGGTCGGACGCGACCTGCCGCGAACCTGGGATAAGTATTCCGCAGGGATTGAAGCGGCCGCGAGTATGGGTTTCGATTTTATTGAGCCCGCCGGATTGTGGGGCTTCGATCCCGGAACCATCCGCAAGAAGGTTGAGCAAAGCGGTCTTCGGGTGCGCTCGCTGCACATGGGTTTCGACCAAATGATAGATCTCCCTCCCGGGACCACGACGGCCCAAGCGCGGGACACTGTTTACGCGACGGAGAACATCGTGCCGGTATCGCGGCTGATGGCACCCGTGGCGCGGGACCTGGGCTGCGAATGGGGTGTCATCGCTTCTTCCGCGAGTACGAGCTACAAATCCGTCGACAGTATCAAGGGGTTGTGCGACGCCTTCAATCAAGCCAGCGTCATCGCCAAACAGAGCGGGCTGAAGTTCGGATATCACATGCACGCCATCGACTTCACGCCGGTGGACGGCGTGATGCCCTACGAAATGCTGCTCAAGCAAACCGACCCCTCGGTGCGCTACGAACTGGACGTGTGTTGGGCGGAAGCCGGCGGAGTGAAACCCGCAACTTTAATCGGTAAGTATCCGAAGAAGATCGTGAGTTTTCACCTTCAGGATCTTACTCCGGACAACAAAGTCGCCAACCCTGGAACTGGAGTTATTGACTTCAAGGCAATCCACGAAGTCGCGCGCAAGCTCGACGACCCGATGTTCCTGGTGGATCGCGACGGCGTCACCGGGGACGCGCGTGTCGAGCAAGCCAGACAGGCATTTCGCTATTTGCAAAGCTTAGGATGGGGCAAAGCGGTTTAGCGCGACATCCGGGATGCCGCGCTGCCCGCATTTAGAACGATAGCCTCAACGCTAACTGCATCACGCGTGGCGTAAAGCCGATATTCGTGGAAGTGATCTGTCCGAATGTTCCCGCATTGGTCGGGATGCCCGCCGGGTCGCGTTTCACCGTCCAAGTGGAAATCGCTGAAACTGGAAGTGCGAAGTTCGGGGTGTTGGTAATGTTGTACGCCTCGGCCCGGAACGACAGTCGGAAGTGTTCCGCGATCACGAAGTCCTTGAAAATCGAGAAGTCCAGACTTTTCCAGTTGGGACCGTAGCATTGCCCACGCCCTTCACTCCCGGCAAAGCCGATGGGCTGCTGCTGGAATGCATTGTAGTTAACCCAGCCGTGAATCGACGGGTTCGATGCTTGACAAGACTGGCCGGGGACCTGATTCGGGCGGTCCGCTGCGATATTCGGCAGATTGATTAGATTCTGTCCGTCCGTCACCGTATACGGCTCACCGGACTGCCAGAAGGCGATTACGTTCAATTGCCAGCCAGCAATGGCTGTCTTCTTAAAGCCTGTCGCACTCTTGCCGAACGGAAGTTCATAATTAGCGCGGCCGGTGACTTTGTGCTTGAAGCCAATACTGGAGTTGCCCCAATCGTAACTGCGGCTAAAAGTAAGCAGACCAATCGGGTCGGCTGAGCCGAGATCGGTTACGGTAGTCAGATTGCGAGCGAACACGTAGTTGGCGTTCACGGTCAATCCCTTCGAGTAGCGCCGCTCGAAAACGAATTGTGCTGCATTATATTCGCTGGCGGCGCCTGTACCGTTGTCCGAGATCCCCGTTATGTTGGGTAACGTCGCCGCGCGAAGGTATGTAGGCGTGACGGCCGACCCGGAGGGAGCCGGCAAGTTTACGTTGGTTAAATATTGCAGGTGACGCCCCAGTGAGCCGACATACGCCACGGTGAATACGTTCGCGCCGAGCTGCTTTTGCATGGTGAAATTCCACTCGATAACTTTCGCGGCCGGATAGTAATCGTCGTGGACGGTCAAGGCTGAGTTCAGACCGCCCGCAACCGGCCCCAGGAGCTGCGGGATATTGGGCGGCACGATCGGAGGGGGGCCCTGCGACAATTTGCCGACACCCGCCGGACACACCGACGATCCGGTTAAGGCCGCTGGAGAGCAGGTGAAGTTCACGGTTACGAAGGGCGGGTTGGGAAGGCTCAGCGAGCCCGAGGCATAATCCTGGGCGAACTCGCTGATACCAAATCCCCCACGGAAAACGAACCCTTTACCCGCGTTGTACGCGTAGCCGAATCGCGGTTGGAACTGCTTCCAGTTGGGCTGCACGCAGGCATCTGCGCCAATGCAAAATGTGTTGCTGGCGATCTGGTAATTGGAGCGCTGGCCGGTTGCGCTTTGGACCTGACCAATGTGATCCCAGCGCAGACCAAGATTGAACGTCAGCTTACGCGTGGCATGCCAATCGTCCTGAACGAAAATGTGAGGTTCCCACGTACGGAAGTACAAAAACGTATACGAATACTGCCGTGTGATGGTTGTCGGAACACCCTGCAGGAAGTTCGCGAGGCTGTTGGGAGGGCCGCCGGCTGTGGCCGCGCTCCACACAAAATTGCCCTGGCCGTTCGGGTTTTGATAGTACTGTTCCTGCCGCCGGACCAAGCCGGCGCCGAATTTGACATTGTGGGTGCCATGCGTCCAAGTGAGCGTTCCCTCTTCCTGAAACACGTTGTCAATTTCATAAATCGGCACGGACGTGCAGTCGCCCAGCGAATTGCAGCTTCCCGTCCCCTGGTAACCGCTGATCGTAGTATTCATCAAGCCCGATACGTATGGCCCCACATCGGATCCGGGAATGCCGAACGTATTCGACAGGTTAGTACCCTGATTGGCCGAGAGAGTTGCGATATTCAGCCGGGTGAATCCGTCCTTCAGTTCCATCACCAGGGTCGGGCTGAAAATGTGAACGAAATCTAGCATGTACGCCTGCGAATTCTCGGTCGAGTTCCCGGGATAAATGCCGTTTCCCGGATTGACTGTTAAACTGCCGACTTTCACTTGCGGATAAAGAGTTGGATAGATCGTAGTCGTCGGGTTGTAGGTGAAGCGGCCAAATAGGCTGTTGTGGTCGGAGAAGCGGTGATCGATTCGTGCATCCACCGTCTTAGAGAAATACTGGTTGCTTACGTTGCCCGAGTAATTGGCCGTGGGAGGCGCGCCGGGGATGTTCGCGGCCGGCAAAAGCGCGAGGTACTTGACGGCGACGGGATCGAGCTTGGATGCAGGAACGATCGGTCCGCCTGTATCGGAGAAGTTACCGGGATTTGCCAATTCAAAAGCAGTCGGCGCCGCCAGCAAGCCGGTATTTTTGCCCTGGATTTGCCGCAAGACCTCTATATCGCCGAAGAAGAAAGTCTTGTCCTTCTTAATGGGCCCAGCCAAGCTGCCGCCGAACTGGTTTTGGTGGAACGCCGCGCGTCCGATGCCGGCGCTGTTCGCGAAGAAGTCATTGGCATTCAGTTTGGTATTGCGGAAGTATTCGTACGCTCCTCCGTGGAACGCGTTGGTGCCCGATTTGGTGATGAGGTTGATCACCGCGCCGCCCGCCCGTCCCTCTTCGGCCGGAAAGGAATTGGTGTCGATCTTTACTTCCTCCAGTGAGTCGATCGAGGGCCGGTATAGAATCGAGAACTGCTGGCGCTCATTGTTGTCCATGCCATCGACCATGTGGTTATTGAAAGTCTCAGTCTGGCCGTTGGCGACGACCGCCGAGGTCTGCCGCCGGTCGTCCGGACGCGTACCGCTAAGAATCGAGTTGGATGGTCCGGCAGCGGCTCCGGGCGCAGTCGCCACGAGTGTAATGTAATTGCGACCGTTCAGCGGAAGATCCTGTACCGACTTCGAGGATACGGTGTCGCGCAGGGTGGCGCTATCGGTCTGAAGGGCGGGAGAGCTCGCCGTTACCTCGACGGTCTGAGTCGTCTCTCCAATTTGTAGCGGCGCATCGACACGGGCCCTATCGCCCGCTACCAGCGTCACACTAAAGGCGGCTTTCTTGAAGCTCGGCGCCTCTACGGTAACGCTGTACTGGCCGGGTGGGAGAAGGTTGAAGACGTACTCGCCCGAACCATTAGTCTGCAAGGTTCGCGCAACGGACGTCTCTATATTTGTAACCGTGACTTTTGCGTTGGGCACCACCGCACCTGCAGAATCGGAAACTGTACCCAAGAGGTCAGCGGTGGTCAACTGAGCAGCCGCCGGAATGGCAGCCAGCAAAACACCCATTAATAAAGAAGCCCAAAATACAATATGTAGCCGGTATCTCATATTTCCCTTTCAAATGGCATAGAGGCCAGGAACCAGTTGTTAAGCCGACAACTGTCGCCGCTCGGGGAGTAACGTACTCGGAAGAGTGGTGGCCGCGAGAAACATGCTCGCGTTAAACCCGTCTTAGTATAGGTCTAATAGCTCTTGAGGTCAATCCCTACTTGTTGTCGTTTTTTGTAAATGCGAATTACAGCATTCGCAGGCCGATTGGCAGTTGCTTGACATCGAGATTTATCTCAGGCGGCTTGATCTCAAACGATAAATGCAACCTCCGTTGAAGGTATCGGGTTCTGACCGTAAGGCCGTGGCGAAGTCCCCAATTCTGTAAGATTGCCTTCGCGCCACTTTCTGGAGACCCAAGCACCAAATCTCCTTCCACATAGGCATCTATCGCTCGCTGAGGTGGGTCGAACAAGAGCAGATGGCGATAATGACCAACCACCAGCGACATCTGGCGCGCTTGCAGATATTTCAGAAGATAGTCAGTGCGGATATCAACGATTTCCAAGCGGCCATTATCAATCGCTCGCCTGAGCAAGACATCGACACCCCGGCGCGGGTTCCACCAGATGCCGTGTCCCGGCGTCCGCTCTTCCAGTTCTAGATACATCCACAGATCAGGGTTGATAAAGAATTTGCGGCCTGATGTGTCGGAGCGGAGAAACCCCAGCGGCTCGGCAACGATGGATGTGAAGGGAAACTCAAACTAGTGAAATGGCGCATACGCGTATCCTCCATCGCGGAGCTCACCGCCCGGCTTTCCAAGGCGCTTAAAAACATTACCAATTGATTCCAACTTATCGAACACTGCCGCGAACCCCTCTGGCGCAAGCAAGACACTCTGTCGTGTATAAGCATTCTCGACCCCTCGCGCGTCGCGGTGATCTTCAATAGTCTCTGCCGCAAGCCTGAACCATGGCCCGTCGACGCGCTCCGAGAAAAACCTGTCCGAAGCGCAGCGAAGGAAGGACGCTGCTAGCGGAGAAAGGGGTGCGGGGAAAGCGCGGCAGCCCTCGTCCCCGCCTCTGCACACAATGGCCTCGGAGCGCAAGCAGCGCTCCGTCCCGCAGCCAGTATCGCCATACCTACCCACCAAAACCCGAGCTCCCGCGCGATACTTATTTCCTGGGTGGACCCTGGTCTCCTTCTTTGTAGCTGGCGTGGCAGAAGCTGCAGGCTTGCTTAACCTCATCGAGTTGCTTTGTGAATCCCGCTGTGTCGTTGGCTGCAGCTAGGGCGGCCAGCCGGGCTGTGGCGCCCGCATAATTGGCCGCAGCCCGATCAAAACCCGCGCGATCTCGCCAGATTGCCGGGAGCGCCTGCGTATTCGATGGCGTCTCACCCTTGCCAGTACCAGACGGAAACATTCGCGGAAGAGTCTTGGCCCATTTGGCAAGAACGGCCGCCGGATAGCCTTGACTCTTTGCCTCGCGGCCCGCTTTGATGGCATCGCTCATCGAGCGAAATGTTATGGAGGACATATCCAGACTCGCCTGCCGCGCGGCGACTGCATCAACTGCCGAAACGCCCTGGGTGACCTCCTGCGGTAAGCCGGGCGCCGTCACGCCAATTAACGCCCCGGATAACACAATTAATCGCTTCAACATCGAACACCTCCCATGTGCGAGCGCCTGTCCAAACGAAATTGACAGAACAGTCTCTTGATGATACCTTGTTATCCAAGGCTTGTAAAGTAAGGTAGTGGAGGCACGGTGGATATCGACGCTCAGTTCTTAAAGGGAAGCATTGGTTTGCTGCTGCTTAATCTGCTATCACGAGGCGAAATGTACGGCTATGAAATTCTGCAGGAAGCCTCGCGCCGAAGTGCAAACGCTTTCGAGTTCAAGGAGGGCACTCTTTACCCCGCGCTGCATCAACTTGAGAAAAAAGGGCAGATCAAGTCCGAATGGCGGACGGCCCCGAACGGCAGAGAACGTAAGTATTACTCGCTGACGGCCAAAGGCAGGAAAGCCGCCGCCCAGTACGAAAAGCAGTGGCATCATCTGACGGGTGCGATTGCCACAATTCTGGAGAGCAAATAAGGTGCGGGCAGCGGAGGAACTGATCGACCGCATTGTGAACTCCTCGCAGGTTCCGCCGGGAAAACGCCGGTGGGAGATTCAACGCGAGCTTCGCGCCCACATCGAGGATTTCGTTGTCGCGGCGAGCGAGGCCGGGCGCGACCAGGATGAGATCGAGCAACTTGTGCTGGCTAACTTTGGAGATCCCGGCCAGATCGCCCGAGGCTTCGCATGGGTTTACCGGTACGAACGGCGAAGGCTTCGGGTCTTCGCATATACGCTTTCAACCGTGCTGCTAGCGAGCTCTCTTCTAGCGGCGATTTTGGCAATGCAGGCGGGTCTGGCGTTCGGCTCTGGCACACCGATCATGAAGGTGCTCGTGAGCAGGCACACGGTGATCGAAGCGCTCGATATTCTGGCGTCCGTGGCCGTTTATCTCGGCCTGACCTCGCTGGAAAGTCTTTTCGAAAGGCGCCGGTCTCAAAAGGCTGCAGTTCTGCTAGCGGCGATCGTCATTATCCTCATCGTGTCGTGTGGCGCAGCGGGTTGGCACACAACCTTTCTCATGTTTGGACTTATCAACGGACTTTTCTTTCGGGCAATTCAACTACTGGCCGCTCCCAGAGTCGCGCGTGTTGGCATAGTCGTGGTTTGTTTTCCGCTGGCCGGACTCGTTTTGGCTCTGCTGCGGTCGCCGATTTCACAGGGTGCCCTCGGGACAACTTGCATCAGTTGGCTGGTCATGGGAGTTGGCTACCAACTCATGACCGATCACGCGGCGCGTGTCGACGCGGCCCTTCTGAACCGCCTCCAGCGGATTCAAGACGGTTACTGAAAGGAGCAAGCTCGTGAGAACCTTTACCATTCTGCTTGGCGGTTGTCTGCTATTGGCGCTGGCGCCGCGAGGCTTGGCTCATTTTAGACTGCTCGAGCCCGCATCCTGGCTTCAGGAATCGGAGGGACTTGGCGATCCCCAGTGGTCGGCTCCGTGTGGCGGAACGTTGACGAACCCTGGTAAACCCACCGGCGCCATTACGAAAATCCGGGGCGGTGACAAGCTTCACATCAGAATCCGGGAGATGGCTTTCCATCCTGGCTTTTACCGCGTTGCCCTCGCTGTGAATTCCCGGAGCGAACTCCCGCCGGATCCCGACGCCATAACCGAGCCGGGGCCCAACGGTCGTCAACGGTCTGTTTCGGGAGCCATTCACTATCCACCGTCACCGCCGGTTCTTGCCGACGGTTTGTTCATGCACGCCGCGCCTTTTGATACAGGACAGGAAGCCGATGTCGAGATCCCGAACATCAACTGCAGGAAATGCACCTTGCAAGTGATCGAGTTCATGGCGGCCCATGGCTGGAATCCCGACGGCGGGTACACGTACCACCATTGCGCCGAGCTCCAGATCAGCGCGAATCCGGAGAAACCGATCAATACAAGGTTTCCAGCCGAAAACAAACAGCGCTGAAGTGACCTGACCGGGGATTTCTGTACCAGTCGGATAGAGACTGGAAGACAGAAAGGAACCTGGGAAAATGCCGAAGAAGACGTTCACGCCGGAGCAGATCGTGCCGAAGCTGCGGCAGATTGAGG
>Ga0163162_10002870_pt1 | contig 16405 bp, 13 predicted proteins | sample S55metaG_FD_115310 | JGI IMG/M metagenome (GOLD analysis project Ga0163162, IMG submission 115310) | Switchgrass rhizosphere microbial communities from Kellogg Biological Station, Michigan, USA - S5-5 metaG | ecosystem: Host-associated > Plants > Roots > Rhizosphere > Soil | place: USA...
AACTTCAGCAACAATGGAACTACAGGGGGTACAAACGAGATCACAATGGATGCCGCAATAGCTCAAACAGTTTCAGGAACAGGAACAATTAAAGACCTTGCAATAGACAATTCAGCAGGTGGAGCAACACAGGTTACATTCAGCGGCGCGCAAAGCTTTATAACTTATCTGCGTTGTATAAATGGGGTAGTAGGCAATGGTGTCAATTTCATTCCTTTAGCCGGATGTGTTCTGAATATAGAAGATGGCTCAATTAATTCTGCCATTGCATCTGCCAATGCATACGATGTTCTTTATACCAGCACCATAAGCAAATCAACCGCCAACGAATTAACAGGAAGTGGCTTAAGAAATGTCACCCTGAATCTTTTTGACAATACGATCACGATCACAGCGGGTGCAAACTTTGCCATGAGCGGCTCTATGCTGCTTACTGCCGGAATATTAAACGCTTCAACCCGCACTATAAGCATTGGAGGCGATCTTACAAATAACTCAACGCTTACACAGGCTACCAGCACATTTGTATTTACCGGTTCTACAGCTGTTCAGAATATTGGAGGCTCATCACCAATAACATTCAATAACATTACTCTTAATAAAGCCTCGGGACGTGCTCAGCTGCAGGCAGATGCTTCTGCAAGCGCAACACTAACACTCACTTCAGGCATCATGAATACCAATAACTTTATATTCACCATGCTTGGCACAGGTGCTTCGTTCTCTCCGGCTATTACTTTAGGAGCAGCAAGAACCAGCTTTATCTCTACTGCGCAGTCTTCGGGTGCTGATGCCACTTCAGGCGGTCTTCAGATCCAAAGTATTGGTTCTGGTGGAAGAACAGGAAATGTAGTGTTCCCTGTAGGAAATAGCTTCACCTCTTATAATCCGGTACAGGTAAACAATACAGGAACCTCCGACAATTACCTTGTAAATGTTAAAACAGGTGTTCCAGCAGGCGCCTTGCTTAATGATTGTGTTAACAGAACATGGAACATAGCTGAATCTGTGGCTGGCGGATCCTCAGCTACAATTGGAATGCAGTGGGGCGGTAGTGATGAAGGAGTAACTTTCATCCGTCTTGTTGCCCGCGTTTTCCATTCAGATGGAACACAAATAGACTTCGCAGGTAATCCTGCTTCCGCTGCCGGCTCAGACCCTTATAATACCTCAGGTGCTCCTGTAGGCGGCTTTACTACGTTCTCTCCTTACGGTGTAGGCTCTAATCTTATTGTACTGCCTGTTTCTTTAAATAATATAAGCGCCCGTATCGTAGCCCAGGGTGTGGAAATTAAATGGAAGAACCTTGCAGAAAGAGATGTAAGACAATATTTTGTAGAGCGCTCTTTAAATGGCAGAGATTTTCAATCAGTTTCTTCCCAGGTAGCATTGTTGAATAATGGCTCTGCTATTGAGTACAAATTAACTGATAACACCATCGTGAATAATGATGTATTCTACCGCATAAAAGCAGAAGACATTTCGGGTAAAATAACTATAAGCTCAGTGGTTCATGTAAGAAAGAACTCCTTTGCATCGATAGCGATCAACCCCAATCCAGTTCAGGATAGAGTGATCAGCCTCAGCCTGAACAGCATACCGACAGGAAAATACAATGTAATAGTTTCGGATGCACAGGGCCGCAGCATCATGAGATCGGTTGTTACATCTGACGGAAGCTTTAATGTCATTAAGCTCAACCTGCCTTCAACAGCAACAAAAGGATACTATACTCTGAAACTAGCTGATGCAAATGGCAACAGCTATACAGAAAAATGTATTGTTCAATAAATAAGACAAAAACTTTTAAAAAGAAAAGCCGCTATATAGCGGCTTTTCTTTTTAATTATTCCTGACGACCTCTTAACAACCTCTTTTATGTAACTTCCCATTAATAGAGGGGGGTGTTTGGCTTATCCTTTGCTTCTTTCAAGCTTTAAATCGTGTCATATGCAGTATTTGCAAGAGTAACAAAGCATTTTAACCATTTATGGAAAACCTGCATCAACAGATCACTTATCTTTTTCTTATGGCGTTGCCCATAGCCAGTATTGCATGGACAGTCACTCATGAGGATGTCTTTAGGGAACCACGGGAATATTGCATCAGGAAATCTAAAGAATGTAAAAAGCTTATCACAAGGAAATTTTTTTATCTTTTTACCTGTGAATACTGTTTTAGCCATTATGTTTCACTTTTCTTTCTGGTCATTACGCGATATCATTTGCTTTACAACGACTGGCGGGGATACCTCATAGCTTTTTTTTCACTTGTATGGGTCACCAATGTTTATATGAGCCTGTTTGGCTTTATAAGGGTCGGGATGAACAAAGAACGAATAGAAACGAAAATTAAGAAAGAAGAACTAAATGAAACTAAAGAGAAGAAGGAGTAATTTCAGCGAAGGGACATAGCGCAAAAATATCCCACTTTCTTCTTAGCTGCCATTCTCTTTATAACTCTTTTGCAGTTGTTTTGTTGTTTGCGAAAAGTTGCCGGGATGCCATCCCGGAGACATGATAAGATAAAGGAGCTTATCAATAAGCTTTGGAGTTGCTTTTATATCTTTTCCGAGTTGCCTGAATTCATGAACCTGTGCTTCCCAAAAGCCTATCTCCTTAGTGATCTTTACCGTACCGTATTGAATCTTTTCAGTCCTTTCGGTTGCATAGGTTTTAAACAGAAAATCAAACCATGGTATCAGTTCTCCATAGTTTTTATCCAGGTAAGGGATATTCCGGGCATGATGAATATGGTGGCCTGCAGGAGTAACCAGGAAATACTTTAAGACAGGAATCTGCCCAATTAACTTCTCATTTACATGAATGAAAGAAGCCCAGAATTTATTAAGGGTATAAAACAGGAAATAAAAAATATAGTGGAACCCAAAGAACGGAATCAGCAGGTACAACATCTCCAGCGAAATAAGGTCAAAAATAGAATTGCGCAGGCCGGTGGTGACATTCATATGCGTAGCGCTATGATGCACCTCGTGTAGGCACCAGAAGAACCTTACTTTATGCTCTATAAAGTGAATGAGCCATTGCATGAAAGCATATATTAACAGAACACTGAAAAACTGGTACCATCCAAGAGGCAGATCGAATAATCTATGCTGGTATACCGAGGGATAAATATTCGTAAAGAAGAAAAGCTTCAGCCCGAACTGGGCTAAAATAGCCACCACTCCAGTAGCAATATTTACAAAGGTTTCTTTTTTATTGTACTTTTTAATAACTAACAGTAAATAAGCTGTTTCTATTATTAATAAGCCCACAAAAAAATAAGGAAGGATATCTTTTAATCCTTTTAGAAATAACTCAAACTTAAAAATGTCAAACTGCATGAATTAAAATTAGGTTGGTTTGCCAAATCCTTTTCCTTTCATTTCTGTAGATGGTCCTATTTGATCATTTAACCACAGGATACCCTTTAGCTATCCAATCCGTCCTGAGGTTTGTAGAGAGGTTCAGCAATTTCACATTGGCAAACTTCATTTTCCGGATAAGAGAAAAAGCGGGCCTTATGTTGGGGCAATGCGCAAAAGGGCAGCATCCGCAATAGATCACTATATCAGCATCTTTAGGAAGTTTAGTTAGCTGTATTTTCAGCTTGTCAAGGTTGGCCTTGTCCTGTGCGGGACCAATATCTATAGAGTTTTTAATTAGCGCACCCGGACCAATGCTGAAGATATAAGTATGGCTGTTGCCATCATTGATATTTTTGGCCAGTGCGGCTGGAGCCATAAGTTGCTTTTCGGTCCAGGTTTCCTTTCCTTGTCCGCAGCTGCAGAAAGAAAATCCCAATAATAACAGATAAGATAGAAGCAGGGTTTTGTTGGTCATCATAAATCAGTTTAATGGTCTGTAAATTAAAGGTACTAATTAGTGTAAACTTGTCCGGCACAATGCGGGATCCTGGCAATTTCTACTTACATATAATAAAAGACCTCTAATATACCTCCCGTATACTTTCATAATTCAATATCGTAATAGTATTGCAACCGTATGGTAATAGTATTGAAATAGCATTACAATAGCATTGAGGGTATACTTTTGTCTTTTTGTCTGGGCTACTAAAAGTGTTGCTTATTTTATATTACCATTACCCTCACCCCTTTTGTCAAGCAGGCGTTTGAGCTTCTTCTCATTATTGGTATATACCAGGTGGGTGGCCGTAACTGCAGTTATAATAGATACTACAAGGATGATCCAGAAGGAAATGATGCCCCCCATATCGCGCTGAGACATGACCATCTTAACAGCAAAGAAGATACATAGGAAGCTTACAACCAGCCATGCAAGGGAGAACTGTACATAGTACTTCCACTTAGGTCCTTGCTTCTGCTCTTCCCAGTTGCGGATGAATGTCTTTTCGGAGTTTGTCAACATCTTGATTACTTGCGATGTATTACATAGCTGCCAGCTGCACCTTGTGCTGAAGCTCTATTACGCTTTCCTTGAAGAGGGTATCGGTATCCATCAGGTCTTTAACTGTCTGGCAGCTGTGGATCACTGTAGTATGGTCCCTTCCTCCAAAGTGCTCCCCAATGGTCTTAAGCGAGTTCTTAGTGAATGACTTAGCAAGGAACATAGATATCTGCCGTGCCTGCACTATTTCTCTTTTGCGTGTCTTTTGAAGGAGCTTGTCGTAAGCAACATCAAAGTAGTCGCATACCATTTTCTGTATGGTGTCTATGGTTATCTCTTTAGAAGAAGATTTAACAAAGTTCCTTAATACCTTCTTAGCCAGCTCAAGGTCAATCTCTCTCTTATTAAGTGAAGACTGGGCAAGCATAGATATAAGTGCGCCTTCCAACTCTCTTACGTTGTTCTGTATATTATAAGCAATGTACTTTACCACGTCCTTAGGCATCTCCAGCCCGTCATTCCTCATTTTATTCTCAAGTATCTCGATCTTGGTGTCGTAGTCGGGCATCTGCAGGTCAGCGCTCAATCCCCATCTGAAACGACTCAGCAGTCTTTCCTGTACCCCGTCAAGGTCCTTAGGTGCCTTATCGGAAGTAAGTATCAGCTGCTTTCCACTCTGATGCAGGTGATTGAATATTGCAAAGAATGCATCCTGGCTCTTCTCAGCCCTGCTAAAGAACTGCACATCATCAATTATCAATACATCTATTAATTGATAGAAATGTATGAAGTCGTTTATAGCATTGTTACGTCCATGGTCAACAAACTGGTTGATGAACTTTTCAGAGCTTACATATAATACTACCTTATTGCTATGCAGTCTTTTTACTTCATTACCTATCGCCTGGGCAAGGTGAGTCTTACCAAGACCGACGTTACCATATATAACCAAGGGATTAAAAGAAGTAGATCCCGGCTTTTCTGCAACAGTTTTACCTGCTCTGCGGGCTACCCTATTGCAATCTCCCTCTATAAAAGAGTCAAACACATACACAGGATTAAGCTGCGCATCTATCTGCATCTTTTTTAACCCCGGTATTACAAAAGGATTCTTAACGGGGTTATTTATTACAAGAGGGAAATCCATTTCGTTGTTTGAGTAAGATCGTACACCATGAGTTGGCACATCCATCGTCAACGGCTTGTTACTTCCGTTTCCGCTATCAACCATTATTCTATATTCCAGTCTTGCCTCTTTTCCCAATTCTCTCTTCAGAGTTTTGGCAAGAAGGTTAACGTAATGTTCTTCTATGTACTCATAAAAAAACTGGCTGGGCACCTGAATCGTTAAAACCTTTTCTTTTATCCCCACAGGTTTTATTGGTTCGAACCAAGTTTTAAAGTGCTGCCATTCTACGATATCCTTAATTATATTGAGACAATTATTCCAAACCTTTTCGCAAGTCTTATCCATTATTCCCAAAGCCGTTTGTCAAATTAAAAAAATCAGTTTCCCTTGTATCAAAAAAACGTTTTCAAATTGGTAATTAAACCCGTTTTTTTTGTGGACAGCGAATATCAAAACAATTTGTTGAAAATAAAATTTTTTTTCTCTTGTTTTTTTAATTATGCCAACAGTATGGCTTTTCAGAAAAAAGATTTTTTACTCTCATTTATTTAAGAAAATTAGCTTAATATGTCGCGACACTTTTTATCCACACCCAAAACGAAAGTTACAACATTTTTATTGTCCTGATTATTTATTTCCAATATTTATTATTTTCCTAAAACTATTGACAATACTGCATTTTCGACTACCTTTACGTCCTAATATTTTAACAAAATGGGATACGAATTAACCGGGAAACTGATAGTAAAATCTGACACAGTTCAGAAGTCTGAAAGCTTTAAAACAAGAGACTTCGTTGTGGAAAAAACTGAAGATGTAAACGGCAGGGTGATAAGTAATTACGTGAAGTTTCAATCGGTACAGGAGAGAACAAATCTTCTTGACAGATTTAATATAGGAGATGAGGTAAAAGTTCACTTCAATATAAGAGGAACTAAATGGGATAAGGACGGAAAAACAAGTTACTTTACCAACCTTGACGCGTGGAGAATTGAACAAATACTTCAACCGGGAAAAGGCACCCAAAGTGAGACCGATCACCCTGAACCAATGGATACTTTTTCCTCTACATCGCAGGAGGCCATTGACGATCTTCCATTTTAAGTAAGGCAAAAAGAATTTCAGGATAAACACCTGACTCTTATACAATGCAACAACAATATTCCTTTAAACTCCTTCCCTCTGAGGCTGCCAACGATGCGGCTGTAAAAGAATTTATTTCCAAGACATCGGGATATAAGCCAGAAACTATTACCGGCTGGAATGTATTAAAACGCTCTATTGATGCACGCAGCAAGACAGTTTGGACAAATCTTACTGTGCAGGCATTTATAAACGAACCCTTTGAAAAAAGGAAACTTATCCACTTTGACTTTAAGGATGTAAGCAAGGCAAGTAAGTCTACTATTATTATAGGGGCGGGTCCTGCAGGTCTGTTTGCAGCACTGTATCTTGTAGAGAAAGGTATAAAGCCTATCATATTGGAAAGAGGCAAAGATGTAAGGTCAAGGCGGAGAGACCTAGCGGTATTGAATAAAGAAGGAGTTATTAACCCTGAAAGCAACTACTGCTTTGGGGAAGGAGGGGCAGGCACATACAGTGATGGCAAGCTATATACAAGAAGCAATAAGAGAGGCAGCATAGACAGAATACTGCACCTGTTTGTTTATTTCGGGGCAGAGGAGAAGATACTATATGAAGCACATCCGCATATAGGGACGAATAAGCTGCCTGATATAATAACTGCTATGCGCAGAAAGATAACAGAATGCGGAGGAGAGTTTCTTTTCGACAGCAAAGTGGTTGACCTGGTCATTAAGGATGAAGAGATAAAAGGAGTGAGAACAGCCAGTGGGGTTACTTTCCAGGCAAATGACTATATACTTGCGACAGGACATTCGGCGAGAGACATCTTCTATCTGTTGAATGATAAAAAGCTTTTGATTGAAGCGAAGCCTTTTGCACTGGGCGTGAGGATAGAGCATCCGCAAAGCATCATTGACAATATTCAGTATCATAGCCCTAAAAGGGATGATCTGCTTCCCCCGGCATCATACAGCCTGGTAGAACAGGTGGATGGGAAAGGAGTCTTTTCATTCTGCATGTGCCCGGGAGGGATAATAGCCCCTTCTGCTACAGACAATAATGAAGTGGTAGTGAATGGGTGGAGCCCCTCGAAGAGGAATAATCCTTTTGCGAACAGCGGGATCGTGGTGCAGGTGGAGGAAGAAGAGGTGAGAGGTGAAATGTCAAGTCACGTGAAAAGTGAAATGTCAAAAGTGAAACAGGGAGGACCATTAGCTCTACTAGAGTTTCAGAGGATGGTGGAGCAGAGGGCGTTTGCTGCGGGCGGAGGTAAGTTTGTTGCACCGGCACAGAGGATGGTGGACTTTGCTGAAAACAGACTATCTGCTTCCTTACCAGAATGTTCATATCACCCGGGATTACAATCTTTTGAGATGCTGAATGTATTACCTTCTTTTATAGGCAAGAGACTGCAAGAGGGTTTTAAGATGTTTGGGAAGAAGATGAAAGGATATTATACAAATGAGGCGGTAATTGTTGGGGTAGAGAGCAGGACTTCATCGCCAGTAAGAATACCAAGAACTACAGATGGTCTTCATCACCCACAGGTGAAGAACTTATTTCCATGCGGGGAGGGAGCGGGATATGCAGGGGGAATTGTGAGCGCAGCGATGGATGGAGAGAGGGTGGCGGAGATGATTTTCAAAAGGGAACGCTGATGAAGCAGATTGTTATGATCAATTAAGATGGGATTGATTTGCCACGAAGACACGAAGGCAGCAAGGCGCGCAAAGGAGCATTCGTTTACAATGAGTAAAATAATGTCACCCTTTCAGGGTTGATGATCAAACTGGTTATCTTTTCTATAATAATAGCACCCCGTCGGGGTTATTTGGCAGCAAGCTTATGGATGTCGGAAACTTCAATGGTCTTCTTTTGGTATCCATGGAAGGTGACATTTATCATTGCGAGGCCGAGTTCTTTGAGAGTGGAGACTGAATTGGGGGCGATAATAGACACAATAGGCAATAACCAGCTGAAGTATTTATAATATTTAAGAATATTCTTCTGCCCTTTGGTGGCAACCAGTGCGCCCGGGCGGAAGTTGTAGACAGCTTTGAAAGAAAGCCTAGCGAGGGCGTTTTCAGTCTTGCCCTTTACCCTTGCCCACATCATTCTTCCCTTTTCGGTGCTATCGGTGCTGGCGCCGGAGATATAGCAGAAGGTCATTGAAGGATTGAGCTTAGAGAGAGTTTGGGCAACGTGCATGGTAAGGTCATAAGTGAGGTGGTGATATTCAGGCTCTTTCATACCGATGGAGGAAACACCCAAACAGAAATAGCAGGCATCATAACCACTCAATTGATTCTCAATAGAAGAGAAATTAAAGAAGTCGGAATGGAGTATTTCCTTAAGCTGGGGATGAGTAACCCCACCTGGCTTTCGATTGATAACCAATACCTGTTCGATAGCAGGATGATTAAGACATTCAAGGAGAACCCCTTCGCCGACCATGCCAGTAGAACCTGTTACGATAACCTTAAGCCTTGAGACTGCCATACCGCTGTGTTTATACTGAAAGATAACTGCAAAATTTCACACTTTACCACGCTGCCATTCCGTAAATTTGCCCAATGATCTTCTCCTCTTCCCTACTGGAAAACGCCGTCAATGAGTTTGCTACCCTGCCCGGGATAGGAAAGAAAACAGCCCTAAGACTTGTGCTTCACCTTATTAAGAAAGATGTGGGGGCAGTGAACAACTTCAGCAGTACTATTTCGAAGATGAGAGAAGAGATATTATTCTGCACACAGTGTCATAATATATCAGACAAGGAGGTGTGTAATATCTGCGCTAACCAGATGAGGCACCGCGAGATGATATGCGTGGTATAGACCATAAGGGATGTGATAGCGATAGAGAGCACACAACAATACAGCGGGCTTTACCATGTATTGGGAGGAAGCATTTCGCCACTGGACGGGATAGGACCTGACCAGCTGCAGATAGAGTCGCTAATTAACCGCATAAGAGAAGGAAATACAACAGAGCTGATATTTGCCCTTAGCCCTAATATACAGGGGGACACTACCATATACTACATAAGCAAGAAACTTAAAGACCACGACATAAAGATCACTACGATAGCAAGGGGAATAGCCTTTGGCGGGGAACTCGAATATGCCGATGAGATGACCCTGGCAAGGAGCATCTCGAACAGGATGCCGGTAGACAGCTATGTGACCAAGTAGGTTAGTCGCAGTTCTAATACTATTTTAATACTGTTACAATACTGTTGCAATACTATTACAACGCTATTACTTTCGTAGGCTAGAAAGCAGACCCCTGCTATGAAAGTGAGGAAAGCTAACAGGATATGTTGTATATATTTGACAGACTAACTGTAAATAATAAACAAAAAACCAGATGCCTAAGGGGTGGGTTATTTTAATTTCTGCCATTATTCCCCTGTTAATTCAGATTATAGCCATATTTTCTGAGGAACACTTTTGGCATATTCCTGTATTCATCTTTTACATATTACCATTTAAAGCCATAATTCTTGCTTTTTACAAGCGTTATAGACCAATAGCTATTGGACTTTTTATCTGCTTCGGGATTGACCTGATTTTTGTAATATATATGCTCTCCTTGGATATTCATTAAAGGTTTTGAACCCCTGACGCGGGTCCCTGAAAAGCAGACCCCGCTATGACCAGATATGGTACTTAGTAACTATTACGTAGCTATCACATAGCTATTACGTAGCTATCACATAGCTATCATGTAGCTATCATAAAGCTATCACCCGAAGGGATATGGCCGGCGGAAGAAGCTAACAGGAATATCTTGTATATATTTGTCGGAATAACTGCAAAGGCATGAATAAGACATTAAAATGGATATTGATCTCCCTGGGAGTACTGGTAGTGCTTCTTATAATATTAAAGAAGACAGGAGCAATAGGAAAGGAAGAGGGAACTAAAGTGGCAACAGAAAAGGCTACCAAGAGAACTATTACCGAGACGGTAAATGCTTCGGGTAAGGTTTATCCAGAAGTGGAAGTGAAAATAAGCCCCGATATTTCGGGAGAGATAGTAGAGCTGAATGTGGTGGAGGGTGATAGCGTGAAGAAAGGGCAGATACTTGCTAAGATATATGCTGATATATATGCCACGCAGAAGGACCAGGCAGCGGCAATGGTGAACCAGCAACAGGCACAGGTAGCGAATATTTCTGCGGGCCTGGGTGCTTTGAAAGCTCAGCTGGAGCAAGCGAAAACCACATATGAGATGCAGAAGAAACTGTATGATGACAAGGTAATCTCAAGAAATGAATTCAATACAGCAGATGCTGCTTATAAAACCGCACAGGCTAATTACAATGCAGCATTGCAAAGTGTAAAAAGTGGCCAGGCAGGGGTAAGCAGCGCCATGGCAGGACTTAACAGAGCCAATAAAGATGTAAGCAGGGCTGTAGTAACTGCTCCTATGGATGGTGTTATCTCTTTATTAAATGTAAAGAAAGGAGAAAGAGTTGTTGGTAACTCTATGATGGCAGGAACAGAGATGATGAGGGTGGCGGACCTTGGGGTGATAGATGTAAAAGTGGACGTGGGGGAGAATGATATTCCCAAAGTGCATCTTGGAGATACGGCACTGGTGCAGGTGGAGGCTTATAATAACAGGAAATTTAAAGGTATAGTGACTGAGATAGCGAGCAGCAATAACGGAGCAGCTAACCAGACAGGAAGCTCTGCGCTTGGCACTTCTGATGTAACTAATTATAAAGTTTCAATAAGGCTTTTGAAAGATTCTTATGCAGACCTTATTGACCCTAAGAAACCAAAGAGCTTTCCTTTCCGCCCGGGAATGAGCGCTACTGCAGATATACAGACGAAGACACATGTAGACAGGCTTGCAGTACCTATCAATGCGGTTACTACAAGGGATAAGAAGGATACCGCCTCTGCTAAAGCTGGAAATAAGGATGAGAGCACGACAGCGTCTACTAATGCTGATGATCTTGATGTGGTAGTATTTGTAATTAAAGATGGCAGGGCAAGGAAAATGAAGGTTAGAACTGACATCCAGGATATAAATTATATAGAGATATTAGGTGGGATAGATGTTGGTGATGAAGTTGTCATAGCACCTTATGAAGTTGTAAGCAAGAAACTTAAAGACAGCTCAATGGTGAAGGTGGTGCCGAAAAGTGACCTATTTGAAAAGAAGAAGGAAGGTCAATAAGACCTCCTTCTAAACCCTGAAGCGGGAATTAAGAGAAGAGTTCTTCGGCACGGGCGATAGAGTCGTGCTTTCCTACATCAATGAATTTGCAGCCGCTGTGTTCGTAAGCCATTATAGAGTGAAGCTTGGATAGTTCCAGATAGGCATCGGTTATTGAGAATTTATCCTGCTGCTCGCATAGGGGATCAGGATTCTTCAATAAGGGTAATAACTTAGGCTCAATAACGTGGATGCCGCTAAATGCCTTTTCTTCATGTGTCTTAGCCGGCTTGCTCATTTTCTGCTCACCTGTCTTCTTATTTTTCCAGCCACAAAGCCTGCTTGTTTCATCAAATAATAAATAGCGGGAAGTATCTCTTTTACTTACTGCAAGGGTCGCCCATGCTTTAATTGTCTTGTGGTGATCAATCATTGCATTGAGGTCCATGTCTGTCAACACGTCAACATTCATAACAACAAAGGGCTCACCATCATTAAAGAACCAGGCAGCTTTCTTTATCCCCCCTCCTGTTTCAAGCAGCTCGCCGCTTTCATCGGAGATACTAATGTTAGCTCCCCATCCATTGTTCTTTTCTATTTCGTTCTTTACCTGATCGGGGAAGTGATGGACATTAACAATGATATCTTTTATACCATATGAAGAAAGATATTCAATATTACGCTGCAGCAGGGACTTGCCGTTGATCTTCAAGAGAGCCTTTGGATGAAGATCTGTAAAGGGCTTAAGTCTTGTACCTAAACCAGCTGCGAGAATCATTGCCTTCATTATGGTTAGTTTAAAGTTTGAAGTTTAGAATTTAAAGTCAGAAGCCCCGTTTTTCTTTAATGTGTTGCTCGATATGGTGTAGCTCAACTTTTACACCATATTTGTTCCTCAGGTGCCGGGTGAGCTGTTCGGCGGCATATACGCTCCTGTGGCAGCCACCTGTGCAACCGAAGCTTATCATTAATGATTCAAATTTGCGTCCGATGTAATTCTCCACGGCAATATCCACCACATTGTAGATACTGTTTAAGAACTCAGGCATTTTGGTCCTCTGCTCAAGGAAATCAATAACAGGCTTGTTGCGGCCAGTGATGGCTTTATATTCATCAAAGCGGCCGGGATTGAGAATGCCACGACAGTCGAATACAAAGCCGCCGCCGTTTGAAGTGCTGTCGGGTGGTATCCCTCCAATCTTATATGAAAAGCTGTTGACCTTAACAATGAGAGGAGTGGATGCATCTGCATGAATAGGGACGAACTTAGTGATTATGTCATCTGCCACCACAAGTGCAAGTACACGTTCAAACTCGGGAAGCTCTAATCCAATTTTCTTATTCGTGAGAAACCATTTGAGGTTATTCAAGGCAAGAGGAATGCTCGTGAGGAAATGAGCTTTTCTCTCAAAGATGCCCCTGAAGCCATAAGCACCTAAAACCTGTAACAGCCTTATCAGTACATAGCCATGGTATCGATTAATAAATAATCCCCTTTGGATAGGCCGTTTTATTATCTCTTCCAAACAGTCTATATAGTAGCTCAGTAATTTATTCTTCCATTCATCAGTCAGCTCTGCCTTGGCTTGCCACAATAAAGAGGCAACATCATATTGAACTGCACCTTTCATCCCGCCCTGATAGTCTATAAAATACACTTCGTTGTCACGAACCATGATATTCCTGCTTTGGAAATCTCGGAACATAAACCCTTTATTACTTGCCTGAGAGAGATAAGTGCTTAGCTGCTCAAAGTCGTCAATAAGACGTTCCTTATCGTAGGGAATCTTAAGCGTGTCTAAGAAGTAATATTTGAAGTAAAGCAGGTCGCTGAGGATGGCCTGCTTTCCAAACTCTTTTGAAGTAATGCACCAATTATAATCCAGACCTATGTCTCCACTCATCTGCATATTGGCAAGGGCCTTAAGACTTTTCTTATAGAGGTTAAAGACATTCTCGCTGAGGCCTTCGTGCTCTATTTTATTCAAGAGAGATTCGTTGCCAAAGTCTTCCTGGATATACAGAGTCTTCTCGCTATTTACTGCATATATAGAAGGAAGGGGACAGTTGATATTTTTGAAATGCTCAGTAAACCTAAGGAAGGTTTCAGTCTCTTTGATGTTGGAATTAAAAGTAGCAATGTAAGAACCCTTGCCAGTGAATATCCTAAAGTAAACCCTGTCCCCACCAGATTGGGGAAGGCGGACTATATCTGTAATTTCATCCGAGTTATTAAAGGAGCTATAGAGTTCCCTAAGCTGTTCTATTACCAATTCCATAGTGCAATTTACAAGACATTAGATTAGCAGCTTAGAAGATTATCTTTGCCAGATGTATTACCTGCTTTACGGCACTTTCTACTTTTTGTCACGGCTACCTTTTGGGGCATTGTATTCTTTAAGTGACGTGCTGTACAGGATAGCATATTATATTGTAGGATACAGGAAGAGTGTGGTTTTATCTAACCTGAAAATTGCCTTCCCAGAGAAACCGGAAAAAGAAAGAAAGCAAATAGCAAAGGAGTTTTACAGAAACTTAATGGATGCTATAGTGGAGACAATTAAGCTCTTTTCGCTATCAGAAAAAGAACTCAACAAACGATGTACAGCTGACCTTGAATTGATAAATGAGCTTGCCGCTAAAGGGAAAAACATTCAACTGCAACCTGCGCACCAGTTCAATGTAGAGTATTATAACCTGTTGTATTCACAGCAACTGAAGCAGCTGAATTTCATATTCATGTATATGCCTTTCTCGGGAGATAATTTGAACCGGGTATTTAAAAAACTAAGGACCCAGTATGGGTCAAAGCTTGTATCTGCAACCAATTTCAAGAATGAAAGAAAGGTATTGGAGGAAGGGCAATATGCCCTAACATTAGGAGCAGACCAAAGCCCGGGCAATGTGAAAGATGCTATGTGGATGAACTTTTTTAGTGAGCCGGCTCCTTTCATCCCAGGACCTGCAAAGGTTGCGGTGAAGAATAACTACGCTATTGTTTGTGTACAATTCGTCAAAGAAAAAAGGGGATACTATAAGTTTGAAAACACCCTGTTAGCTGAAAATCCTGCAGGGATGAGCCCTGAAGAACTAACGAGAAAGTACCGGGACTTTGTAGAAGCCGCAATTAGAAGGCAGCCCTCTAATTACTTATGGACCCACAAACGCTGGAAACACCGCATTAAGAGGGAAGATATGGGGATGTGGGTGGATGAATGATGTGCAGATATGCGAATATGCAGATGTGCAGATTAATTCAAGATACTTTTTTCTGTTTCGGTGATGATCTTTTTTTCGTGCTTGATCTTTCCCCAGCCGCCCAGAACGTTTCGAAGGTTATGAATACCCTGACGCTTTATCAATGAACTGGCGATAACACTACGGTAACCACCCGCGCAATGAACGTAAAGATTCTGGTTGTCATCGAAACCAGCTATTAGAGCAACATCAGTCATATCATTTAAAGGGATATTCAGAGCATTCTTAACGTGACCATCAGCAAATTCAGCCGGACGGCGAACATCAACAACTACGGCATTAGGATCGTGGGAAACATCCATTGCGAGCTCATCTGCCTCGATATCAATAATCAGATCAACTGTTTCTCCTGCTTTCTTCCATGCCTCAAACCCACCTTTAAGATATCCCCCGATCTTGTCAAATCCTACTCTTGCAAGACGGATGATAGTCTCCTCCTCTTTTCCTTTTTCAGTTACAAGTAGGATCTCCCTATCAAAAGGAATGAGACTTCCGGCCCATTCAGCAAACCTACCTTCCAGACCAATAGAGATGGATGAAGGAACATAGCCCTGGGTAAAAACATGAGCATTACGTGTATCTAAAACAATTACATCTTCTTTGATCTTCTTCTTAAAAGCTTCAACAGTTAAGGGAGTCAAACCTTTTTGCTTTACCTGGGAAAGGTCGTCATAGCCCTGCTGATTAATCTTTGCATTTACTGCAAAGTAGACAGGGGCGGTACCTAAGCCATCGGTTACAGCCTTGATAAATGTTTCTTTAGTTTGTGGCTGCAGAGCATAGTTTGTTTTTTTCTGCTCGCCTATAGTGCTATATATCTCAGGGCCTAAGCTCTTTCCGCAACTGCTGCCGGGGCCGTGAGCAGGATAAACAATAATATCATCAGCCAGAGGAATTATCCTGTTTTGCAGGCTCTCGTACATGATCGCTGCCAGCTCCTCTTTGCTCATATTTCCACTGCTGAGATCAGGCCTTCCGACGTCGCCAACGAAGAGGGTGTCACCAGTGAAGATGCAGTAAGGTTCGCCATTCTCATTATATAACAAATAACAGCTTGATTCGAGAGTATGGCCAGGGGTATGCATTACTTCTAAAGCAAGATTGCCGATAGAGAATCTCTCACCGTCTTTTGCGATATGAGAGGGAAAATTTGTCACTGCATGTGGGCCATAAATAATAGGCGCACCTGTAAGCTTACTCAGCTCCAAATGACCGCTTACAAAGTCAGCATGAAAATGGGTCTCAAATATGTATTTAATGGTCGCATTGCGCTCCTTTGCTAGCTCAATATAGGCATCCAGATCTCTAAGAGGATCGATGACAGCAGCAACCCCTTCGCTTTCAATAAAGTATGCAGATTCGCTTAAGCAGCCTGTATAGATTTGTTTTAAATA
>Ga0163162_10002871_pt1 | contig 16400 bp, 12 predicted proteins | sample S55metaG_FD_115310 | JGI IMG/M metagenome (GOLD analysis project Ga0163162, IMG submission 115310) | Switchgrass rhizosphere microbial communities from Kellogg Biological Station, Michigan, USA - S5-5 metaG | ecosystem: Host-associated > Plants > Roots > Rhizosphere > Soil | place: USA...
CGAGGCCGAGATGCGCGGCGGCGACGAGGAAGAGGAGCTGGAGACCGGGCGCTTCCTGGGCGGGATCCTCCGCCGCTACGAAGCCGTGCTCGAGCTGGCCCTGAAGAGGACGTCGCTCGTCTTCCTCCTCGCGCTTGCCGTGCTGGCCGGGTCGTACCTTCTCTACCGCAACCTCGGCTCCGAATTTCTCCCCGCGTTCGACGAGGGCGCGTTCGTTCTCGACTACGTCGCGCCGCCCGGCACCTCGCTCGCCGAGACGAACCGCATCCTCATGCACGTCGAGCGCATGCTGAAGGCGACGCCGGAGGTCGAGAGCTACTCGCGCCGCACCGGCCTCCAGCTGGGGCTCGCGATCACGGAGCCGAACACGGGGGACTTCCTCGTGAAGCTCCGGGCGAAGCGCGCGCGGTCGACGGAGGCCGTGACGGACGACCTTCGCGGCCGCATCGAATCGAGCGAACCCGCGCTGCGCATCGAGTTCGTCGGGATCCTCTCCGACCTGATCGGAGACCTCACGAGCTCGCCCGCTCCCGTCGAGATCCGGCTTTTCAGCGAGGATGCCGCGGCCCTCCACGCGACGGCCGCCCGGGTCGAACGGTCCATCCAGAAGGTTTCGGGTGTCGTCGATACCTTCAACGGCGTGGTCGTCAGCGGGCCGGCGATCACGTTCCAGGTCGACCCCGAGCGTGCCGCCCGCCTCGGCGTGTCGGCAACGGACGTGGCGAACGCGGTTACGACCGCCATGACGGGCGACGCGGCCTCCTCGATCCTGCAGCAGGGAAGGTTGATCACGGTTCGCGTGGTCTTTCCGCCGTCGGAGTCGCTTTCGCTCGATACGCTCCGGAGCCTGCAGGTCCGGTCGGCGGCGACCGGCGGGCAGTTCCGCCTCGATCAGGTCGCGGAAGTCGCGTATGACACGGGCCAGACCGAGATCGAGCGGGACGGCCTGCGCCAGTCGGTCGCCGTCACCGCGCGGCTCTCCGGCAGCGACCTCGGCACGGCGATCCGGCAGATCCGGACGCGGCTCGCGAAGGACGTGAAGCTTCCGCCCGGGATGACGGTCGAGTACGGCGGGCTCTACGCGGAGCAGCAGGCGAGCTTCCGGGAGCTCCTGCAGTCCCTCCTGCTCGCCATCGCGCTCGTGTTCCTGGTGCTGCTGATCGAGTTCCGTTCGTTCGCTCACCCCGTCGCCATCGTGGCGGGCGCGGTGCTCGCGTTGAGCGGCGTGTTCGCGGGACTGTTCGTCACGGGCTCGACGCTGAACGTCGTCTCGATGATGGGAATGATAATGGGCGTGGGGATCGTGGCCAAGAACGGCATCCTGATGCTCGACGCGGTCGAGGACCACCGCGCCCTGGGCGACTCCCTCCACGAGGCGCTGATGCGCTCGGGCCGGCGCCGTTTCCGCCCCGTGCTGATGACGTCGCTGGCCGCGATCCTGGGGATGCTGCCGCTCGCGCTGGCGCTCGGCTCGGGAGCGGAGCTGCTGCAGCCTCTCGCCATCGCGGTCATCGGCGGACTGGCGGTCGCGCTCCTCTTTTCGCTGGTCGTGACGCCCACCGTGTACGCGATGCTCTCGAAGGACCGTCCGGGGAGGGAAAACACCCGCCCCGCCGTCGCGGCGGTAGGCTCTCCACCGTGACGACCTACTACTGCGACACGCCCACGCCGATCGGACGGCTGTTTCTCGCTCGGGACAACCGCGGCCTGCGGCGGATCTCGTTTCCAGGAGAGCGCCAGTTCTCGGGTGTCGCAGCCGACTGGGAGCGCGCGGAGGAGCCGTTTCGGGACGCGATCGCGCAGCTCGACCTCTACTTCTCAGGGCAGCTGCGGCGGTTCGACCTCGATATCGCGCCGGAGGGGACGCCGTTCCAGCGGGACGTCTGGGCGGCGCTCGTCGAGATCCCCTACGGCCGGACGGTGTCGTACTCCGAGCTGGCCCGCCGCGTCGGCCGGCCGGCCGCGACGCGGGCGGTGGGCGCGGCCAACGGCCGGAATCCGCTCCCCATCGTCGTTCCGTGCCACCGCGTGGTCGGCGCGGACGGATCGCTGACCGGATTCGGCGGCGGTCTCGCGATCAAGAGGCGACTGCTCGACCTCGAGGCCGGACTCATCCGGGATCTCTGGGACGGAAGCCCGATCGAAACCGCGGCCGAATTCCGAACCTAGGAACCCAGCCGCTCCCGCAGAAACGCGACCGTGCGCGGCCACGACTGTTCGGTCGCGCGGAGGTTCGCCCCGTCCCTCTCCGTCTGGGCCCGGAGGAAGCCGTGTCCCGCGCCCTCGTAGATGTGGGACTCGTAGAACTTCGACAGCCGCTTCATTTCTGCCTCTGCCGGCGGAATGGTCGCGTTCACTCGGGCGTCGTCGCCGCCGTAGTGGCCGAGGACCGGCGCACCGATCTTCGCGAGGTCGGCGGTTTCGGGCGAAACCCCGTAGTAAACGACCGCGCCGGCGAGCGGCGGCTGCGCCGCGGCGTACGCGAAGCTCCGCGCGCCGCCCCAGCAGAAACCGATCGTCGCGATCCGACCGTTCCCGGCGGGCAGCTTCGTCGCCCAGGCGCGCACGGCGTCGAGGCGGGCTGTTGCGTCGGCCGGGGTGAGTAAGCGCACGAGCTTCACGACGTCGTCGCGGCCCGCCACCGAGTCGGTCCCGCCTCCGTTGGGTCCGAGGCCGGAGATCAGGTCCGGAGCGACGGCGATGAATCCTTCCTGCGCGAGCTGGTCCGCGACTCCCCGAAGCCAGTCCGAAAGGCCGAAGACCTCGTGGATCAGGAGGACCACGCCGGCCCTGTCCTTGCGCTCGGGGTACACGATCCAGGTCCGGATCGGAACGCCCCCGGAAGGCATCGCGACGTCCACGTACTCGCCGTGGCGGGGGGATTTCTCGAGCCGCGCTTTCGCGGTGTCTTCCGACGGGGGCAACGGCTCGCCCTTCGGGGTTGCCGCCGCCGCTGCAGTCCCGGCCGCCGGAGAGGCGGGAGGCGGAGAAGGCTGCGTCGCGCAGCCGACGGCGAAAACGATGAGCACTCCCAGAGTCGCGGCAGTCTTCACGTTCACCTCCGGGTCCGAGGCGGCGATTCTAGAGCCGCCGCCCGCGTGCCGGACGGCGCAATCTGACGGAGAATCACTCCCGATGACCGCCACCGGGTTCGGTCTCTTCTGCTTCATCGGTTTTCTGTTGCCGGTGCCGCTTCTCGCGTGGCTCGATCGGCCTCGGCGCCGCCGGGACTGATGTACGCGGGTCACTTCGCCGCGGCGCTCGCAATCAAGGCGAAAGAGCCTCGCGCCCCGACGTGGGCGCTCCTGCTCGGCGTCGGTTTTCTCGACGTCCTCTTCGGCATTTTCGTGATGCTCGGCATCGAGAAGGTGCGGATGACGCCGGGCGTGGCTCCGGGCTTTTCCCTCGACCGGATCGACTGGTCCCACTCGCTCCTGATGTCGCTCGTGTGGGCGGTGCTGTTCGCGATTCCGTTCTGGCGGCGGGGACGCGCTGCGGCGCTCGCCGCGGGCTTCGCGGTGTTCTCGCACTTCCTGCTGGACCTTCCCATGCACCCACCCGATCTCGCGCTCTGGCCGGGCGCGCCGATCCACCTCGGCCTGGGCCTCTGGAGACGCCTGCCGATCGGGTGGTGGTGGTTCGAGCTCGGAGTGATCGTCGTGCTGTGCGCGTACTACGTGGCCCGGGCGCGGAAGGAGAAGACCTTCGGCGGCCACGCGCTCTGGGCGTGCGCGGTCATCCTGGCGCTCCACCTCTTCAACTCGCCGTCGTTCTCTCCCGCGAGGTAGAGGACTTCAGGAAATCGCGGGAACGGCGGTTCGGCGCCGCCGGTTGGCGAGGGTCTCTCGCATCGCCACCGAGAACGCGAGGACGGCCCCGGCGATCGGGATCCACCCCTCCGGCGCCTCCATCGAAAGGAGCGTGGCGCCGGAGATCCCGCACCAGAGGAGCGGCACGACGAGCAGTTCCCAGCGCACGCGGCCGCTCGCGAGCAAGAGGACGCCGAGAGTCGCGACCGCCGTCGGATCCGGGGCGACTCCGAAGATCTCGAGCTGCGGCCACGTCCGGCCGAAGGCAAACCCCGCGAGCGGCTGAACGAGGAGCGCGAACGCGAAGATCGCTCGACCTGCCCGACGGTTCTCGAACGCGAGCCGCCTCCCGAAGAGGAGCGCGGCTTCGAGACCGAACCCCCACGCGAAGTACCGGGCGGTCCAGGTGAGCGTGGCGTAGCGATGGGCGTGAAAGACGATCGCCACCCAGAGCCAGCAGGCCGCGAGAATCGTGGCGGCGAGCCGGCCGCGCCCCCGCCGGATCAGAAACCAGACCGCAAAACCGAGCAGGAGCGCGGCGATCTGTGCCGGCCAGATCGCCCGGTTGTAGAGCTCGAAGAGACGGTAGTAGCTGTGGAGGGAGAACGACTGGATGTCCGAGAGGGTGTAGGTCCACCACTCCGACATCAGAGCGATTCGACGTGGGCGACGATGCGCCGCCGCAGGGCCTCGTCCGGGAGCCGGCCGTACGACGCTCTCACGTTCTGCCGCACGTGGTCGACGCGGCTCGTCGCCGGGATCGCGCAGTTGACCGCAGGGTGCGACACGATGAACTTCAGGAGGAGCTGGGCCCAGTTCGCGCAGTCGATCTCGGCCGCCCAGGGAGGCAGCGGATGGCGCTCGACCGCCCGGATGAGCGCGCCCTGTCGGAACGGCCGGTTGGTGATCACGGCGATCCTGCGCTCGCGCGCGAGGGGAAGCAGACGGCTCTCGACCTCCCGGTCGAGGACGTTGTAGGTGAACTGGACGAAGTCGAGCGGCTGGCTGCGTAGAACGCGCTCCATCTCGTCGTGGCGCCGCCCCTCGGACGTCGTGACGCCGACGTAGCGCAGGCGGCCCGCCGCCTTCATCGCGAAGAGCGTCCGCAGATGCTCCTCCCACGACATCAGGTTGTGAACCTCGAGAAGGTCGAAGCGCGCCACGCCCCACTGCGCGCGGGACTCCTCGATCTGGGACGGCCCCCGCGCGCCCGACGAGATCCACACCTTGCTGGCCGCGAAGACCGGCGCGGCGCGACCGAGCTTCTTCAGGCCGTAGCCGATGACCTCCTGGGACGAGCCGTACATCGGGGACGAATCGATGAGCCGGCCGCCGCCCTGGAAGAACGCGCGCATCACCTCGGCGCAGGAGTCACGCCCGGCCGGGTCGTCCCCGACGTTGAACGTGATCCAGCTCCCGAGCCCGACGAGCGGCAGTCGCTCGCCGGTCGACGGGATCGGGCGGGTGAGGATCGCGCCGCTCTCCCCGGCGGGGGACAGAGAACGGAGCGCCGATGCCGCACCGGTGGCGGCCAGGGACGAAAGCAGGGTGCGTCGCGTCAGCGTCGGGCGTGTCATCTCGCGGCAGCGTCTTCTCCTGCCGGAAACGCTCCCGGGCCGGCGAGTCATTCCGTCCGACAAGCGTCGGACGGAAGGGATTGCGCCGCGGTGCGGGTGTCGTTCTCGGGGCTCACTCGCCCCGCAGGCTCTCCATGTCGATGACGAACCGGTAGCGGACGTCGCTCGCCACGGTCCGCTCCCAGGCCTCGTTGATCTCCTGGATCGGGATCACCTCGACGTCGGAGGCGAGGCCGTGGCGGGCGCAGAAGTCCAGCATCTCCTGCGTCTCGCGGATGCCGCCGATGCTCGAGCCGGTCAGGCGCCGCCGCTTCCCGATGAGCGAAAACGCGGCGAGCGGCGAAGGCTCGTCCGGCGCGCCCACGAGCACCATCGTTCCGTCCCGGCGGAGCAGTCCCAGGTAGGAGTTGTAGTCGTGCTTTGCCGAGACCGTGTCGAGGATGAAGTCGAAGCGAGACGCATTGCGCTCGAACACCGCGGAGTCGTTGGTTGCGAGGAAATCATCCGCTCCCAGGCGGAGCGCGTCGGCGCGCTTCCTCGGCGAGTGGCTGAGCACGGTGACGTTCGCGCCCATCGCCTTCGCGAGCTTCACAGCCATGTGCCCGAGGCCCCCGAGTCCGACGACGGCGACCTTGTCTCCTGCCTTCACACCGAAGTGCCGGAGGGGGGAGTAGGTGGTGATGCCCGCGCAAAGGAGGGGAGCCGCGCCGTCCAGTGGGATGCTGTCCGGGATCCGCAGGATGTATTTCTCGTCCACGGTGATGCCGGTCGAGTAGCCGCCGTACGTCGGCGTCTTCCCGTCCCGCTCGTAACCGTTGTAGGTCGGCGCGATTCCTTTCTCGCAGTACTGCTCTTCGCCGGCGAGGCAGGCCTCGCACTCCCGACAGGAATCGACGAAGCAGCCGACGCCGACAGTGTCGCCCGCCTTCCAGTTTCGAACGTCGCTTCCCACTTCCACGACGGTCCCGACGATTTCGTGCCCCGGGACCATCGGGAAGATCGAACCTCCCCACTCATCGCGCGCCTGGTGAATGTCGCTGTGGCAGACGCCGCAGTAACGAATGTCGATTCGCACGTCGTCCGGGCCGGGCGCGCGGCGCTCGAAGGTGAACGGGCCGAGCGGGGCGCGGGCGGCCGGAGCCGCAAACCCGCGAACCTCGATGCGATCTGCGTGTTCCAGGACAGCCGTTGCCGGCGACGTCGAATCTGGTCTTTCGGTCATGAGTGTTCCTTTCGTCGGAGTCCGTCCGAGAGCAGTGCACGATCCGAGCCCGCGGTTCGCGCCGTGGAATTCGGCGCCGGGCGGGGCGTTGGGGCTCTTTGAAGGGCTTCCCGTCGAGCCCTGGAAGAGGATTCGTTGAGCGCAACTCCCTCGGTCATCGAGAGGCCCGTTTCCCCGGGGCTGACGGCTCCGGCGGCCGCGACCGAGGATCACGGGCTCCGTCCCACGGGCATCGTCGCTCTGCTCCGGCGCCAGCCCCGCGGCGTCCTGACCGCGGTGGGACTCCTCCTCGCGGCAGCTCTTGCCGTGCTCGACCTCGCGACGCCGCCGAATCTCTCGTTTCTCCTCTTCTACATCGCACCGGTTCTCTTCCTCGTCTGGTTCGTGGGGCGTCGCGCGGCTCTCCTCGCCACCGCGCTCGCGGCGGCAGTCTGGACGTACGAGGACGTCCTGTCGGCGGGCGGCCAGTCGTCGCCGGCGCTCGCGATCTGGAGCGTCGCGACGCGGTTCGGATTCTTCGTGCTCTTCGTGGAGATCGTCGGGCGGCTGAAGACCGCTCTCGAGCGCAGCCACCGCGCCGAGCAGCGCGAGATGGAGCGCGAGGTCGAGATCGCGCAGGCCGTCCAGCTCCGGCTCTTTCCCCAGACCGCGCCGAGCGCTCCCGGGCTCGACTGCCACGGCGTGTGCCGCCCGGTGCGCGGCGTCGCCGGGGACTACTACGATTTTCTGCCGCTGGGACCCGGAAAGCTCGGCGTCGCCGTGGGCGACGTCGCGGGCAAGGGGATTTCCGCGGCGCTTCTCATGGCGAGCCTTCAGGCGTCGTTGCGGAGCTACCTGTCGGTCAGCCGCGACGGCATGGCCGACGTCACGCGGGAGATGAACCGCCAGCTGTTCGCGCTGACCGAGCCGACGCGGTTCGCCACGCTCTTCTGGGGGATCTCCGACGAAAAGGCGCGGACGTTCCGCTACGTCAACGCGGGGCACGATCCTCCGTTTCTGCTCCGGCGGGCATTCGGCCCCGGGTCGGCTGCGCCGGCGGAGGTCCAGCGGCTCACGGCGGGCGGACTTCCACTCGGAGCGTTTGCGGGCTCGGAATACCGGGAGGCCTCGATCGCGCTCGAAGCCGGCGACCTGATCGCCATCTACACGGACGGGATCACGGAGGCCACGAACCCGGCGGAGGAGGAGTTCGGGGTGGCGCGGCTCCAGGAACTCCTCCGGACGAACGCCCACCGGCCGGCCGCCGATCTCTGCCGCCGGGTCCTCGAAACCGTGGACGGATTCCGCGCCGGGAGTCCCCAGCACGACGACATGACGCTGTTGATCGTCCGGGTGCCGGCCGTCGAAAGGGCGGGGGGCAACACGGGAGTACACGATTGACCCCCGTTCGCCCCAACTGTCGAAACCGGAAGCCGTACTTCGTCTATAGATAGGTGGCGGAGGCGGAGTGCGGAATAATCGACACCCTGTCGATCTTTCGACATCCTCAGGCGGTGGGTTCGGTCTTCGGTGGGTCGGTCTCCCGGCGCAAATCTCTGGAAATGAGGGGTTTGGCCGGTTCGGCGCCTCCCGGACACCCTGGCAGCCACCTGGCTATAGCTGGTCTCGTTCGAACGGGGAGGTTTCATGAAAAAGCGAATGGTTCTGGTTCTCGTCGGCCTGGCCGTCTTCATCGCGGCCATCGCCTTCGTGAAGACCCGGCAGGTCAAGGCGGCGATCGCGAAGAACGCCTCCTTCCAGATGCCGCCGGAGGCGGTCACGACGGTTCACGCCAGCCAGGAGAACTGGCCGGCGAGCGTCACGGCGATCGGAACCGTGGAAGCGGTCCACGGCGTGACGGTCAGCGCCGATCTGCCCGGTCTCGTGTCGCGAATCGAGTTCGATTCCGGGAAGAAGGTCCGCGCGGGCGACGTCCTCGTCCGGCTGGACACGCGCCAGGAGCAGGCCCAGCTCCAGGCCGCCGAGGCTCAGCGCAGCCTGACCCGCGTCAACTTCGAGCGGATGAAGGGTCTCCGGCAGAAGGGAATCACGTCGCAGGCCGAGTACGACAAGGCTGCGGCCGAAGAGAAACAGGCCTCCGCCGGAACCGGAGAGATGCAGGCCGCGATCGGGCGCAAGACGATCCGGGCTCCCTTCTCGGGCGTGCTCGGAATCCGGCAGGTCAACCTGGGCCAGTACCTGAAGGCCGGCGATCCGATCGTCTCGCTCCAGTCCCTCGATCCGGTCTACGTCAACTTCACCGTGCCGCAGCAGCAGGTCGCGAACCTTCGCCAGGGCGCGGAAGTCCGCGTGACCGCCGAGGGAATCGAGGGCGCCGCGGCGACCGGGAAGATCACGGCCGTCAACTCGATCGTCGACGAGGCCACGCGCAACATCCAGGTGCAGGCGACGCTCTCGAATTCGGCGGGCAAGCTCCGGCCCGGGATGTTCGTCGAGGCCGAAGTCGTCCTGGGCGCGGCCACGCCGGTCGTCGCGCTCCCGACGTCGGCGATCGCGTATGCCCCCTACGGAAACTCGGTGTTCATCGTGACGCCCATGAAGAGCCCGGACGGCAAGCCCTACAGCGGAGTGCGGCAGCAGTTCGTGAAACTGGGAGTGTCGCGCGGCGACCAGGTCGCGGTCGTCTCCGGCGTCAAGGCCGGGGAAGAGGTCGTCACCTCCGGGGTTTTCAAGCTCCGCAACGGCGGAGCGGTGCTCGTCAACAACAACGTGCAACCCTCAAACAACCCGGCCCCGAAGCCCGAGGACAGTTGAGAACTGATAACTGAGAACTGAGAGCTACTCATGAAATTCACCGACCTCTTCGTCAAGCGCCCCGTCCTCGCGATCGTCGTCAACCTCGTGATCCTGATCGCCGGCGTCCAGGCCATCCGGTCGCTCTCCGTGCGGCAGTTCCCGCGCAGCGACATCGCGGTCGTCCAGGTGACGACGGTCTACGTTGGCGCCAATGCCGACCTCGTCCGCGGCTTCATCACGACGCCACTCGAGCGGGTCATCGCCAGCTCCGATGGCATCGACTACATCGAGTCGTCCAGCGCTCAGTCGCTCTCCACGATCACGGTGCACCTGAAGCTGAATTACGACAGCAACGCGGCGCTCACGCAGATCCAGACGAAGGTCTCGCAGGTCCGCAATGACCTTCCCCCCGAAGCGCAGGCGCCGGTCATCGAGCTTCAAACCGCGGACACGCAGTTCGCCTCGATGTACATCGGCTTCGCGTCGAGCGAGCTCGACCAGAACCAGATCACGGACTACCTGACGCGGGTCGTGCAGCCGAAGCTGTCCGCGATCAGCGGCGTTCAGCGCGCCGACATCCTGGGCGGCCGCACCTTCGCGATGCGCGTGTGGCTGAAGCCCGAGCGGATGGCCTCTCTCGGCATCTCGCCGTCCGACGTCCAGCAAGCGCTCTCGAACAACAACTACCTTTCGGCGCTCGGCAGCACGAAAGGTTCGATGGTGTCCGTCAATCTCGTCGCCAACACGGACCTCAAGACGCCCGAGGAATTCCGCCAGCTCGTCATCAAGGAGAAAGAGGGCACGGTCGTGCGGCTGGGTGAGATTGCGGACGTCCAGCTGGGGGCCGAGAACTACGAGCAGGACGTCCGGTTCAACGGCCAGACCGCCACCTTCATGGGAATCTGGGTGCTTCCCAACGCGAACACCCTCGACGTCATCAGCCGGGTGCGCAAGGCGGTTCCGGACATCCAGGCGCAGCTCCCGGTCGGCATGAAGCTCGGCATCCCTTACGACTCGACCGAGTACATCCGCGAGGCGATCCGGGAGGTCGTGTCGACCCTCGGGGAAACGCTCCTCATCGTGATCGTCGTCATCTTCCTCTTCCTCGGATCGTACCGATCGGTGCTGATCCCGGTCGTCGCGATCCCGCTCTCCCTCGTGGGCGCGATCTTCCTGATGCTGATCGTCGGCTTCACGATCAACCTGCTGACGCTGCTCGCAATTGTCCTGTCGGTCGGTCTCGTCGTCGACGACGCGATCGTCATGGTCGAGAACGTGGAGCGCCACATCCAGCTGGGCCAGAAGCCCTTCCCGGCGGCGATCCTGGCGGCGCGGGAGCTGGTCGGACCGATCATCGCGATGACGATCACGCTCGCCGCGGTGTACACGCCGATCGGGATTCAGGGCGGCCTGACGGGTGCGTTGTTCCGGGAGTTCGCGTTCACGCTCGCCGGCGCCGTGATCATTTCGGGTGTCGTCGCGCTGACGCTTTCCCCGATGATGGCCTCGAAGCTCCTCCACGCGGGCGACCGCGAACGCGGCTTCGGCGGGTTCATCAACGGCCAGTTCGCGGTGGTTCGCCGGACCTACACGAAGTGGCTCACGGCGACCTTGAACTACCGGCCGATCCTCTTCACGGTCTGGGTCATCGTGGTCGCGCTCATGATCCCGTTCTACATGTTCTCGGGGCGGGAGCTCGCTCCCAAGGAGGACCAGAGCGTCATCTTCGGAATCATCCAGGCCTCCGCCAACTCGACCCTCGACCAGACGAAGCTCTACACGAAGCAGGTCTACGACGTTTACAAAGCGTTCCCGGAGAACAAGAGCGTCTTTCAGATCACCTTTCCGACCGGCGGCTTCGGCGGGATGGTCACCAAGCCCTGGAGCGAGCGGAAGAAGAACACGCAACAGCTCCAGGTCGAGGCCGCGATGGGGTTCTCGAAGATCCCGGGGCTCCGCGTGATCTCGCTGGTCCCGCCCCCGCTGCCGGGCGGCGGCAGCTTCCCGGTCGACTTCGTCATCGCGTCGACCGCCGAACCCCGGCAGCTCGCGGACTTCGCGCAGCAGCTGGTCGGCAAGGCGTACCAGAGCGGCCTCTTCATGTTCGCCGACGCGGACCTGAAGTTCGACCAGCCGCAGGCGGAGGTCGTGTTCGACCGCGACAAGCTGCGTTCCCAGGGGGTCGATCTCTCCAAGGCGGGTCAGGACCTCTCGACACTCCTGGGCGGCAACTACGTCAACCGCTTCTCGATCCAGGGGCGCAGTTACAAGGTCATCCCGCAGGTCAAGCGCTCCGAGCGCCTCACCCCGGACCAGCTCGAGGGAATCTACGTCACGGGCCAGGATGGGAAGCTCGTGCCCCTCTCGACGTTCGCCACGCTCAAGACGACCACCGAACCGCGGGAGCTGAAGAAATTCCAGCAGCTGAACGCGGTGCGCATCCAGGGCGTCATTCCGCCCGGCGTGTCGTTGAACGCCGCGCTGAACGTCCTCGAGACGGAGGCCGCGAAGATCCTGCCCAAGGGCTTCACGGTCGACTACGCGGGCGAGTCCCGCCAGCTGCGCACCGAGGGAAGGAAGTTCCTCGGGACGTTCCTCCTGTCGGCGATCCTGATCTACCTCGTTCTCGCCGCGCAGTTCGAGAGCTTCCGCGACCCCTTCATCATTCTCGCGGGATCGGTGCCGCTCGCGCTCTCCGGCGCGCTTCTCTTCCCGTTCCTCGGCGCGACGACGCTCAACATATACAGCCAGATCGGACTCATCACGCTGGTCGGGCTCGTCGCGAAAAACGGCATCCTGATCGTGGAGTTCGCCAACAACCTGCAGGAGCAGGGGCGCGACAAGCTGCAGGCCGTCATCGAGGGGGCCTCGACGCGGCTTCGCCCGGTCCTCATGACGACCGCGGCGACCGTGATGGGCCACATGCCGCTCGTCTTCGCGAGGGGTCCCGGAGCTGGAGCGCGCAACTCGATCGGTATCACCCTCGTGTCCGGCATGATCATCGGCTCGGTCTTCACGCTCTTCTTCGTGCCCGCGATCTACGTCCTGCTCGCGCGCAAGCGGACGAAGGAGGATTCTCTCGAGAACGGCGAGAAGGTGCCGGAGCTGGTGGAAGTGGCGGTGTGAGCGCCAACCCGGCGGCAGCCGTTCCGGCCCCGTCCGATCGCGAGATCGTCACGCGGCGTGTCGTCGACGCGCCGCGTGAGCGCGTGTTCCGGGCCTGGACGGAGCCGGAGATCCTGGCGCGCTGGTGGGGGCCGAAGGGCTTCACGAACGAGTTTGAAGAATTCGAGCCCCGGCCGGGGGGCGCGTGGCGGTTCGTCATGCGCGGACCGGACGGACGCGGCTATCCCAACGAGAGCGTCTTCGTCGAGGTGGCGCCGGAGCGGATCGTGTTCCGTCACGTCTCGCTCCCGAAATATCAGATGACCGCCGATTTCGCCGACGAATCCCGAAAGACCCGGATCACGTGGCGCATGCTTTTCGCGACGGTCGCCGAGCGCGACAACGTCAATCGGTTTGCGCCGGAGGCGAACGAGCAGAATCTCGACCGCCTCGAGGCGGAGCTGGCGGAAATGGCATGAAGGTTCCGGAATCGCGACCGTGACGAGAATGACCCTCGTCGACTCCGCGACGGCTCCGCCGGTGTCCGCCCGCGGGTCCCGGGAGGAGGGGCTCGCACCCGCCCTCTCCGCGATCGCGCGCGCCGTGGCCGAGAGCTTGAGCCTCAAGGACGTCTTCTCCCGCGTCGCGGAAGCCGCGCGCCTGGCGCTGCCGTTCGACAGCATGGGGGTCAACGTCACGGAGAACCCGGACCTCCCGGTGGACGCACGCCCGGAGGACGAGACCTTCTCGGTCTACTCGGTCATCGGCAAGGGATCCATGGAGGAGATGGGAACGTCCTACCGCCGGTCCGACGTCTCGCCCGCGTTCCGGCTCCCCGAGATGGGCGAGGTCGTCCGCTACGCCGACGTGGCGAAGTCCCTCGACCCCTCCTACCCGCTCGACCGGCGCGCCCTCGACCTCGGTTGCCGCTCCTTGATCGCGACGTTCCTTCCGGGGCCGCGCCCGCTCGGCAGCATGTGGTTCGCCTCGACCGAGCCGGACACCTACCTGCCCGGGGACGAGGACACGGTGCGCGCGATCGCGGACCTCGTGGCGCTCGCGCTGAAGCACGAGCAGCTGCACGGCCACGAGCGGGAGCGGCGACAGCGGAGCGAGGCGTTGGAAGCGCTCGTGCCGACCCTCTCGAAGGCTCTGGACGTCCGCGAGGTCTTCGACCAGCTGTCCGCGGCGGTTGCGGGAATCCTCCCGCACCACCGGATGGCGCTCGGACTTCTCTCGCCCGACCGACGGTTCATCCGGATTCATGCGTACAGCGGCGAGCGGATGCCCGACTTTCCGCAGACGATTCCGCTGGATGACGAGGCGCGCGAGAGCGCGGAGTGGAGCTTTTTCCTGGTCGCGGATTTTTTTCTGAATGATGCTGCGTCCACCGAGAAGTTCGAGCTCATGAAAAAGGACGGGATCCGCTCGATGTTGCGCGTTCCCATCCGCCTCGAGGGAGAGGTCGTCGGCGGCCTGAGCTTCCTGTCGCGGCAAGTCGCGCAGTACCGGGAGGAGGACGCCGAGATCGCCCGCCGGATCGCCGACCAGGTCGCGCTGCTTCTCTCGCACGAGAAGATCGCGGAGGAGGCGCGCCTGGCTGCCGAGGCCCGCGAGGAGGCGATCCGCCTGGAAGGGCGCGTCGCCGCGCTCACCGAACAGCTCGCCTCGATTGGCGGCGCCCGGCAGATCATCGGCCGCTCGAAAAGCTGGCGCGAGGTCCTGGACCTCGTGTCGAAGGTCGCGGCGACGGAGACGACGGTGCTCCTGACCGGAGAGAGCGGCACGGGCAAGGAAGTGGTGGCGCGCGCGATCCACGCCGCGTCGCCCCGGTCCGGCAAGCCGTTCCTGGCGATCAACTGCGCCGCGTTACCCGAGCAGCTCCTGGAGTCCGAGCTCTTCGGCTACGAACGCGGCGCCTTCACCGGAGCGCTGCAGTCGCGCGCCGGCAGGATCGAGCAGGCCGCGGGCGGCGTGCTCTTCCTGGACGAGGTCGCGGAGATGTCCCCGTCCGTGCAGGCGAAATTCCTGCGCGTCCTCCAGGAGCGGGAGTTCCAGCGGCTCGGCGGCTCGCGGGTCCAGAGGGCGGACGTCCGCGTGATCGCCGCGACGAACCGTGACATCACGGCGGCGCTCGCCTCGGGAGAGTTCCGGGAAGACCTTTACTACCGGCTGAAGGTGTTCGAGATGGCATTGCCGCCTCTTCGCGAAAGGAAGGAGGACATTCTCCTCCTCGCGGAGAGCTTCATCCGGGAGATCGGCCCGAAGGTCGGGCCCTGCGCCGGGATCTCGAAGGAAGCGCGCGACGCGCTGCTGACTTACGGGTGGCCGGGCAACGTCCGCGAGCTCCGCAACGCGATCGAACGCGCGATCATCCTCTGTGACGGCGCGCTGATCAGCGCCGAGCACCTCCCTTTGCCGGGCGCCGGAAACGGGCGGGGCCGCGCGCCCGCGTCGATGGTGGGTCAGAGCCTGGGCGAAGTCGAGCGTCAGCTCGTCGAGGGTGCTCTGAAGGACGCCCGCAACAACAAGGCGCAGGCCGCGCGGCTTCTCGGCATCACGCGCGCGCAGCTCTACTCGCGGCTTCAGAAGTACGGCATCGCGTAGCTCCGCCGGCGCGGCCCCGCTCCGCGTCGCGCTCGTCACCTCCTCCCTCTTCCCGGGCGTCGACGCCGACTCGCGCCGGCTGATCGCGCCGCTCGAGGCGCGCGGCGCTTCGGTGACTCCGGCCGTCTGGGACGACCCGACCGTCGACTGGACGGCGTTCGACCTCGCCGTGATTCGAAGCTGCTGGGACTACGTCCCGCGGCGGGAGGAGTTCGTGCGGTGGGCGAGGCGGGTGGAACGCCTGGCGAACCCGGCGGCGGTCATCGAATGGAACACGGACAAGCGCTACCTGAGGAATCTGGAAGAGCGCGGGATCCCGATCGTGCCCACGACCTGGGTCGAGCCCGGAGACGCGTGGGAGCCGCCGCCGGAGGGCGAGTCGGTCATCAAACCGGCGGTCAGCATCTCGAGCCGGGACACCGGCCGCTATCGCGCGGCGGAACCGGAGCACCGGCGTCTCGCCCACGAGCACGTGCGCCGCCTGCAGGAGGAGGGGCGCACGGTGATGGTCCAGCCCTACCTGCCGGGCGTGGAGGACGAGGGCGAGACGTCGCTCGTCTACTTCGGCGGCGTCTTCAGCCACGCGGTGCGCCGGAGCGCCGCCCTCGACGGCCCCGACCGGGGAGCGCGGCTCCCGCACGATGCGTCACCCGGGGTCGAGCTCCGCCGGCCGACCGCGGCCCAGCGGAACCTCGCCGAACGCGCGCTCGCCGCAGCGCCCGGGGGCGCGGAAGCGCTTCTCTACGCGCGCGTCGATCTCGTGCCGAACGCGGCCGGCAATCCTTTGCTGATCGAGCTGGAGCTGACCGAGCCGATGCTCTTCCTCGCGCAGTGGCCGGAGGCCGCGGAGAAGTTCGCGGAAGTCATCGCCTCCCGGGCCGCGGCGACCGGATGAGCGCCAGCGCGCAGACCGACGAGAGAACCGCGAGCCCCGCGGCAATCCGCATCGATACCTGAAACGAGTCGGTCAGCGCGCCGGCGATCGCCTGGCGGACTTCGCGCGACTCCCTCCCGGTCGCGCCGGGCGGAGCCTGCGCCGCTCCGAGCTTCCGACGCTCGGCCGGCGGAATCTTCGCGGCCAACGCCGGCATTCCGCTTTCGGACAGGCGCCGATCGAGCGCACGGTCGAAAACGCCGGACGCGACGACCCCGAACGCCGCGATAGCGACGAGGCCCGCGACCCGGGCGACCGCGTTGTTGATCCCGGCCGCCAGCCCGGTGTCCTGCTCGGACACCGAGTTCAGGACCGTGGCGGTGAGTGGGGCGACGGTCGTCGCCATGCCGAGCCCCAGGACGATGAGCGCGGGCAGGAGCGCCGTGACCCAGCGAAAGTGGTCGGCGGGC
>Ga0163162_10002873_pt1 | contig 16395 bp, 6 predicted proteins | sample S55metaG_FD_115310 | JGI IMG/M metagenome (GOLD analysis project Ga0163162, IMG submission 115310) | Switchgrass rhizosphere microbial communities from Kellogg Biological Station, Michigan, USA - S5-5 metaG | ecosystem: Host-associated > Plants > Roots > Rhizosphere > Soil | place: USA: Michigan...
AAATACATTGAAAATCAGTGAAAGCCCAAGACAGGCACTGGCGATTTCACGAACACTGTTCACTGAAATTGAAAAGTCGTTGGTCTGCGTGCTGCCGGTAGGATAAATCGTTTGCAAAATATAGAGATTGTTCAAATGGCTTCCATAAGTCCATTTTCTGTCAGATAACAGACTCATACCATTGGCTTCAGACTGCAGGTGCTGGAAGTAATGAGACTGATTAAAACCTACCGTACTGCGGGTGGAATCAATATATACAAATGAGAACTCATTCCAGTGATAACTGGCATTCTGGGCCGGAACAATGGAAGTCCTCCAGTAATAGACCGTACTGTCCAGATATTTAATTCCTGGATTGAACTCAAAAACACCACCCACTGAACTGATATTTTTCGAAACTTTCGCGGGTGAATTAAAGGCTTCCGTCGTATCGATTTCCATCACGTATTGTGTCATCGGTGCAAACGGGTTTGCAGTGGAAGCATATAATTTTTGAAAGGGCGAGTTTATAATGGCGTAATTATAGGGATAAATGGGTGTCAGTTCATCCTGGTAAATAAATATAGAGGTAGTAACCGTATTGTTCGCAGTGGTGGTTTCGGTTACATCGTTGTCAGAATTGACTGTGACTGTAATGAAATTCTGACCCTTGTCCCGAGTTGCCACAATGGGAGCCTGAATATGTATGGAATCCATAAAACGGATACCCGGGATTCTTTTTTTCAGAAGGACCGAAGAGGATCCATCGGGATATTTTCTTGTGATCAGCACAGTAATGGAATCAGAAACTGCTTTTCCAAGGTTATAAAAAGTTGCAACGACATCAAAATGGTTGTCAGCAACCGAAATAAAGGTTGGACTAATTTTAACGGTCTGCGCCTCGACATCATAATCCGGCAGTTTTTCATCACTGATTGTAATAGCAGGGTCTCCGTGTATACCCATCTGTTCTGTCTGACATCTTGCGATGAAATCCGCTGGAAGAGCCGTAAGAATTTTTTTGCCCGCATCGGCCTGAAGGGTTCCGATGCTTTTGCCAAAGTCATCGTGACCCATAAGGGTATATAGGTCATTCAGGTAAACGTTCAGATAATTTACTACACCGAAGTGCGAACTGGCCACAAAAGCGATAGCGCCTTTGTTTTTAATAAATACATAGTTTTCCGAAAGCGATTTTGCATTGTTGAGTCTCGCTACATCATAAGTATAATAATTACCCGCGTAACAGCCATTTATATACATGACCGGATATTTCGACTGGTTGTTGTATATACTCGGATCATCAAGATTGAATCCGAGCGAAGATGCGGAGGAGTGTCCAAAATAATTAATAACCCCTATGCCATTGGAAAAAAGTTGCGGAAATAATGAACTGGCAGTCTGATTATCCTGGTCAATAGTAGAACTGCAGAACCGGTATACGTTTGCACCAAATAGTGTGTCTGAAATAATTTGCTGATAAAACGCCATGTAATTGCAAAGTACCGCTTCCAGAAAAGGTTCGGAAGCACCGGTAATGTGGACGAAATTTTTTCTCCATGCTCTGGCATCTATCGTATTCGCGGATGTTTGCTGAATTTTCTCATACTCTTTGACCTTGGCCAGATAATCTTCAACCTCGGTTCCTTTAATAGCCCCTATGCGGCCTATCGGAATGATATTAACTGAACCGGCTCCATCTGCGGAAGCAAGCATGGGATCCGATGCAGGAAAACCAAATGTTGGTACCAGGTTTAATTTTTCCACATTGGGATCTGCCTGATTGGACCTGTATTCGGTATAGGAAACGCCACGACCGACCAGGAGTACAAATTCGGGTTTTTGAAAATATGTGTTCCGCGCAAAGTTCAAAAAATTGCGGATTGCCAGCGGATGTTTCTGAATACCGAAAGCAAACTGGTCGGTCAGCTCATTGATATCATACAGTTGAGCGTTATATGAACCGCCGGCGGCAGATGAGCGGTAATTTACATAGTCGGCAACCGGATTATTCCCGCTGGAACCAGTATAAAGAAGCGGGTTGCTGATGACCAGGTAGTTTCCCTGGACTAAAGGATCTGCGTAAGAGGTGAAATTTCTCGCCGTAAGGGAAGTAATGGTTTTTATATTGGAAGGGTCCTCACTGACCAATACAAGATTCCTTGAAACGGGAGACCCCGGCAGGGAAAATGTCAGAATACCGGCTGATGAAATAGCGTCAAATCTTTGTCCGGTGGCCTGGTCATACAAAACGGGTGTTGCCGCGCCCGAATTAAAATTGGAAATCTTTAAGAAATATCCGCTTGCATTAGCGTCGAGCCGAAAAGCAAATTCAGGCAGACCGCCGAAATTAAATTGTCTTGGGTATGTCAATTCGTAGAATGATACCACCATCCTGTCCGCATAAGTGGTGGCTTGGGAATTATTCAGGAATTCGAAACTCGTAGCTGCAGTATTTAAGGACGCCAGTGGTATTGTTACATTACTTACAATGTCACTGAAACTATTCAATGCGGTATCCTTAACAACGGTATTATTCACTTTCACCTGGATATTGCGAAGAGTATCAGAACATCCCGCTGCGCCAAATTTTAAATTTGCCTGCGGACCGCCATTATATATAAAAAGATTATTCTGGTTATCTGAAAGAGGAGCACCCTGGGAGGAAAAATCAGAACTCCAGAATTCACCGATATCGTAAGAGGATGAATATATATATTGTTCAAGAACTACTGCCATTCCCGGGTTAATCTGATTCCTGAAATAGGTGCCGGTTGTATGCATGAAATAGGGTTCGGGAGCAAGTATATTTCCTGTCGTATCATTGGGCACGTTACTATAGTGAAAAGAAATTCCGGATGGATTCAGTGTAAGGAAATATACGGCCGTATCGGATTGAAGACTCCATTTATCCGTATGCTGATAAGACGGATTGCGATAAAGCGGTTTGTCAGCCTTTCCATCATTCATCTTTCCCCAGAATTCAATATAGTCAGTGGCAGAAAGTGGTCCGCTGCTGACGGAAGTATAAACAGGCACTTCAACCCCATTCCGGAAAAGTTGAAAATCCTTGGCATCTGCCCCGGACAATCCTGCACCGGCAAGTACAGATGCGGGTATACGGTAAAGACCGTCTGCGGTGATCTTGAATTTATAATATGTTTTACTGTAGTCTATCCATTCATTGTTGTAAGGCTGCGCGATTGCGCTGCCTGCAACGAGGATCATACACAGTATTAAAATTTTTCTCATAGTCAGTTCTTTTATCAGCAGCTACTTTTTTTTATTTGCTTTCTTCTTGGTATCTACCAGGTCAACCTTTAGTGAAAACACATGTGTGTATAACGGGTTGGACTGATTAGCCAGATTTGTAAAAGCATAGTCAATCTGCACATCTCCGATTCTGAATCCGGCGCCTATTGAAGGCTGGTAAATCCAGATCTTTTTCTGATTCGTTGTATCGCGGTCATCCAGCGTTTCTTGAAAATTGTTCAACCCTCCCCGAACATAAAATGCATTGCTATACGAAAATTCCAATCCAAGTCTCGGGTCGACACTAACAGGATTTGAACTGATAACTGTATTCCTTTTGCCGTCGAATGTGATATCAAAATCTGCTTCTGCAAGCAGGCTCATTTTTTTATTGAGCTGGAAATTATAACTGAATCCTGGAATCAGCTGCGGCGCTGTCATCTCAATGGAATTGGAAGGAATATCATTGGAAGTGGCATAAAACACTTCCCGCCATTCCTGACTGATATTATACGACCAGGCATTGAAAGTGGTTGTCACATCCTTGGCAACGATTCCGACTTTCCAGCGATCACCGATAATCTGTACGCCGGCATCAAAGCCAAATCCCCAGGAAGTTGTGAAATCTCCGGCCTGACGGTGAATGATTTTGGCATTGAGACCAAAATTCATCTTTCGGTTTTTTATCCAGTCCACCTGTTGTGCAAGTGAAATAAGGAATGCATAATCCGCTGAAGAGAATGTGGTGATATTGCTGAAGTCGATCGATCCATCAGGTTGCACGAGGAAAACAGTATTTGGAATATCATCTACTGCAAATCTCAACAGTGTCAGACCGAGTGTGCGTTTATTATCTTTCAGAGGAAGTGCCAGACTTGCATAATCATATTTTCCGATGCCCGCGAAATATTCGGCATGCATGAGATTTAGTTGGGGAGCTGTTCTCACATCAGCCAGGGCGGCTGGATTCCAGTAACCTGCAGTTCCATCCGTGACGGAAGCAACCTGCGCATTTCCCATAGCCATACCACGGGCACCTGCACCAATATTCAAAAATTCATTGGAATATTTGGCAAACTGACCTGAGGACTGGTTGCAAATCAGGAGCAACAACAGCAGGGTTAGGGGGCAACAGGTTCTGATTCTTCGGGCTACTGAAGTCAATACCATAAACTTATTGTAACGCATTTTTATTCAGAATATTGCGACGATTTCAGGATGCGAATATCCCTTACTTTTGCCAAAATTCCCGAGATCAATTATGTCGCTTATTGCAGAACTGAAATGGCGGGGCATGTTACAGGATATCATGCCCGGTACCGAAGAACAACTTTCCAGGGAAATGACCTCCGGATATATCGGATTTGACCCTACAGCAGACAGTCTGCATATCGGAAGTCTGGTACCCATCCTGTTGCTGGTCCATCTGCAAAAGGCAGGGCATAAGCCAGTTGCGTTGATCGGAGGGGCTACAGGAATGGTCGGCGACCCCAGTGGTAAAAGTGAGGAACGAAATCTGCTGGATGAAACCACCCTGAACCATAATCTGCAGGGAATCAGGAAACAACTGGAAAAATATCTTGATTTCAGTCAAGACATTCCCAACGGGGCGGAGATGGTAAATAATTTCGACTGGTTCCGGGAAATTCATTTTCTGGATTTTATTCGGGAAGTAGGGAAACATATTACGGTTAATTACATGATGGCTAAAGATAGCGTGAAAAAAAGACTGGAAGGGTCAGCCGGAATGAGTTTCACTGAGTTTTCTTACCAGCTGGTGCAGGGATACGATTTTTATTGGTTGTATGAGAACCGGAATTGCAAACTGCAAATGGGGGGAAGTGATCAATGGGGAAATATTACTACCGGCACCGAACTTATCCGGCGTAAATCAGGAGGTGAAGCCTTTGCATTCACCTGTCCATTGCTTACCAGATCTGACGGCGGAAAATTCGGTAAAACTGAAAAGGGAAATATCTGGCTGGATCCGGCAAAAACCTCTCCTTATCAATTTTACCAGTTCTGGCTAAATGCAACCGATGATGATGCGATAAAATGGATAAAAATTTTCACGTTTCTTAGCCCGGAAGAAATTCAGGTTCTGACTGAAGCACATCAAAATAACCCCTCTTCGAGGGCCATCCAGAAAGCCCTTGCCAAAGCGGTCACTATTTTCATACATGGTGAACCTGAATATGAACATGCGCTGGCAACAACCGAAAAATTATTTCGTCAAACCGGCGAAACGGATAATATGAGTGAAGAGGATTTGCACGCACTTGAAGGCATTGTAAAATCTAATTATTCAATTAGCGAACTGAAACAGGGCGTGGATGTGGTCCGTTTCCTGTCGGAAACGGGGATTTTCCCCAGTAAGGGGGAAGCCAGGAAAATGGTACAGAATGGAGGCGTCAGTATTAACCTGAATAAAGTGGAAGACATTCAGTTCAGTGTAGATACAGGATTGCTGTTACATAAAAAATATATCCTGGTACAGAAAGGTAAAAAGAATTTTTATCTGGTTGAAGCGAAATAATCGCGTCGAAATGCCGGTTTCCTTCAGAACATTTTTAAAAAACCTTATTTTTGCGGCCTGTTCATTTTATTGCCCGATAGTATAAAGGTAGTACGACAGATTTTGATTCTGTTTGTCGAGGTTCGAATCCTCGTCGGGCAACTAACAAACCCCTCTTAATCTCTGATTCGAGGGGTTTGTTTTTAGAAATATGTGAAAACAAAAAAGCCCCTGAAAAGGGGCCCACCGTTTGAAGCGACCATGCTTCTATTGCTTAATTAGGTATCCGAAAACACCATCTGATTCGTTATCGGGTCCTGCCGTGAAATATAATCTGCCCGGATCGATAGCAGGCACGGCTGTACTGGGGGGAAAGGAGAGGGCCCAGAGACCTTCGATCTCGATTGGCTGCTTATGAGATTGCAACTGCCCGAGAAATATGCCATCCTGGGTAAACACATTGATGTGCCCATCTCCAAAATTTCCAACCAGGATTACAGGATCCTTCTGATTATGATTTCCTGCTTTTTCATTATTACCCGCATCATCTTTCTGGAGGGAAAGATCAGACGAACTACCGTTACCCATGTCCTGTTCTTCCAGGAAACTTCCCGGCGCCATCGTTACTCCCCAGGGAACATTTAATGTTCCTTTGGATGCAAACCGCCTTACAAAAGATCCATCTGTATTGAACACGCTTACAAATCCCTTACCAGCTCCGGCTACTCCGTGACCGGCAGTCGGTCCGCTGGTTGATAATTCTGCATACATCACAAAAAGCCAGTCGCCGACTGCCTGGATATTATAGGGAGAATAGGAATCCGGCAGGGTTGGATCTTTGAAAGTCATTGATATTTTTTTAAAAGCCGTATCCCATACATCTATTTTCTTCTGTCCGAAATTCGCGGCATAAATAAAATTCTGTCCGCCGCTTGAACCAATGGCCAGACCGGTAAAGCTTGCACCGGGAGGATTTCTGAGGCGTTGTGCATTGTCGCCTGATGCAGGATTCCAACCGGATAAAACACCGTCAAATCCGGTAAAAAGGAAAGCCGAACCACCATTGGGGAGATTGAATCCTTTTCCTGAACTAAATACTATGCCACAGGGCAAACCACCTGTCGCGTCAGTGGGTGAAGGAATATTCACGCGTCTGAGTGTGTCTCCTTCTGCGTTATACAATTCACTGACGTGACCGCCAACAGAATTTACCCAGGCAATGCCGTTAGGTGACCAGGCGAGCCCAAAGGCGTTAATGAGTGTCGCATCAATTGTCTTTGGATGATACTCTTCACTATTGGCGACCAGATTAACCTGCTTAAAATCCCGCAGGTCCTTATTATTCACATTCGATTTGTGACAACCGAATATTAATGCCAGCAGGGCAATCGTCAACAGGGCGTTTTTAAAGGGTCTTAATCCAATAGGCGTTAGTTTCTTGTTGTTCATACTACACAAAATTTTTTAGGTTTACATGATTAAAATAAAATGCAGCAATGAAATATCCATCGCAGCGGGCAATTATTGCCGGAAAAAAAAGAAGTAAGCATAAATCCATGCGCATGGATGATTATTTGTAAACATACATGCTGTTATTCTGCGATCATGTCTTCAACTTCCGAACGATGTTACCTGACTTCCGAACGACCCGGCTAATTGTCCAAATGAATTTCGGCGATTGAATATCTGACAGAAAATATATTAAAGCCAACTGCAAACCTGTTGTCTTCCGTTTCGTAATAAGTGATGAAATCACCCCTGACGGGTGAAAGGAATACTCATTTAAACATACTCCGAAAGAAAACGGCCGGAGGTTATTTTGTAATTGAAAAATCTTCGACACTAAGTGTTTCCACCTAGGTACTGGCAAATCGCTCAAATGCCTATGGATAAAGGGTTTGAGGCATCACTATCCCGTATTTATTCATTCAGAAATTCCCATTTTGGGAATGGGATTTATTAGCTAAAATATAAGCGTCTGTTTATCGTTTAGATTGCTGTAATAAGTCGATAGACTATCCTATATCCTAAAACCAGTAGATGCCCCTGACCCAATTTTCAGGCAGAAGAGTATTGTCTCTGTTAGCGATCATCATATCGCTGACCGGATTATCTCCCGCAAAGGCACAGCTGGTAGCTGATTTTATTCCCAGTACAACCGCAGGCTGTTCACCGCTTGCCGTAAATTTTGTAAATACTTCAACTGGAACTACTGCGTCGTCGGTTTATACCTGGACGTTTGGAAATGGAAATGGTATTACGACTACCGTGAAAAATAATCCGGTTTCAGCAACCTATTTCAATGGCCAGAATTATACGGTTACACTCACGGTAAATGACGGAGTCAAATCATCCACTATTTCCAAAATAATAACTGTATTCAAAAAACCGGCAATCAATATATCTGCGGCGCGAACGGTTGGATGTGCTCCACTGCAGGTTGATTTCACCAGCGTGTTAACTCCCGGGGATGGCACGATTACCGGCGCACTCTGGAATTTCGGAGATGGTAATACTCAAAGCTCCACTGGTGCCGCTACAAATATTTATCAGTTCCCGGGAACATATACGGTTAGTCTGACGGCCACCAATAGCTTTGGTTGTATCAACACCTGGAAGGTGCCCGATATGGTAACGGTTTATCCGGCGTTGGTTCCTTCTTTTAACGTGGACTCGACAGCCATTTGCAGCCTCGCCCAGCCGGTAATTTTTCACAATACGTCCACCGGAGACGGTGCACTGAGTTATATCTGGACATTCGGTGATGGCGACAGCAGCGCGTTAACGAACCCTGCACATCTTTACGCTGCAAAGGGAACTTACAGTATCAGTCTCACAGTTTCCAATACCTACGGATGTGCTTCATCCATTACCAAACCGGCATTCGTCAATGCAGCCAATTACAGTGCGGACTTTACAACGGCTGCTTCTTATTGTCCCGGTAACACGATTGTTTTTATTAACAAGAGTTCACCTGCTCCTTCTACCACTCCTATCTGGTCATTTGGGGACGGGGGAAGCGGGATCGGTATTACCTATGGTCACAGCTATGCCACATCAGGTAGTTATACAATACGGATGTATGAAAACTTTGGAAGCTGTCCCGATTCAGTAATTAAAACCATTAATGTTCTGGCTGCTCCTGACATAAAACCCTTTATCATGAATAAGGGAACCAGCTGTTCATCACCTATGGTCGTTAATTTTTCAGACACCAGTGCCGGGGCAACGAACTGGCATTGGAATTTCACCGGTAACCCGGGCGATACTTCCAATCTGCAAAATCCGACGTTTACTTATCTGACAAATAATTTGTTTTCCCCCACGCTGACAATTACCAATACAAACGGTTGTTCTTCCACGATTTCAAAAACGTTTAATACTGCCCTGCCTACGGCAACTATTCATAAAGACACTGTATTGATTCCTTCGGCGGTTTATTGTGCCGATGTGCAGGCCACATTTACAGCTGTTTCCGAGGACACGCTGGCAACTTATTTCTGGACATTCGGAGATGGAACCACATCTACGAGCCCAAACCCGGTACATGTTTATTCCACTCCCGGAACTTATATTATCAACCTGAGTTTTACAACGATTCACGGATGTGCCGGCGGTGCATTTCCTTCCGACACCATTATCGTATATCCTAAACCGCACGCCATTTTCACGGCTGCTGATTCACTGCCATGTACAGCAAACCAACTGGAAACGTTTATCAACCTCGACGATAGTGCCTTTCAATTCAAATGGTTCTATGGGGACGGACAATCAGATATCAATAACAACATTTATCATACACATCTCTATAACGCCGAAGGGTCTTATAACATGACGCTTGTTGCTTCGAGCCCGGGATGTAAAAGCGATACTTCTACGATTACCCGCTATGTAAAAACAACACCCATTCCGAGTCTTAGTGTGGTGAATACATGCGACAGTGACCGATTAAATGTTGCTTTAACTGTAATTCCTTCCGGCGGTGATAAATATGTATGGAATTTTGGAGACGGTTCGCCCAGTGAAACCGAGACCGTTTATGTGCCTACAAAAATCCACCATTACCCGAAGGGCGGTGTTTATACAGCTTCAGTTCAGGTTACTTTCGGGGCCTGTGTCCAGAATACAGGACCTGTTCCTGTTTATGTGTTGTCGAAACAAAAACCTGTTCTGAGTTCAACCAGGGATACGATTTGCGCCAGTTCAACGCTGCCTGTTAAAATAAGTGGGCTGGATACGAATTACCAGAGAAAATCCGTGAATGGAAATTCTTACTATAAAACGTACAAGTGGCAGTACAATGATGGATCTTTTAACACGACAGGAAATACAGGTTTCAAAAATTCTTATTCGGGTTCCGTTTCCGGTCTCGTTGCGGGGAAAGACAGTATTCGTGTTATTATTCAATCTGATTTCTTTGGCTGTTATGATACCAGCAACTATATACCGATCCATATCATTGGTCCGGTTGCAAACTTCGGAGACGAGGATCAGCTCTGTTATCATTCGCCGGTAATATTTTCAGATTCCTCCCAACCGGTAAACGGTGTACCGATTGTTTCCTGGCAATGGAATTTCGGCGACGGAAATTCAATAACCGCAACCACGGGAGATACCGTTCAACATCTTTATGCATTCCCGGGTACATATAAACCCCAACTGACTGTTACTGATTCGAACGGATGTAAAGCCACGGCAAAACAAACAATAACCCAGGTTTTCATTTACGGAGCAAAGGCGAGTTTTATCTGGAAGCCAACATCAATTACGCCCGGATTTCCGATTACCTTTTACAATACATCGGTCAAGAATACAGGAGTTACTTATCTGTGGCGCTTTTCCGGGGATGGTTCTACGTCCACCGATCCGGATTCGGTAGTTCATGTATTCCCGAATATAGGAAGCGATACAGTAACGCTGATTGCTTATCCGACAATGGCCGGGACTTGTATTGATACGCTTGTCCAGCCGCTGGTTATTCAAAGTATTTTGGCTCCGTTTATAGACTCATCCTATTACTATAATAATTCCAGCTGCCCGCCGCTCTTTGTAAACTTTACAGCATTCCCGGTAAATACTACAGGATTGCATTGGGATTTTGGTGACGGTAAAGGAACAGCCGATAATAAAATTACCCCGAAATACCAATACGATATTCCGGGCACCTATATCGTATCCTTAACCGGTTACGGAGCTAATGGTATTTCGGTCATTTCTTTTGATACGATTACAGTTAAGGGACCATTTGCTACGCTGTATACACCATTATACCAGGCTTGCGCCCCGGCTGCAGATACCCTCCATGCAACGGCGAGTTATGTAGGATCCTATACCTGGGATTTTGGAGATGGAACTGTGCTGACAACCCAGGATTCAATTGCCGTACATACCTATGTCTTGCCCGGACTGTTTACGCCAGCCCTGATACTTAAAGATTCCACCGGTTGTCAGATGTCCTATAAATCAGATCATCAGATTTTAATTGACACGCTGCATGCCGCCCTGGGACCTCCTGTTACTCTTTGTGGTGTCGGTTCTATTTCTTACGGACCTAATGTGGTAAGTTATGTTGCTGATACCCTGGGCTATCCGCTGACTTATCACTGGGATTTTGGTACCGGTGTTCCTGCCGATACCTCTAATCTCGTCAATCCAACTTTCGGTTACTCTACACCGGGAGATTTTATTACCTCATTCCAGGTATCATCACCAGTAGGCTGTGTGGCGAAAGCCTATGATTCTGTACATGTCATTGGACCATTCCCGATGCCGGTGTCCCCGGATACTACTATCTGTATCGGCGGTGTGGCATACCTGCAAGCTTATGGGGCAAATAATTATTTGTGGTCGCCCGCAAACAGTTTAAACAAGACAACCGGAGACAGCGTGGTAGCGAAGCCCTCTGTTACTACACAGTATAGGGTAATCGGAGAGGATAAATTCAAATGTTATTTTGACACGGCTGGGATTAAAGTAATCGTAGACTCGCTTCCCCTGGTGAAAATACCCACGCCGAATCCTGTTTTGTCAGGAACAGAAGTTCAACTTGAGCCGATAGTTAGTGATGATGTAATTTCCTATAACTGGACGCCGCCATTATATCTTAATTGTACGGATTGTGCAACGCCGATAAGCACCCCGCTTGCACCAACATCTTATACATTAACCGTAAAAACAGCCACTGGATGTACTTCATCCACTACAGTTACCATAAAATTATTGTGCCTGCAAAGCGGCGTATATATGGCCAATGCCTTTACGCCAAATTTTGATGGCAACAACGATTATTTCTACCCGACAGGCAGCGGGGTGAAAATTGTAAAATCATTCCAGGTATATTCCAGATGGGGTCAGCTGTTGTATTCCAGAACCGATTTTCCGCCCAATGATAAAAAGTACGGATGGGATGGTAATCTGAATGGTTTACCCCAGCCGGCAGATACTTATGTTTTTGTTGTGGAGATGATTTGTTTTTCAGGAGAAAATTTTGTTTTAAAAGGTACCGTTGAATTATTGAGATAAGTGTAAAGGATATGACGATGAAAATGCGATTTCATTTTTTTATTTTGCTGTTGCTGGTAACTGACGTGGTTTCCGCACAGGACCCGTCATTTTCGCAATTTTTTGCTTCGCCGCTTACATTGAACCCCGCATTAACCGGGAAGTTCAACGGAGATCTGCGCGTCGCCGGTAACTATCGCAACCAGTGGCCTACTGTAAATAAAGCTTATGTCACTTCAACCTTATCGATTGATTTCAATCTGCTGCAGGGTAAATTGAGGGAAGGTGATCAGTGGGGTTTTGGCGTATTGGCCATGACAGATAAAACAGCCAATGGAATTTTGAATAGCAACTATTTCGGATTGTCAACCGCCTATCATAAAGCGATAGATGAAGAGGGTATGCATACCATCGGTGTCGGGTTTCAGGGTGTTTATGCAAACAGAGTATTGGATGGTCCGCGACTTCATTTTGTAGATGGACTACAACTGGATGGCACCTGGTTGCCATCAGCCACAGAACCTGTAAATCTGCAGGTGGTAACGACCAGCTTTTTTAATATGAATGCAGGAATATTATATAACGGGTCGCTGAACGGAACTAACGCGGTTTATTTTGGCATAGCAATGTACAATATCAACCAGCCCAAGGAATCTTTTCTCGGCGGAGATAATATTACAGTACCATCCCGGCTTACCATTCACGGAGGCGGTTATTTTCCTACTGAAAATTCAGGAAAAACCTGGTATGTAAGTGCCTTGTATAACCGGCAGGCAACAGCCAGCGAATTCGTTTTCGGAGGAGCACTGGAAATGGCCGCCAGTGCAGATGAAACAAAACAGGTTAACGTTTATGTCGGCAGCTGGGTGAGGCTTAATAATGTGGGTGATGCCATCATACCCTATGTAGGTTTGGACTATGGAAGATTTAACCTGGGAATGAGTTATGATGTCAATGTTTCCGGATTTAAACTGGCCTCGCAAAGTCAGGGAGGCATAGAAATATCCCTGATTTATTTATTTAAAAAATCAGAGGACAAAGGTGATCGCAACGTACAGTGTCCGCGATTCTAGATTCCCAAAATGGGAAAAATTATTGATTTCCGCTTCGTTTTTTCGAGTATTTTCCCGCGATTATTCTTCCCGAAGAATACGCTAAAACACTTGTATGTACAGTGTTTTCCGAGTATCTTGTTAGTGAATTAACCAGATCCCTAATACCCATGAAACAAAATCTGCTTAAAGGATCCATGATCCTGCTATTCACTTTTATTTGTGCAATAGCCTGTAAAAAATCGGTCGACCAACCCGTGGTCCCGAATACGAATGTCAACACTTCCCATGATACTACATTGACTACACCGGTGACTCCGGTAACACCAGTAGTACCCTACCCGGATATACCTGTCGCAGGGTGTAATAATGCCCCGGATTATGGCGATTCCATTGTGTATCCGCAGCCTGCATCCGGCGACTTTTATGTGTATCCGCAAAACAATCAGGGGGTGCTGGGCACTTACCTGTCCTGGCCCGACGGATTAAAAATTAATGCAGGTACCGGTGCCATCAACCTCACGCAGTCAGAAACCGGACAACGGTATTCCATTGCATTTGTAAAAAGCGGTACCAACGATACCTGTATGTCACAATTGATCGTCGGAGGTGCGGCATATATGGATAGTGTGTATGTCCTTTCAGAAAGTGATACCACATCAAAACCATATTTTAATGCTAACCCGTATGCGCCTTCGCCTTGTCAGGGTAGTTCGGGTACCGGGAGTGGTTGCCAGTTTGACTACAATAATTATGCGCATAACCAGGGAATAGAAATTGACCAGAAAACCGGATTTATCGACCTGAAAAAGACCATGAAGCAAAGTCCATTCGGTTTACTTCCCTTAAATGGTACAACCGTGAATACAACGATCTACTACAAACTGAATGACAATAGTAATTATGCTCCCCAAAAGATACAGTTGAAGATGATTTATTATAACCGTAAATCAGACATACCGATTAGTTTACTGGCCAACGTTACCAACAGTCTGATAAATACACTGAATAACCTGTTGATCAGCAAAGGGCCCTCCACAAGGCCTCCGCTGATTATAATTGTGCGGGCAAACTAACGGGTTTACCCACTGACAATATCGGGCTTTCCCGGACGTTAAAACAGAGCCATTAAAGGCCTGTATATGTCCGGGAAAGTTTTTTTTATACCACTCTCTTTCCTGTTGTTTTCTTCCTTCAAATCTCCGGAGCCAAGGTCTTTTCAAAGTATACTGGTAGATTACGCGAAAGCGGACCGTCTTTATCTGGCAACCGAAGATGCAACTGTATCCAGTCGTGACTGTATAAAAGGATTTAATGACGTAGTTGCAGCTTTACTCCAGTTGCGTCATTCAGCTCCTGCAGACAGCCTCCTGTCTCTTTCTTCGTTCAAGTTGGGCATTTTACACGAAGTGAATAAAGATTATCTCCAGGCCACTGCTGCTTATTTACAAGCATTGAAATATGCCACCAAAGCAGAAGATAAATTCAGAATGCAGATTTTCGCGGGTGCGGGATATTATAACAGAAATAATTTTGACTCTGCTGCCTATCTGCTTTTACAGGCGGCGTCGGCCCCCGATGATACAGGAATTCCCGACGATCGGATAAGATTGTATAATACGCTGGGTGTTCTTTTTTACGATAATGGAAATTATCTGCAGAGTAAAAATTATTTTACCCAGGCCCTTCGGATTGTTGAGGCAATGGTACCGTCCGATAAGAGGATAGCTTATAGTGTGCAACTGAATATGGCAACATGTTTTTATAAACTGGGTGCTTATGAACAAGCATTGTCCCTGTACCGGAAAGTCATGGGCTACCAATCATTATCTGATCCCCTTTTTCTGAATATGGGCAGGGCATATGCCGGTCTGCATCAGTATGGAGAAGCTTTGAACTCTTTCAAAAAAGTGAATACAAGGTCCGTACCCGGTGTACTGAACGAAATGGCAAGAACGGCACTGGAATCGGGGAATGCTGATTCAGCAATGGCATGGCTGAAAATGTACCGGATCAAAAAAAAATCAATTTATACAAATGTCCTGGATGATGGAATAAATGAATTGTATTCCGGCGACCTGGAAATTCACTATGGAAGGCCGGAAGCCGCACTTTTGCACCTTCAGGAGGCCATGATCATTTTTTCCGGAAATTTTTCAGAAAAGGATACACATAAAAATCCGGAAAATTTCACCGGTTCATTTGCTTACTACCGGTTATTTGAAGTGTTGGCAAAAAAATCCAATGCGTGGGAAATGGCGTATCAAAAATCCTCCCGCCCTGACGACCTGAAAGCGGCGTTTGATACTTACCAATCCACCATTTCATTACTCTCCTATATAGAAAGAAGCTATGAAATGGACGATGCAAAAATACTTCTGAAGCAGAAAAGCAGTGAGATATATAGAAAAGCCATGGACGTGTGCCTGCGTCTGAACATACTTTATCCGAAAGATGGATTTCTGGAAACTGCCTTTTTAATTTCCGAAAAAGATAAAGCCTCCATAATGAGCGCACAGTTAAGGGAGAGAAATTATCTATTGTCTTCCGGACCTGAAAAAGTATTGGAATCTGAAGAAAGGAATATCAGGTTTAATATTGCCCGTTTAAATACAGCCGTTGAAGCAAATCCGGGAAAAGATGCCTTGCAAAAAATTGCTGACGAGAAATCAAGATATGAAAGCCGGCTTGTAAACCTCCACAGGGAAATGGAAGGGAATAACCGTTTTTACCAATTAAGGTATTCAGATGATTTTCCGTCTATAACAACACTTCAAAATTCAATAAACAGAGATCAGGCCCTGATTAGTTTTTTTAATACGGGCGAAAAGATTGAAATATTTGTCCTTACAAAAACCTCACTGAAACACATCGAACTGGACAGCGGCGAAGTCATTCGTCAGCATATACAAGCCTGGATCCAGATATTACAAAATGTAGAAAGCGGACGGCACGTCAGGACATCCGGACTGAAAAAAATTCTATATAATCAGCTGATGAAACCAATTATCTCCATGGCAGGGGACAAGGAAGAATGGACTATTGTACCGGATGGAATATTTTTTCTCCTGCCAATGGAATCTCTCCCGGGCGACT
>Ga0163162_10002879_pt1 | contig 16380 bp, 19 predicted proteins | sample S55metaG_FD_115310 | JGI IMG/M metagenome (GOLD analysis project Ga0163162, IMG submission 115310) | Switchgrass rhizosphere microbial communities from Kellogg Biological Station, Michigan, USA - S5-5 metaG | ecosystem: Host-associated > Plants > Roots > Rhizosphere > Soil | place: USA...
CGACGCTCGGCAACATCGTCCAGATGAGCGAGTTCGCCGCGATCCGCGAGACGCTGCGCGCCTGTGGCGGCAGCCGCATCGAGACCGCCCGGCGGCTCGGCATTTCCGAGCGCACGCTGCGCTACCGCCTCGCCAAGGCGCGCGAGCAGGGTGACGATATCAGCCGGGTGATGTCGGCATGAGCATCGACGGCATCGGTGGCGGCGCGATGAGCGTCGACCGGGTGATGGCGCTCCGCGCGCAGATCCTCGAACGCAACCAGGCGCTGAGCCGCGCCAGCGATGGCGCCGGCGCCAACGCCCCGGCCGCGATCGGCGCGACGGGCGGCACGCAGCCGGTCAGCTTCGCCCAGTCGATGACCGACGCGCTGAGCGCGGTGAACGCCGGCCAGCAAAAGGCCGCCGATCTCTCCGCCTCCTACGAGCGCGGCGACACGATCGACATCGCCAAGGTCATGCTTGCCCGCCAGGAGGCCTCGGTCGGCTTCGAGGCGACGCTGCAGGTCCGCAACAAACTCCTGTCCGCCTACAAGGACATCATGAGCATGCCGGTGTAACGCGATGAGCAACGCTCTCACCCCCAGCAACGCCGCGCTCGTCCCCGAGCGTTTCGCCAACCCCCTGCGCCAGATCGGCGACATCATGGCCCAGCCCGCGGTGCGCCGCGCGCTGCCGATGGTGCTGATGCTCGGCCTGATCGCCGCTGCCGCCTTCGCCTGGATGGCGCTGTCGACGCCGACCCAGAAAGTGCTGTTCGCCAATCTCGCAGACAGCGACAAGGCAGCGGTCACCGCTGCGCTCGAACAGGCCAATATCAAGGCGCGGATCGACAACGGCACCGGCGCGCTGACCGTCGGCGAGGACGATTTCTCCCGCGCCCGCATCCTGCTCGCCGGCCAGGGCCTGCCCAAGGGCACGCCGGCCGGCTACCAGATCCTCGACCAGCTGCCGATGGGCGTGTCCCGCGCGGTCGAGGGCGAACGGCTGCGCCAGGCGCGCGAGACCGAGCTCGCCCGCTCGATCGAGGAGATCGACGCGGTGGCCGAGGCCCGCGTCCATCTCGCCACCCCCGAGGCCAGCGTGTTCGTCCGCGACAATGCCCAGCCTTCGGCCTCGGTGATCCTCAAACTGCAGGGCGGCCGCTCGCTGAGCGACGCGCAGGTCTCGTCGATCGTCAACCTTGTCGCCTCGTCGGTGCCGGGGATGAAGCCCGATGCCGTGACCATCGTCGACCAGCTCGGCGCATTGCTCAGCAAGGCCGGCGGCCAATCGGGCCTCGGCGCCTCGGGCGATCAGCGCATCGCCTTTCAGCGCCAGATCGAGGACAAATATCGCGCGCAGGTCGTGCAATTGCTGACGCCGCTGGTCGGCGCCGGCAATTTCTCGACCGAGATCCAGGCCGACGTCAATCTCGACGAGACCCAGGCGACGCGCGAGACCTATGACAAGCAAGGCACGCTGCGCGCCGAACAGGGCAACTGGACCGGCAACCAGCCGGCCGGCCAGAGCGGCGCGCCCGGCGGCATCCCCGGCGCGCTGTCCAACACGCCGCCGCCCGCCGCGACGGCCTCGCCGCCCACGCCCGCGCCGACGCCGAAACCCACCCCCGGCGCGACGCCGACCCCCGGCACCGCCGCCGGCGCGGCGACCGCGCTGGCCGGTGCCGTGACCGACGCGATGAAGCAGAGCGACCAGTTCGCCCGTGCCTATGACACCGGCAAGGAAGTGTCGGTCACCCGCAACGCGCCGGGCACGATCAAGCGGCTCTCGGTCGCCGTGCTGCTGCGCGACCCGGAAACCGGCAAGCCGCGCAGCCCGGTCGAGATCCAGCAGATCACCCAGCTCGTCCAGTCGGCGGTCGGCTATGACGCCAGCCGCAGCGACCAGGTGACCGTGATCAGCCGCAAGTTCGCCGCCGCGCCCGAGACGGGTTCCGGCCAGCCCTGGTATGAATCCGGCTGGGTCGCGGTGATCGCCCGCAACGTCACCGCCATCGTCATCGCGCTGCTCGTGCTGATCATGGGCGTGCGCCCACTGGCCAAGGTGCTGATGAAGCGCAGCAACGATGCCGGCCCGCGCCTTGCGCTGGGTCGTGACATGGGCGGCGCCAACGGTGGCGGCGCGGCCGGCGGCAGCGGCGCCCCCCCGGTGAGCATCGACGCGCTGGCCGGCGCCCGCAACTATGACGACCGCATCGGCATGGTGCGCGGCTTCACCCGCGACAATCCGGCGCGCGCCGCGCTGGCGGTGCGCGACATGATCAAGGCCGACGCCAAATGAACGCTCCGATGCGCACCTATACCGGCGTCGAACGCGCCGCCGTGCTGATGATGCTGGTCGGCGAAGAGGAAGCCGCGGCGATCCTCCAGAAGCTCGACCCCGAGGAAGTGCGCCAGCTCGGCAAGGCGATGTTCGCCGTCGCCGATGTCAGCGAGGGCGATGTCGAATTCGTGCTCGACGATTTCGTCGGCAAGGCGCGCGGCCGCACCGGTATCACCTTCGACCCGCGCCCGCAGATCGAGGCGGTGATGACCCGCGCGCTCGGCCAGGAAAAGGCCGATTCGATCCTGTCGCGCATCGTGCCGGCCGAAGAGGCCTGCCAGATCGAATTGCTCGACTGGCTCGACCCCGAGGAGATTGCCGGGCTGATCGAGCAGGAGCATCCGCAGATCGCCGCGGTGATGATCGCCAATCTCGATCCGCTGGTCGGCAGCCGCGTACTCGAACTGCTGCCCGATGCGCACCAGCCCGATATCCTCCACCGCATCGCGCGGCTCGGCCCGGTCACGCCGGAGGCGATCGAGACGCTGCGCACCGTGCTCGCCGGCCGCGTCAACAAGCCGCAGAAATCCGCCGGCGTGATGATGGGCGGCACGCGCGAGGCGGCCAAGATCCTGTCCGGCGCGCGCAAGTCGACCGAGCAGCGCGTCATGCCCAAGCTGTTCAAGATCGACCGCGAGACGGCCAAGGCGATCGAAGAGGCGATGTTCGTGTTCGACAATCTGCTCGACCTCGACGACAAGAATCTCGGCACGCTGATCCGCAACGTCGATAGCGACATCCTGGTGCGCTCGCTCAAGGGCGTCGACGAGAGCGTCCGCGCGCGCTTCCTCGGCTGCATGTCGAGCCGCGCCGCCGACGGCATCCGCGACGAGATGGAATCGCGCGGCCCGATGAAGCTGAGCGAGGTGCTCGAGGCGCAGAAGGTGATGATCCAGATCGCCCGCAACCTCGCCAAGGATGGCACGATCATGCTCGGCGGCGGCGGAGGCGACGACGACTATGTCTGATTTCGTCGTCGGCTTCACGACCAGGAACGAAGGCGTCGCCCAGGCCTTGCAGGCGGCGTTCGCGATCCAGCCGGCCGGCTTCGCGCCGGCTGACATCCGCGAGCGCATCGGTGCCCGCCCGAGCCATTTCTCGCCGCAAGCCGGCGAACCGAAGCATTTCCACCCCGCCGATCCCGCGTCCAATCCGACCGCCGGCTGGGATCCGTTCGCCGCGACAGCCGAGCCCTCGCCGGGCTTCGCCGATCCGATCAGCGCGGCGCATGCGCGTGGGCTCGCCGAGGGGCGTGCCGCCGCGCTGGCCGAAATGGGCGAGGGCGAGGGCCGCGACGCGGCCTTGTTCGCCCAGCTCGCCGACGCCTTGAAGGCCGACGACCGTTTCGACCGCGCCGAGCTCGCGCGACGCATGCGCCAGACCGTGCTGTTCCTCGTCACCAGGCTGGTCGGCGAGGTCGGCATCGCGCCCGACCTGCTGGCGACGCGCATCGAGGCGGCGACCGACATGCTCGCCGACGCCGCCGAATCGGCGATGCTGCGCGTCCATCCCGACGACGTCGCGCTGCTCGACGGCAAGCTGCCCAAGACCGTGTTCGCGGTCGGCGACGCCGCGGTGGCGCGGGGCTCCTTCGTGCTCGAATCCGCCTCGACCATCGTCGAGGACGGCCCCGATTCATGGCTCGAACAACTGGCGCAGGCGATCGACCGCGTCGCCTTGCCGCAAGCTTGAACGATCCCATGCTCAACCGTTTCACCGGCGATTATCTCGACGCGCTTGGTTGCTTCGATTTCTCGCCCAAACCCCGGGTTTCCGGCCGCCTCGCCTCGTTCGATGGCCTGCTGATGGAGGCGATCGGCCTGACCCTCCCGGTCGGCACGGTCTGCCAGGTGGGAGACGGTGCGGGCAGGGTCGAGGCCGAGGTGATCGGCTTTCGCAACGGCCGCACGCTGCTGATGAATCTCGGCGGCCCCGCGCCGCTGCTGCCGCGCGCGCCGGTGCGCCCGCTCGGCCCGCCCGGCGAGGCCGAGGTCGGCGCCGCCCTGCTCGGCCGCGTCGTCGATGGTGCCGGCAAGCCGATCGACGGGCTCGGCCCGATCCGCGGCGCCGCCAAATGGCCGCTCGCCGGCAAGCTGCAATCGCCGCTCGATCGCGGCCGCGTGCGCGAACCGCTCGATGTCGGCGTGCGCGCGATCAACGGCCTGCTCACCGTCGGCCAGGGCCAGCGCATCGGCATCATGGCCGGCTCGGGCGTCGGCAAGTCGGTGCTGCTCGGCATGATCGTGCGCGCCGCCCAAGCCGACGTCATCGTCATCGGGCTGATCGGCGAGCGCAGCCGCGAGGTCGCCGACTTTCTCGAGACCAAGGTGGCGGGCGAGGCGCGCGCGCGCTCGGTCGTCGTCGCCGTCCCCGCCAATCATTCGCCGGTGCTGCGCATCCGTGGCGCGCTGCGCGCCACCGCCATTGCCGAGGGCTTCCGCGCCGAGGGCAAGAAGGTCCTGCTGATCATGGACAGCCTGACCCGCGTCGCCCATGCCGGCCGCGAAATCGGCCTGGCGCTGGGTGAGCCCGCCTCGGCGCGCGGCTATCCGCCCTCGGCCATCGCCATGCTGCCCAATCTGATCGAGCGCGCCGGCACCTGTGTGTCGTCGGGCGGCTCGATCACCGCAATCTATACCGTGCTCGCCGATGGCGATGACGGCAACGATCCCGTGGTCGATTCGGCCCGCTCGATCCTCGACGGCCATATCGTGCTCAGCCGCCAGCTCGCCGAGCGCGGCGTCTATCCGGCGATCGATCTCGGCCCCTCGGTCAGCCGGGTGATGACCGATATCGTGCCCAGGGCGCACAGCCAGGCCGCACAGATATTGCGCCGCCACCTCGCCACCTATGAGGAGAATCGCGACCTGGTGCTGATGGGCGCCTATCGCGCCGGCGCCGATCCGGCGATCGACGCGGCGATCGCCTGCCATCCGGCGGTGATGGAATATATCCGCCAGGATGCCGATTCGATGGTCTCCCTGGACGATGCCGTTGCCGAGCTGATCGGCGTGTTCGGCCCCGACCAGCATGGCGCGTGACCGCGACGCGACGCTCGCCCGGCTGCTCCGCGTGCGCACGCTGCAGCTCGGCCTGAGCCGAGCCGAGGAAGCGCGCGCGCAGGAACGCTTTGCCAGCGAGGCGGCGCTCAAGGGCCGCATCAACCAGCTTGCCCAGTCCGTCGCGCCGACCTCGACCGAGACGGCGGGCTTCTCGCTCGTCGCCGCGGCGCATTTCCGCGACCGGCTGCACCAATCGGCCGAGGCGGCCGAGGCACGGCTGGGGGCTGCCCAGGCCGTGGTCGAGCGCGCCGCCGAGGCGACCCGTGCCGCCAGGCGCGACCAGACCGCGATCGAGAAGCTGATCGAGCGCGCGGACGCCGATGCGCTGATCAAGGCGATCCGCGAAATGGAAAAGGCGCCAGCAGTGCGCAAGATTCGGCACGATCCTTGCTGAACCCCTGACGGGCGCAAGCTCGACAATGTGGGGGTCCATGATCGAACTATCCATCTCGGCCAGAAACACGGCGCCGCCGCCGCTCGCCACGCCCGTATCGGGTGCGGGAGCGGACGGATTCGCGCGCGCGATGGACGCGGTCAGCGATACGTCGCCTTCGGTGCCGGCACCCGCCGAGCCCCGGCAGGGCGATGCCGATGGCGGCAAGAAATTGCCGCTCGACGCCACCGACCGTGCCGGCGAGCCGGCCAGGCCGGCGACCGCGCGCCGCCCGGCCAGGCCCGATGCCGACCCGGCAGCGCCGCCCGTTGTCCCGGCCATCGTCACGACCACCGCGACCGCCGCGCCGATCGCGGCGAAATCCTCCGACAACGCCGATGACGCGCCCGCCGATGGCGACGAGACGGACGACGATGCCGGCACGGCCGCGCCGATCATCGCCTTCTTCGCGGCACCCGCCGCGCCGATCATGATCGATCCGGCCAGACTGCCGGCAACCGCGCCGCGCGCTGCGGATCCCGCCATCGCCGCTGTGACGCCACAGGCAGCGCCCGCGTCGCTCGACCCGAGCCTGACGGCGCCGCCGACGGCCCCGCCACCCGCCATCACCCCGGCACCGGCCAGCGCCGGCGCTCTCCCGACTGGCTTCGAGCTGCTCGATGCCGGCAGCCCGGCCAGGGCAGTGGCCGCCCCGGCCGACCCGACCGCCGCCACCGCGCCGCGCATCGCGGCGCACAGCGACACGCCGCGCTTCGCCATCGCCGCCGCGGCCCTGGTCACGGATCCGGCGACCGTCACCGCGCAGCCGGCGCGCCAGGCCTTCGCCACGGCGCTCGCCGCGCTGTCGGTGCGGGCCGGGCCGCGCGACGACGACCGCGAACCGCCGCAGCCGATCGCCGGCCTCGCCGCGCCGACCGCCGACACCTTGCTGCGATCGGCCGTGCAACAGGTCGCCGCCAGCGACCAGGCCGCGCTCGACCCGCGCCACGATCGCGGCCTGCACGGCATGATCGACCATATCGAGATGCTGCGCGACGACGCCAATGCGCGCGACACCCGCATCCGCCTGACGCCCGACGCGCTCGGCACGGTGGACGTCGCGCTGCGCCGCGATGGCGACGCGGTCCATGTCCGCTTCTCCTCGGCCAATGAGGCGACGCGCCTGGTCCTGGGCGACGCCCAGCCGCGCCTCGCCGCGCTGGCCGAGGCGCGCGGCGTGCGGCTCGCCGGCAGCAGCATCGACGGCGGCGGCCATGGCGACGGGGGAAATGGCGGTCAGCCGCAACCCCAGTCGCGCACCGAATCATCCCGCCCCGCCCGCGCGCCACGCGCCGCCGCGGCGGCGGAGACCGACATCCCCAGCGATCAACGCCTCGCCTGAATGTGAAGGAGCAACCCGATGAGTGACCTGATGGAAGAGGAAGTCGCCGCCCCGGCGAAGAAGAAAAAGAAGGGCAAGAAGCTGCTCTTCCTGCTGCTCGGCCTGGTGCTGGTCGGCGGCGGCACTGCCGGCGGGCTCTATGCCGCGGGCGTCGGCCCGTTCGCCCATCCCGGCGAGACGATCGCGGCGATGACCGGTCCGCGCCTTGTGCCCAAGAGCGAGCAGAAGCGCGTCGGCCTCGGCACCGGCGAGGGCGGCGGCGCGGGCGCCAGCAAGCCCGGCACTGTCGGTACCGGCGGCGAGAAATACGCCTCCAACTATTATGCGATGGAAAAGGAGTTCACCTCCAACCTGCAGGACAGCGTCCATTTCGTGCAGGTCGGCATCGCCATCTCCACGCCCTACGACGACACCGTCATCGAGAACATCAAGACCAACGAGATCGCGGTGCGCTCGGCGGTGCTGATGACGCTCAGCGACACGTCCGAGGAGCAGGTCTTCTCGACCGACGGCAAGAAGCAGCTGCAGGCGCGCCTGACCCAAGCGATCAACGCCGTATTAAAAGAAAAAGAAGGTTTTGGCGGCGTTGGTAACGTCTACTTTACCAATTTCATCGTTCAGTGAACGGGCATGGTTAACGGCTCTTCACCCGATGCGTCCGAACGGCGCGCACGCACCCGGCAGGCGGATCACGTCGCGCTGGGCGTCGCCAGTCTCAATCCGTTCGGCGATCTGCATACGGTGCAGCACCTCTCGGCGCGCCTCGCCCGCTCGTTGCGCGGTGTGTTCGAGCCGTTGCTACGCCAGGAGGTCCGTACCTTTGCCGAGCCGCTCGCGGTGCAGCGCTTCGCCGATTACCGCGCCGAGCGCGCCGAGACGCTGACCGCCTGGCTGCCGCTGGCGATCACGCCGGGCAATGGCGCCGCGCTGGCGGTGTTCGACGGGCGCTTCGTGATGGAGATGCTCGACCTGTTCTTCGGCGGCACCGGCCACGCGCCGCATGACCTGCCGAGCGAATTCTCGCCCTCGGCCGAGGCGATCGTGTCGCGCATCGGCGGCATGCTGACCGAGCCGATGCGCGTCGCCTGGGAGCCGCTGGCGCGCCTCAAATTTACCACCGGCCGCCCCGAATCCAATCCGGCGATGCTTGGCGGGCTCGACGGCGACGACGCGCTGGTCGTCACCCGCATCGGCATCGCCGCGGGCCATGCCAAGCCGATCTTCATCGACCTGCTCTACCCGGTCACCGCGCTCAAACCCTATGCCCCGTCGCTGACCGGCAAGGTTCTGTCCAAGACCGCCGAGCAGGACCCCGCCTGGCGTACCGGCCTGACCCGTGCGGTGATGGGCGTGCGCTTCCCGATCCGCTCCGTGCTGGCCGAGCCGGTCATCCCGCTCGCCACGCTGATGGAACTCAAGATCGGCGACGTCATCCCGATCAGCGTCGACAAGGACGTGCCCGTGATGGTCGGCGGCGACCGCCTCGGCTCGGGCACCGTCGGTACATCGAACGGCAAGGCCGCGATCAAGCTCAACCAGATCACCCGTGAACTTGGGGAATTTCAATGAACGACATGACCGGGGGATTCCCCGTCGATGCCAGCCTGGCGGCGAATTTTCGCCTGCTCCAGGACGTCGATGTCAAGCTGACCGTCGAGATCGGCTCGACCAGCCTCACCCTGCGCGAATTGCTCGCGCTCGGCGAATCGAGCGTCATCGAGCTCGACCGCCAGTCCAACGAACTGCTCGACGTGCTGGTCAACGGCACGCTGATCGGCCGTGGCGAGGTAGTGATGGTCGGCGACCGCTTCGGCGTGCGCATGACCGAGCTCGTCTCGCCCGACAAGCGGGCCTGACGCGCCATGATGTGGTCCTATGTCCTCAAGCTGGTCGTGCTGCTGCCGCTGGTCTGCGGCCTGATGATCGGCTGCCTGTGGGCGTGGCGCAAGCTCGAGAGCCGCCTGCCCGGCCAGCCCGCCAACCGCATGCTCAAGGTGGTCGAGACGATGATGATCTCGCCCGGCCTGCGCCTCGCCGTGCTCGAATTCGAAGGCAGGAAGCTGCTGATCTCGGTCGGCCGCGGCGGCGTCACCCTGGTCGACAAGCTGGACGCGCCGAAATGACCGTCACGGTCACCCGCAAGGGCACCGGTCCGGCGCTGATCAAGGCACCCACGGCGAAGCGCTCGCCCTGGGGCAAGGTCGTACTGGTCGTGCTGGCGATCGTCTTCGCGCTGATTGTCGCGCATCCCGCTTTGGCCCAGGCCGCATCGGCTGCCGCGCCCGCCGCCGCCGCGCCGGCGACGCCCGGCGCCGGCGACGCGGTCGACCACGCGCTGGGCGATCTCGGCGGCGGCAAGGCCCCGCTCGCTTTGTCGTTGCAGATCCTCATCATCATGGGGCTGCTGACGATCCTGCCCGGCATCCTGCTGATGATGACCAGCTTCACGCGGATCATCATCGTGCTGTCGATCGTTCGCCAGGCGCTCGGCCTGCAACAGACCCCGCCCAACCAGGTGCTGGTCGGGCTCGCGCTGTTCCTCAGCTTCTTCGTGATGTCGCCGGTGATCAGCCAGATCAACACCAGCGCGATCCAGCCCTATGCCGCCGGCACCATGCCCGCGACGGAGATGATCAAGACCGCCGCTGTGCCGCTGCACAGCTTCATGGCCAAGCAGACCCGCAAGGCCGACATCACCCTGTTCGCCGGCCTCGCCAAGAGCGGGCCCTACGCCAAGGCCGACGACATCCCCTTCTCGGTGCTGCTGCCGGCTTTCGTCACCAGCGAGCTGAAGACCGCCTTCCAGATCGGCTTTCTCGTCTTCCTGCCCTTCATCGTCATCGACCTCGTCGTCGCGACCGTCCTCATGTCGCTCGGCATGATGATGATGTCGCCGACGATCATCTCGCTACCGTTCAAGCTGCTGCTGTTCGTGCTGGTCGATGGCTGGGCACTGACCATGGGCAGCCTCGCCAACAGTTTCGTGAGTTAGCGCAGCATGGACGCGGAATATTTCCTGACCATCGCCAACCAGACCATGTGGGTGCTGGCGCTCGTCGCCGCGCCGATCCTGATCCCGGCACTGCTGTCGGGCCTGATCGTCGGCATGATCCAGGCGGCGACCTCGATCAACGAACAGACGCTGACCTTCATCCCCAAGCTGATCGTCGTGGCGATCTCGATCATGGTGTTCGGCAGCATGATCCTCGGGCTGCTCAGCGACTTCACGCTGAGCATCTTCGAGCGCATTCCCGACCTGGTCCGGTGACGGTGAATAAGAGTGTTCGCGCGGAGGCGCGGAGGCGCGGAGGGGTGGCGTTCGTCGTCTGCGCATCGCGCCCTTCCAAAAACTCCGTCACCCTGAACTCGTTTCAGGGTCCATGCGCGGTCAGCAGCCACAAGAGCGTCGCTCATGGATCGAATGATCGCGCATGGATGCTGAAACAAGTTCAGCATGACGACGTCTTTGGGGCGAAACAAAACACCCGACTCAAGCGCCACCCCTCCGCGCCTCCGCGCCTCCGCGTGAACCCCTCACTTCTCTTCGTCACCCTAGGCGTCGCGGCAATCTGATGCTCGGCTTCGGCCTCTCGATCGAGCCCAAGCTCTGGGCGCTGGTGTTCGTCATGGTGCGGATCGGCGCGGCGTTCATCGCCGCGCCGGTGTTCAGCGCGGTGTCGATCCCGCTCGTGGTGCGGGTTTCGCTGTCGGGCGCGATCGGGGTGCTGGTGCTCGCCGTCCATCCGATCGTGCCGCCGGCGCAGATCTTCTCGCTCGCCACCATCATGTCGGTCGCCGCCGAGGCGCTGGTCGGCTTCGCGATCGGCTTCGTGCTGCAGATCGCCTTCGCCGCCCCGATGGTGGCGAGCGAGGTGATCGGCACCTCGATGGGCATCGGCTTCGCCTCCGCGATCGACCCGCAGAACGGCCGCTCGACCCCCGCGCTTGGCCAGTTCTTCTCGATGCTGCTCACCCTGCTGTTCCTCAGCGTCAACGGCCATCTGGTGCTCGTCGAGATGATCGTGAAGAGCTATGAGACGCTGCCGCCGGGCCAGGCCTGGCTCGGTGCGGGCCAGCTCGAGAACATCGCCATGTTCGGCGGCTACACCTTCCTCGCCGGGCTGCTGCTAGCGCTGCCGGTCGGCTTCCTGCTGCTGTGCCTCAACATCGTCGTCGGCATGATCTCGCGTGCCGCGCCGGCGCTCAACCTGTTCGCGGTCGGCCTGCCGGTCAGCCTCGCGGTCGGGGTGCTCGCGCTGGCCGTGTCGTTCCCCGCCATGGGCGACTATATGCTCGTCATCATCAATGAGGGCCTCGCCGCCACCCAGCATCTGGTGCTCGGCTGATGGCGGACGAATTCGGCGAAAAGACAGAAAGCCCGACAACCAAGCGGCGCAAGGACGCCGCCGAAAAGGGCGACATCCTTCGCAGCCGCGAATTCGCCACGGCCCTGGTGGTGATGGCCGGCTGTGGCTGGCTGGCGCTGTTCGGCCCGTCGCTGGTCGCCGCGTGCAAGGCGGTGATGGCCGCCGGCTTCCAGTTCAACCGCAGCGACATCGAGGATTTCTCGCCCTTCCGTCCGCTCGCCGAGGCGGGGTGGAAGCTGGTGCCGTCGCTCGCCTCGCTGTTCGCCATCACCATCGTCGCCGCGATCCTCAGCCAGGCCGGGCTCGGCGCGCTGCAGTTCAACGGCTCGCTGCTCGCGCCCAAGGCATCGCGCATCGATCCGGCCGCCGGGCTCAAGCGCATCTTCGGCCCGCAGGGCTGGATCGAGCTCGGCAAGTCGCTGCTCAAGGTGGTGCTGCTCGGCTGCATCGGCGGCTATGTGCTGTGGAAGTCGTCGCGCAGCACGCTCGGGCTGATGTCGTCGGATCTCAACAGTGCGATCGGCTCACTTGGCAGCACGCTGATCGGCATCCTGTTCACCATGGCCTTTGGGCTGGTGCTGATCGCCGGTATCGACGTGCCGGTCCAGATCCTCCGGCTGCTCGGCAAGCTCAAGATGTCGAAGCAGGAGATCAAGGACGAGCACAAGGAAAGCGAGGGCTCGCCCGAAGCCAAGGGCGCGATCCGTCAGCGTCAGCATGCCATGGCCAAGCGCAATATGCGCAAGGCCGTCGCCGAGGCGCATGTCATCCTCACCAACCCGACCCATTTCGCCGTCGCGCTGCGCTATGATCGCGACAATGACCAGGTGCCGGTGGTCGTCGCCAAGGGGCGCGGCGTGGTCGCCGCGGCGATCCGCGAACTGGCCGGCGAGAGCCGCGTGCCGATCCTCGAATATCCCGCCATCGCCCGCGCGCTCTACTACACCAGCCGCGAGGGACAGGAGATCCGCGACGATCTCTATGTCGCGATCGCCACCATTCTCGCCTTCGTCTTCGGTCTCAATGCCGAAGCCGGCGGAACCGCCCCCGTCGTACCGGTGCCGTCGACCGCGCGCTTCGACGAAAACGGCGTGCAGGGGTAAAAGCCATGCGCGCGCGGCCGTTTATACTGACAACCATCCTGCCGAGGCCCAAGCCATGACCACGACGACCACGGCGACCTCCTCTTCGCAGATCGCGCTGGCGCTCGGCGCCGGTTCGGGCGTCGACAGCGCGGCGATCGTCACCGCGCTGATCAACGCGCAGTTCGCCGGCAAGCTGTCGGCGCTCAGCACCAAGACCGACGCCGCCACCGCGCAGATCTCCGAGGTCGCCAAGCTGCAGAGCGGGGTCACCGGCTTCGCCTCGGCGCTGACCGCGCTGATCAAGGGCGGCACCCTGGTCAATCAGCCCACCAGTTCCAACAGCGCGGCGGTCGGCGTCACGCCGGTGTCGGGCGCGACGATCGCTCATCTCGACAGCACGCTGACCGTCTCGCATCTCGCCACCGCGCAGGCCGCCACCACCGCGACGCCGGTCGCCAGCAAGACCACCGCGGTCGGCACCGGCAACCTGACGCTGACCTTCGGCACCGCGACGGTGACCGATGGCGCGATGACCGCCTTCACCGCCGGCGGCGCGACCCCGGTGACCATCGCGATCGATTCGGCGCACCAGTCACTGGGCGGCATCGCCACCGCGATCAACGCCGCCAACGCCGGCGTCACCGCCTCGGTCATCACCGATGTCGATGGCAGCGCGCGGCTGTCGATCAAGGGCACGACCGGCAGCGCCCAGGCCTTCACCTTGTCGGGCGACACGCCCGCCCTTTCCGCGCTCGACATCGGCGTCGGTGAGAGCGCCACGACGATCGGCACCGCCGCCGCCAACGCCGCGCTGACGCTCGACGGTGTGGCGGTCGAGCGGGCGTCGAACAGCTTCACCGACCTGATCGACGGCGTGAAGATCAACCTGACCGGCACCGGCACGACGACACTCGGCTCGAGCCGGCCGACCAGCGCGCTGACCCAGGCGGTGAACGACTATGTCGACACCTACAACCAGCTCCACGCCATCATCGTCGAGGCGACCGACGTTCAGAAGGGCACGCTCAGGCAGGACAGCGCAACCGCCGCCATGGCTCGTGCGCTCACCGCCCTGCCCCTGACCAGCCTGGTCACCGGCGCCGCGACCGGCGTGCCGACGTCGCTGGCCGAGATCGGCGTCGCCACCAATCGCGACGGCACGCTGAGCGTGCGCGCCGACGTGCTGCAGAAGATGCTCGACAAATATCCCGACGCGGTCGAGGCGATCTTTGCCGACGGCACGGGCGCCAGCGGGCATGGTCTCGGCGGCGCGCTCAACGCCATCGCTACCGCCGCGACCGACGCCGAGACCGGCCTCGCCGCGAGCACCATTCGCTACACCGCGGTCAAGTCCGACCTCGCCGACCAGCAGGACAAGCTCAATACGCAGGAGGATGTCGTCAAGACGCGGTTGACGCAGCAATATTCGGCAATGGATGCGCAGGTCGCCGCCTACAAGTCGACGCAGAGCTTCCTGACGGCGCAGATCGCCGCCTGGAACAAGCCGAACAACTGATCATGGCCGCTTATGCCTCGATCCTCGGGCGCGACCCCGAGGAAACCTATCGTCAGATCGACGCCTCGGGCCGCACCGCGGAGGCGGACGGTCCGGCGCTGGTGCAGTTGCTCTATGACGAGGCGATCCGCACCCTGCGCTCCGCCGCTTGGGCGACCGAGCATCAGCAGCATGCGGTGAAGAGCGACAAGCTGACCCGCGCCACCGCGATCCTCTTCGCGCTCGAATCCGGGCTCGACTTCGACAGCGGCGGCGAGGTCGCGGTCACGCTGGCGCGGCTCTATGCCGGGGCGCGCAACACCATCGTCGCGGCGAGCCTGGGCAACGACCCGGCGCCGTTCCGCAACGTCGCCGCGACGCTCGCCGAGATCGCCGAAGCCTGGCGCACGGTGCGCTCGGCCTGATCCGGGCAACGTGGTTGCCGCACATTAACCTTTCAGTGACCGTCGGCGATATAGCCTCGGCGCGACATTTCCGATGGGACGAGATGCGATGGAGCTTTTCGGCGAGCAAGACCCGGCCCCCACGCGCCGCGGACCCGTGCGGACCGTGCTGGCGGTCGATGACAGCCGCACCAACCTGACGGTGATCGGCAAGCGGCTCGGCCATCTCGGCTATCTCGCGGTGTTATGCGACAATGGCGCCGAGGCGCTCGACCTGATCGCGGCGCGCGGTTTCGACCTCGTGCTGCTCGATATGGTCATGCCGGGCATGTCGGGAATCCATGTGCTGCGCGAGATTCGCGGCAGCCGCGACACCGCCGACCTGCCGGTCATCATGCTGACCGGGCGCAGCGACCCCGCCGCGGCGGTCGAGGCGCTCGCCGCCGGCGCCGACGACCATGTCGCCAAGCCCTTCGCCTTCGAGGTGCTGACCGCGCGGATCGAGCGGGTGCTCGCCCGGGCCAAGCGCATTGCCGACCTCAAGCGCTCCAATGCCACGCTCGACGCGCGCATCGCCGCGCGAGCGATGGAGCTGGGCGAGGCTAAGACCGAACTCGCCGCCAGCCGCGCCGACCGTCAACGCCTCGTCGCCTCGATCCAGGCGCTCAACGACCAGATCGAGAAATTGAGTCTTTGATCCGCTAAAGCGGAGGCGGCATCAGCCCGCTCCTCACCCCCGGAACCAGCGGCGCTGCATGAAGTAGATGATGATCGCGACGGTGATCAGCAGGCAGATGCCGCCGATCGCGTCGAACGCCCAAGGCTCATCGGCATAGGGCAGGCCCTTGACGTTCATGCCGTACAGGCCGGTCAGGAAGGTCAGCGGCAGGAAGATCATCGCCACGATCGAGATCAGCAGCGCGCGTGAGTCGATCTGTTCGGCGCGCAGGTCGGTCAGCGCCTCATGCGCCAGCGCCGAGCGCTCGCGGATGCTCTCCAGTTCCTCTGCCATACGCGCCGCACGGTCCGCCGCCGAGTTGAGGTGCAACCGGTCGTCATCCTGCAGCCAGTCGCACGGCAGCGCGGCGAGCTTCTCAAGCGCCGCGCGTTGCGGTGTCAGGAAGCGACGATAGCCGATCGCGGCGACGCGCACCTGCGTCACCTTGCGGCGCAGCTCGAACACCTTGTCGGCATTCAGCTCGGCCTCGCAATCGTCGAGCTGGTCGCCAAGATCAGCCACTTCGGGGTCGAGATCGGCGGTGATCGCGCTGGCGAATTCGGCGATCAGGTCGCCGGGGTCGAGGATGTGACCCTGCTCGATCGTCTTGACCACCTCGTCGACCGCGACGAGCGGCTTGCGCGTCACCGAGATTACCCGTCCGGCCTGCGCCCAGATGCGCACCGAGGCGAGGGGATCGGATGAGGTCATCGCCTCACTCGAGCGGCCGCGCAGGTTGAGAAAGGCGCCGTCGCCCAGCGCGTCGCAGCGCGGCCGGGTCTCGGTCGCGGTGAGCGGCTCGACGATATGGTCGGGCAGCCGCGCCTCGTCGGTCAGCCACGCCTGGGCTTCCTCGTTGTTGGTCGACAGATGCACCCAGACCAGCGCAGCGCCGCAAGTCAGCGCGCCCTCGATCGCGACGCGTTCGGCATGGCCCTTGTCCACGCGATAGGCAAAGCCGCTCATGCCATCTCCATATAGACTGTCAGCCCCGGACCCGGCGTAACGGTTGGCGCGGCACCGGCGATCCGTACCGCATCGGCGCGGGCGCGATCGAGCAGCGCCAGCGGTACGCCCGGCGCATGCAGCACGCGATCGGCCCGCGCGAGCAGCCGCGCCTCGTGGAGCGTGAGATCGTCGGGATCGGGCGAGC
>Ga0163162_10002881_pt1 | contig 16377 bp, 14 predicted proteins | sample S55metaG_FD_115310 | JGI IMG/M metagenome (GOLD analysis project Ga0163162, IMG submission 115310) | Switchgrass rhizosphere microbial communities from Kellogg Biological Station, Michigan, USA - S5-5 metaG | ecosystem: Host-associated > Plants > Roots > Rhizosphere > Soil | place: USA...
CGATCAGTCGCAGCGCTGGCAGGCGCCGGCGATCCAGGTCTCGTAGACGGAATAATCTTCGTTCAAAGCGACGAGGTCGGCGCGGTAGCCGGCGGTGACCTTGCCGAAGCTCTTTTCCAGGCCTAAGAACGCGGCGGGGTAAGTGGAAGCCATGCGCGCGGCCTCGGCCAGCGGTACGCCCACCATTTCCACGGTATTGCGCACGGCCGTCGCCATGTCCAGGGCGGACCCGGCCAGTACGCCACTGGCTGTCTGGCACACGCCGTCGCGAGCGGTGATCTTTTCGCCATTGAGCACGAACGAGGGGTTGGCCGCGCCCACCGGCGGCATGGCGTCGGTCACCAGGAACATCTTCTGCCGCGGCTTGGCGGCAATCGCCACGCGCAGGGCGGCCGGGTGCACGTGGTGGCCGTCGACGATCAGGCCACACCAGCTGTGCGGATCTTCCAGCGCCGCGCCCACCACGCCGGGTTCGCGGCTGGTGAAGGGGGTCATGGCATTGAACAGATGGGTGAAGCCGCGCACGCCGTTGCGCAGGGCATCGCGCATGGTTTCGTAGTCGGAGGCCGTGTGGCCGGCGGCCACGGTGACGCCGGCCTCGGTGAGCTGTCGCAAGGTGTCGATGCTGGCGCGTTCGGGCGCCAGGGTAAGCAGGGTGACGCCGTTGTGCTTGCCGGCCAGCATCGCGATGTCGTCCATCTCGACCGTGCGGAATTTCGCCGGGTTGTGCACGCCCTTGCGCTCGGGCGCCAGGAACGGGCCTTCCAGGTGGATGCCAAGCACACCTGGCACGCCTTCTTCGATGGCTGCGTTCACCGCTTCGATGGCCCGGCGCATCACGTCCACGTCGTCGCTGATCAGGGTGGGCAGGAAGCCGGTGGTGCCGAAGCGGCGATGCGCGGCACCGATGGTGCGGATGGTTTCCACCGTGGGCGCATCGTTGAACAACACGCCGCCACCGCCGTTCACCTGGCAATCGATGAAGCCCGGCAGCAGCACGCGGCCTTCCAGGTCGTGGCGCTCGGCGGCGCGCACGCGCGGGTCGGACGGCAGGGCCAGCCCGGCGATGACGTCGCCTTCCAGCAGCACGGCGAAGCCACCCTGCAATCCGTGGTCGGTAAGGACGCGTCCGTTGACAAGTGCGGTGGTCATGGGGATCTCTCTCTTCGATTCGATGGGCCGGACCGTCAAACGGTCTCGGTCACTTTGTTGAGGTGCGGCGGCACATCGGGATTCAGGCCGCGGCGCAGCGACAGCGCATTGGCTGCGCGATAGAAGCTCTGGATGGTAAGCACCGGCGCGGTAAGCGCATTGGAGCCGGCCAGGGGTAACGCGCCTTCGCCCGTCGCACCCGGTGCGGCCACCCACACGCGGGCGCCGCGGCCGCGGAACTCGGTGGCCACCGCCAGCGTGCTGGCGAGGGTTTCATCGTCCTGGGCGAAGAACAGCACCGGGAATTCCGGGCCCACCAGGGCCATCGGCCCGTGCTTGACCTCTGCCGCGCTGAACGCCTCCGCGTGCAGGGCGCAGGTTTCCTTGAATTTCAGCGCCGCTTCCAGCGCGATGGCAAAACCGTAGCCACGGCCCACCACGAAGAAGTTACGCACATCTACCAAGCCCTCGACCAGGCTGGACCAGTCGGCGTCCCAGCCTTCGCGCAGTTGCGCGGGCAGGGCGCGAAGCGCTTCATCGAGTTCGGCGTCTTCGCTCCAGCGGGCCACCAGGTGCAAGGTGGCCACCAGCGCCGCGATGTAGCTCTTGGTGGCGGCGACGCTTTTTTCCGGTCCCGCGCGCAACGGGATCACTACATCCGCGGCAGCGGCGAGCGGAGAATCTTCCACGTTTACCAGCGCCACTACGATGGCGCCGGCGGCGCGCGCGGCCTCGGCGTTGCGCACCAGGTCCGGGCTGCGGCCCGACTGCGAGATCGCCAGGTACAGCGCGCCTTCCAGCCGCTGCGGAGCGTTGTAGATCGACGTGACCGACGGCGAGGCCGAAGCGGTGACGATGCCCAGTTGGGTTTCCAGCACGTACTTCGCGTACATCGCGGCATGGTCGGAACTGCCGCGGGCGCATGTGATCGCCATGTTCGGCGAGTGTTGGCGCAGGCGGGCGGCAAGCGCTGACACCACTGCTTCGTTCTGCGCGAGCTGGCGCTCCACCACCTCGGCGGCCTCGTGCGCCTCGCGGAACATCAGGGTGTTGCTGGGATCGGTCATGGAGTCATTCGCTCTGCAATTCGGCGACGAAGTCGTAGATGTCGCCGCGGTACCAGGAACAGGTGAATTCGACGACGCGGCCGTCGTCGAGGAAGCTGCGGCGCTCGATGTTCAGGCCCGCGCTGCCGGTGGGAAGCCGCAGGAGGCGCGCTTGCGCCGCGCCGAAGACCACCGCGCGCAAGCGTTGCAAGGCGCGGCGCGGACGGTGGCCGAAGGTGTCGAGAGCTTCGTAAAGTGAATCGACCACTACGGACGGATCGGGCAGCAGGGCCAGGGGCACGGCGCTGCGTTCGATGGCCAGCGGCTCATCGCCGGCATAACGAAGCCGGTGCAGGCGCACCACCTGGGCGCCCGGCGAGAGATTCATCGCCATGGCTTCCTCGGGGGTGACCTCGCCAATACTTCGTTCGAAGAATTCCGAACGCGGGTTCAGCCCGCGGGCACGGAGGTCTTCGGTGAAGCTGGTCATCCGCGACAGCGGCTTGACGATGCGCTCGGCGATGAAGGTGCCGGCGCCATGGCGCTGGGTGAGCAGCCCGTCTTCCACCAGGCCGCCGATCGCCTTGCGCACGGTGACGCGCGAAAGCGCCAGGGCCTTGGCGAGATCCCGTTCGCTGGGCAGGGCATGGCCCGCCTCCATCACACCCTGGTCGATGACATTGCGGATGGCGTGGCGCAGGCGCAGGTAGGCCAGCGGCTGCCGGCTTTCGGCAGCGCTGTACAGGCGGTTGTATTCGCTGACCAGGGCGCTTTCCATAGGCGGGAAGATACCAATGCAGAACCAGTGGAGCAAGCCTGAACTGAGGGGTTTCGGCTGAAGCTTCGATATAAACGGCCGTTTGACCCAAGAAAACGATTACAGATCGTTCCAAATGAAACTATTTCGCAATTCCGGCCCAGGGGCGCCGAACCACTGGAAACCCGTGGTATGGCACTGGTATGATCGGTGGACCCCAAACCCCAAGCTTTCGAGGTGTGCCGTGTCCGTTGCTTCCTTGCCCGTCGAGCCCTTCGACCTGGTGATCTTCGGAGGTACCGGCGACCTTGCGATCCGCAAGTTGCTGCCAGCGCTCTATCACCGCTACATCGACGGCCAGATCCGTCCGGAAAGTCGCATCGTCGGCGTGGCCCGCGAGGCCCTGGACGACAATGGCTACCGCGCCCAGGTGCGCGCGGCGGTCGAAGCCGCAGTGGATCACGTCGTGCCCGCCACGCTCGACTCTTTCCTGAAAATGGTCGGCTATCGCCCCCTCGACGCCCGCAAGGCCGATGGCTGGGACGACTTCGCCGCCATGCTGGGCGCCCAGCCCGACCACGTGCGGGTGTTCTACCTCTCCACTTCGCCGGAACTGTTCGTCGATATCTGCGAGCGCCTGGGCGGCTATGGCCTGAACGGCGACAACGCCCGCGTGGTGCTGGAAAAGCCCATCGGTCGCGACCTTGCCAGCGCCAACGTCATCAACGATGCCGTGGGCCGCTTCTTTACCGAGTCGCAGATCTATCGCATCGACCATTACCTGGGCAAGGAAACGGTGCAGAACCTCTTGGCGCTGCGTTTCGGCAACGCCCTGTTCGAACCCCTGTGGAACTCCGCGCACATCGACCATGTGCAGATCACCGTGGCCGAAACCCTTGGCGTGGGCCGCCGCGGCTCGTACTACGACCGCGCCGGCGCGCTGCGCGACATGGTGCAGAACCATATCCTGCAGCTGCTTTGCATGGTGGCGATGGAGCCGCCGGCTTCGCTTGCGCCCGATGCCGTGCGCGACGAAAAGCTCAAAGTGCTGCGCTCGCTGCGCCCCATCAACGATTCCAATGCCGCGCAGCTCACCGTGCGCGGCCAGTACCGCGCCGGCGCCGCCGACGGCCAGGGCGTGCCGGGTTACCTGGAAGAACTCGGCGAAAAAGAGTCGCGTACCGAAACCTTCGTCGCCCTCAAGGCGGAGATCGGTAACTGGCGCTGGGCCGGCGTGCCGTTCTACCTGCGAACCGGCAAGCGCCTGCCGTCGCGGGTCTCCGAAATCGTGGTGACCTTCCGGGCCCTGCCGCATTCGATCTTCGATGCGTCGTCCGGTCCGCTGCTGCCCAACCGCCTGACCGTGCGCCTGCAGCCGGACGAAGGCGTGAAGCTGTGGCTCACCATCAAGCATCCTGGCCCCGGCGGCCTGCGCCTGCGCCACGTGCCGCTGGACATGACCTTCGCCAGCGCCTTCGGTGTGCAGCAGCCCGATGCCTACGAGCGCCTGCTGCTGGATGTGGTCCGCGGCAATCCCACGCTGTTCATGCGCCGCGACGAAGTGGAAGCTGCATGGAAGTGGGCCGGCCCCATCCTCGAGGCCTGGGAATCGAGCGGCGATACGCCCAAGGCGTATACCGCCGGCACCTGGGGCCCCAGCGCCGCCGTGGCGCTGATCGAGCGCGACGGACGCAACTGGACCGAAGACGCGCCGTAACAGAAAACCGGAGAGCCGCATGAGCAAGCCAACCGTCCACGTGCACGAGTTCACCGACCGCCTCACCCTGGCCGACAAACTGGCCCACAAGGTGGAGGCCCAGCTGAAGAAGGGCATCGCCGCGCGCGGGCATGCGGTGATCGCCATCTCCGGCGGCACCACGCCGAAAGCGTTCTTTGCCGTACTGGCGCGTGCGAAAGTGGATTGGTCGAAGGTCACCGTTACCCTGGTGGACGAACGCTGGGTACCGGAAACCAGCGACCGCTCCAACGCCGCCCTGGTACGCAACTTCCTGCTGAAGCAGAACGCCGAAGCCGCCACTTTCCTGCCGCTGTACAACGGCGCGAAAGATCCCGATGCGGGCTCCACGGAATTGTCCAAAGCCATCAATGCACTGCCCACGCCGTTCGACGTGGTGGTGTTGGGCATGGGTCCCGACGGCCACACCGCGTCGTTCTTCCCTGGTGGAAATAATTTGGCACAGGCGCTGGATTTGAAGGGCAAGGCGCCGGTGATCTCGGTGACGGCCGCCGGTGCCGAGGAACCACGCATCACCCTGACCCTGCCGCGGATCCTCGACACCGAAGCGCTGTTCCTGCACTTCGAGGGCGAGGACAAGCGCAAGGTGTTCGACGAAGCACGCGCCGGTGGCGACTACCCCATCGCCGCCGTGCTGTCGCAATCGAAGACCCCGGTCGACGTTTACTGGAGTCCATAACGACATGAGTCTTCACCCGACGGTCGCGGCCGTCACTGCACGACTGGTCGAGCGCAGTCGCCCCGGTCGCGATGCCTACCTTTCGCGCGTGGATGCAGCCAAAGGCGACGGCACGCAGCGCCGCCATCTTTCCTGCGGCAACCTGGCCCATGGCTTCGCCGCCTGCGGCCCGGAAGACAAGGCCGCGCTGCGCGATGGTCCGGCAGCGAACATCGCCATCATCAACTCCTATAACGACATGCTCTCGGCCCACCAGCCGTACGAGCGCTACCCCGAACTGATCCGCCGGCTGGCGCGCGAGCACGGCGGCACGGCGCAGGTCGCCGGCGGCGTGCCGGCGATGTGCGACGGTGTCACCCAGGGCCAGCCCGGCATGGAGATGTCGCTGTTCTCGCGCGACCTGATCGCCATGGCCACGGCAGTATCGCTGTCGCACGACATGTTCGACGGCGCCATGTACCTGGGGATTTGCGACAAGATCGTGCCGGGCCTGTTGATCGGCGCGTTGAGCTTCGGCCAGCTGCCGGCGATCTTCGTGCCGTCAGGCCCGATGCCCAGCGGCATCTCCAACGAAGAAAAATCCAAGGTGCGCCAAGCCTATGCCGAAGGCAAGGCTACGCGCGCCGAACTGCTTGAAGCCGAAGCTCGCTCGTACCACTCGGCTGGCACCTGCACCTTCTACGGCACGGCCAACTCCAACCAGATGCTGATGGAGATCATGGGCCTTCACCTGCCCGGCTCCAGCTTCGTGCTGCCGGATACGCCGCTGCGCGATGCGCTTACCGCGGAAGCGGTCAAGCGCATGCTGCAGATCACCGTGCTGGGCAGTGAATACACGCCAGTCGGCCGCATGATCGACGAGCGGTCCATTGTGAACGGTGTGATCGGCCTGCATGCCACCGGTGGTTCCACCAACCATCTGCTGCACCTGGTGGCCATCGCGCGCGCCGCGGGCATCGACCTTCGCTGGGATGATTTCGACGCGCTGTCGGGCGTGATTCCGCTGCTGGCACGTGTGTACCCCAACGGCTATGCCGACGTGAACCACTTCCACGACGCCGGCGGCATGACCTTCCTGATCGACCAATTGCTCGATGCCGGCCTGTTGCACGGCGATGTGCGCACGGTGGCAGGGCAGGGCATGGATGCGTACCGAAAGGTGCCGAGCGTCGACGCTTACGGCAATCTCGAATACCGGCCCGTGTCGAAGGAAAGCGGCAACCGCGGCGTGCTGCGCGCGGCGTCCGAACCTTTCCGCGCCGATGGCGGCCTGCGCATGCTCTCGGGCAACGTCGGCAAGGCGGTGATCAAGATTTCCTCGGTGCCCGAAGACCGCATGGTGATCGAAGCCCCGGCCGTGGTGTTCGATCACCAGAACGACATCAAGGCGGCCTTCGAGCGCGGCGAGTTGAATCGCGACTTCGTGGCCGTGGTCCGCTTCCAGGGTCCACGCGCCAACGGTATGCCGGAGCTGCACAAGCTCACGCCCACCCTGAGCGTGCTTCAGGATCGCGGCCATCGCGTGGCCTTGCTCACCGACGGCCGTATGTCCGGTGCATCCGGCCGTGTGCCGGCGGCGATCCACGTAACGCCTGAAGCCGAAGCGGGCGGCCCGATCGGCAAGATCCGCGACGGCGACATGGTGCGCCTGGATGCCCATGCCGGTACCGTGCAGGTGCTGGTGGCCGACGAAGAGTGGTCGCAACGCGTCTGCGCCACGGCCGACCTTACCGGCAATCATTTCGGCATGGGTCGCGAGCTCTTCGCCATCTTCCGTAATGCCGCCAACACCGCCGATGCCGGTGCCGGCGTCTTCTAAACCAGACACAGGTTTCCCATGAGTACCGATGCCAAGCAGCAACTCGTCGAGCGCACCCTGCGCCTGGCGCCCGTGGTTCCGGTGGTGATCATCGATGACGCGGCTGCCGCCGTGGGCATGGCTCGCGCGTTGGTGGCCGGCGGTATTCCCGCCATCGAGGTCACCTTGCGCACGGCGGCGGCTTTAGATGCTGTGCGCGCGATCGCCGCCGAGGTCGAGGGCGCCGTGGTTGGCGTTGGCACCGTGCTTACCGCGAAGGACCTGGAAAACTCGTTCAAGGCCGGCGCGAAGTTTGCGGTGTCGCCGGGTAGTGCGCCGCGTTTACTTGATGCCGCCGATGATTCGGAACTGGCGTTGCTTCCGGGTGCTGCTACCTCCAGCGAGGCGATGGAACTGCTCGAGCGCGGCTACCGTTTCCAGAAATTCTTCCCGGCGGTACCTGCCGGCGGCCCCAAGCTGATCGGCGCCTGGGCCAGCCCCTTGCCGCAGATCACCTTCTGCCCTACGGGCGGAATTAGCCTCTCGAACGCGAAGGATTTCCTTGTGCTGCCGAACGTCGCATGTGTCGGTGGCTCGTGGCTCACGCCGGCCAACCTGCTACAGGCGCGAGACTTCGCCGCCATCGAGGCATTGGCCCGCGAGGCGGCGTCACTGCGTTGATCTGGATCATCCTTAGCGTCTGTTGCAGCGTGCTGGTGTCGGTGCTGCTGCGATTGGCCCGTGGCTGGCGCGTGGATACCACGCAGGCGATTGCCTTCAACTACCTGGCGGCGGGCGCGCTCACCTGGTTGTTGCTGAAGCCTGCGTTGCCTTCGGTGCAGCAGCCGGTGTCGGTATATGTCGCCTTCGTCGGCCTTGGCGTGTTGCTGCCATCGGTGTTCGTGGCGTTGGCGCGATCGGTGACTACAGCGGGCATCGTGCGCACGGAAATCGCGCAGCGCCTATCGCTGGTGGTGTCGCTTACCGCTGCGGCGCTGGTGTTCGGTGATGTGCCGACGGCGTCGAAGGCCGGCGGCATGGCATTGGGATTAATTGCGGTGGTGCTGGCGATCGCCGGGCGCCGTGATGGCAGCCCGAAGGGTGCTTCGCTCTGGCCGTGGCTGGTGTTCTCGGGTTTTGGCGTGATCGATGTGCTGCTGAAGTTCGTGGCGCAGAGCGGGACGTCGTTTCCAGCGGTGCTGTTGTCGGCGTTCGTGCTGGCGCTGGTGTTGTCGCTCATTGCCTTGCTGGCGACCCAGACCATCTTCACTTTGCGCAACTTCGGCGCAGGCCTGGTGCTGGGTGCGGCCAACTTTGCCAATATCTATTGCTACATCCGCGGGCACCAAGTGCTAGCAGCGCATCCATCGTTGGTGTTTTCGACGGTCAATATCGGCGTGGTAGTGCTTGGCGCGCTGGTGGGTATCGTTGCGTTTGGTGAGCGGCCGGGGCCGATGCGTATGACTGGGCTGGCGCTTGCGTTGGTGGCGATTGTGGCGATCAGCTTGGCTTGATTGCCATTTTCGCAACCTTTCTACAGGTCGTATGGTGCCGTCAGGCCGTGCTCCGTAAACAAAGCACTCAGATCGTCCAACGTCATTTCCATGAGCTTGGCGGCACGTCGCGCGGACAAGTGACCTTGTTCGATACCCCGGCCCAATACTTCAACAAAGTGGTAGCTAGATGCTTGTGGGATCGAGCCGTCATCGACCTTTGCTTCGAGGCGAAGTGAGGAATCATTGATGCTCATAAGTCGGCGTAGATGGTGATAAGCCGCAATCAAGCCGCCCGCAAGTTGCTCGAATGACTCAAGGTCATTTGCGTACAGGAACTTGCGCCAAGAGAGCTTGGCTTCGCCGGCGAGCTCGAAGGGATCGGTGAAGTATCCCGAATCAACGCCAAAATACTCCGCGGCCCGTACCAACTCGTCGGGCGCCACGTTTCTCTTGCCTAATTCGATATCGGATAAGGTTTGCCGATCCTTGAATCCAAGGACGTCAGCCAACTTGGCCTGATTGAGTGAGCGGCTCTCACGCAGTCCCTGCAGGCGACGGCGGATCGTTGTCTGGTCCATGACGATACCTCCGCATCCATTAAATGCTATTCCGTGATGGTCCGCTTGCAGAAAAATTTCATTCTCACGAAATTTTGAGTAGGGGCTGTAACACCCTTTCCAGACAGTACAATTTGCCGGTGGTGCGCGACAGCCGGTAGCCTTAAAGGTAGCGCCCATGCCGCCAGGAATTCGTTCCTGGTCCCCACAACTGGGGATAACCAAGCGGCCCGGCACGTGTCAGAAAAAAGCCCTTCGCTAGTCGGAGGGCTTTTTTTGCCCAAAATTAATGCGCAAGCACCGACCGCAACGGAATAGTCCAGATCCCCGGCGGCTTGTTATCGAAGTAAAGCGTGGACAGGTCCGGGCTCAATTTCGCCTGGAAGCCGGATGGCCCGATATGGACCGGCGCGCTCCAGCCATTGCCGGTGGCGAACACGATGAAGAGGTCCGCCGTGCCCGAGGGTGATGGCGCCCGCTCCGAGCTGAAGACCAAGAAGGACTGATCCGGGGCTATGGCCGGATCGTAGTCTTCGGTGATGCCGTCGCTAAATGGCAACGGTTGAGGTGCCTGCAGGCTGCCGTTGCGAAACGCGCTTTTGTAAAGCCGGAAAGCACCCGTCTTCGCATCGCCCTGCGTGAAATAAAGACTGCCGTCTTTCGCAATAGACATATCGTAGGTCGATGAACTTCGGTTGACGACGTCGGGCAGGCGCACGGGCGTTCCCCAGCTGTCACCTTTCCTGTCTACACGCCACAGGTTGCCACCGCGTCCCGGCTGCGGCTTTCCGCCAAAGAATCCGTCAAGCATCGCGCCGCCCGCAACCGCCGGCCGGTTCGAGGCGAAGATCAGGTACGAGCCATCCGGGGCCATCGCCGGTGCGATGTTGTTGCCCACGTTGGAGAACGGCGCCACCACGGGTTCCGACCAGGTGTCGCCGTTCTTGTGCGAGATCATGAGCTGCCGCAAGGCGCCCGACCGTCGAGTAAACACGACGGTATTCCCGTCGGGCGTAAATGCCGGCGATGAGTCGTTCTGCGGGCCCCATTGCACCTCCGCGGCGAACATCGTGGGCGTCGGTGAGGGCGGCGGACTGTTTTGCGCGAATGCGCCGCAAGCGCCAAGGACAAGAGCGAGAGCCAGGCTTGCTTTCTTCATGCGGGTGCCTCGATGGCTGGATAGCGCAAGCTAGCCTCGTCGAGCGATGCGGGCACGCATTTTGTGACGACAGGCTTGGTGCCTGGTGCAAGCGGGATCGCTTGGCCGCCACGAGTACCTGATGCCGACCTAAGAACGCCAACTGGCGCACAAATCCCGACACCGCCTGTCACGTTGGAACGCCCTCGCTCGTCCGGTCTGTGCGAGCACACAAAGGGGAGATTTCCGTGCCGGTGACGTCAACTTGTTCGCTATCGAACAGGTTGCCAGAAAAGCTGCACAGCATGCATGCCGAACGCCCTAGCGATGCCCGGTTCCGCAAGCGAACCGAGGCATCCCTTTTCCGTGCAAGCCCAAATCAAGCGGTAAGTGATTTTCGCTTGGTCGATGTCGCGTCAAACAACAGTGCCACTTTCGAACATCATTGGAGAGTAACTATGCACAAGGTCAAGATCAGATCCGGCATGTCGATCCTTTCATCGCTGCTGCTGGCCGCCATTCCCTTCGTCGTACACGCAAGCACCAAGCCAGACGCTTCATCGCGTGCGCAAGGTTCCAATAGCAATCCGTTTGCCAGGCATGCAATGGATGCCGTTGCACTGAATGCTCGGCCCAACGACGGATCAGGCTACTGGCCTGATTTTTCCAACACGGGCTACGCCAATACCCCTGCCAACGCTGGAGGCCTTGGGCTCGGAGCCTACCCGGGGAAGCTGACGGACTTCTCGAAGGGAATGAGCGCCACCAAGCCGATCATCGTTACCTATCCGGACAACAGCGTGATCGCCTTTACGCACTTCCTTGCCTTGAAAGTGGTGATCTACGGCGACAACCTCACGTTCGTCGGCTGCCTTTTCGAGGGCAAGGACCCGAACGACAACCTGGTTCAGATCTACGCGCCAACCAGTGTCACGTTCCGCTATTCCACCTTCAAACCCAATAGCTATGCGTTGCCGCCGGGCAACGACGGGACCGTCTCGTCGTCTCATTCAACGCCTGGCACGCCGTTCAGCAAATCGTGGCAGCTGGCGACGACCATGGACACGGCCGTGGCCACCATGGACCACAACGACATCTGGGGCAACTCAGGACTTGAGATGACCACGGGCTATCCCGGCCGACCCTCGGTGTGGACCAACAACTACATTCATGACGCAGCCGATACGTCGCACGCCGTCTATCACCACGATGGCATCGGACCACAAAGCGAAGGCGATGGCGGCCCCATGGTGATCGACCACAACACCATCGCTTCGCTGGGCAACACCAATGCGTTGGCATTGCAAGGCGATGGCGTGTACGACCACATCACCTTTACCAACAACTACGTGTCGGGCTATGGGTATGCGTTGAGTTTTGGCGTGAAGAACAACGCCACCAACCTAACCGTCACCGGCAATGTGTTCTCGGCGGAGTTGAAGGAGATGTGGGGGCCGTTGTACGGCAATCTGTGGGGTGGCCAGGCGCAGGGATCGGTATGGCGGAACAACCTGTACCAGGTGCGGGATGGCGATGACAATCACTCGTACAAGGCGACGGATCATGGTCGGTATTGGTGGCCGACCGATAACGTTAGTCATGCTGAGGACTTTGCGAACTGACGTGAGGTGAGCTGCCCGGTTTGAGGTTTCTCCGATGGGATGTCGGGGGAAATTTTGCGACGCTTACTATATGGAGTTTGAGCGTCGTATCCGGGATCATTTGTTTGCCGCCGGGGCAACGCCTGGCGGTCGGGTATCGAAACCCGTGGTAATGGTCCGGGTACCGTAGGCACTCTCCTGCGGTACCCGTGATTCTCCGCTTCTCTATGGCGGGCAGTCAGGCGGGCTTCGGCCCGGCCGTTTTGACCTATTACGCGGTTTTCGATCCTGGCTCGCCCGCCACTCTGCGTGCAAACAGAATGGCGAAATGCTCCTGCATGAGTCAGCGCAGGACGGATGAACCATCGGGTCGTGTCAGAAGCGATCCGCGGCTGGCTAACCGGTCATGAACACCATGACGTGACTGGGGCTGATAGGCAGAGGATGCCTGGGTGGTTCATTCGTCCGGTCCGTTGGGATTGCCGCCGAGTCTCCGAGTGGCTGACGCCTCGTCGGGGGTCCTTCATCAACTTCGACGAGTCAGTTCTCCGCGTACGACCGAAGTGCTCCCGCATCGAGAACAAGTTGGGGTTGTGTCCCTCACACCAACGCGTTTCCTATTTACGGCGTAGGAAGAAGGGGACGTCTCAGTAAACCCCGGCCAAGTTGTCTCGGTGCTGCCCCAGTCATTTGATGACTGGATGCATTCCCCTTCAAACCCGCATTTATCCCACGTTGCTTTGTAATGAAGGTGCTCCCAAGACATATGGCTCTCCACGGCACCAAGTTAGCGCTTTGCATATTCCTAGCCGGCTCATGCCTGAGTCGGCAAGGGCTTCAATCGCAAGATATTACGTTCAGCTAACGCCACGATTGCGGCCTTGCTTACGCCCAAAATACCGTCATGATTTCTCGTGTGGAAATGGACGCCTTTTGGGGACGCATGAAATGTATCTTGGTCATCGCCTTGTGCCTGGCGGCACTCTCTGAGTCCAACCACTCAGCAGCCCTTGATGGCCAAGGCATGCCTATCAACATCATTTTTGCGGAGCACCTCTAGGGTGAAATCGCTGATTTTTTTACTGACAATTGTCGTCTCCTCGAGTTTGATGCCAGCTCACGCTGATATGGTCCTCTTGAGCGCTGCCACGAAGTGCGACAAGGCTCACGGCACTTTCCAACTTGTGCCCGCGGCCAGTACTACTTCTCCGGAACATGACCTTACTGTACCGGAGGGATTCATTGAGCTTAAAACACGTGAAGGTCAGCACGTCATGTGCAAAATAGGCAACACCAAGGTTCGTCTCGTCATAAGTAAGTATGACCCGGGCGCTGGCTTCGGCCAAGGCTCAGGGGTGTTGATGATTGATGCGCTATCGATAAATGGAAGAAACGTGTTCAAGGGGCGGTCTAATTTCTTCTGGCAAGTTTCGAACGAAAGTGTTCTTACGAAGATCGTAGTCAAGTCGGTCGGAAGTCAGTTCGCCACGACCTACTGCTATTCAGATGGCTTCGACTGGGACGGCCCCACACACATCAGTAACATGAAGTGCCAGAAGTCGCCTGAAGAAGAATAGCCATCATTCCTCGCGATGTTTGAGGCTTGCGCCGTCCCTAGCATTACAGCGAATAGTTCGTCAGTTACGCTTGGGGCAGTCAAGTTATCGGATTCGGGCAAATAGCCGGCGCGCGTATGTGTCTGGTTACAGGCTGCCAGGGAAGTCTGCTCTCGATCCGTCCTATAGCGGGGAGTTTGGAGATTGCATGGATGAGGAACGGAGCCTAGATACATGCCCAGCGCGAGTGCATTAAGAGGCATTGCCAGCGGTCTCGTCGAGACCTTCGTGAGCCGAAACAATGACGTTTCAGGCTACTGGGGTATTGGGCAGATTCAGCGGGAGATCGGAGGTAGCCCTGACGCATTCGTCGATCTGGATTTGCTGCATGGCAAAGCGACGCCGGACGGGCCAATTGCCCGAGAGCTCGTTGCGCACTACTCGGTATACCTATCTGCATCGCTGGCGAGGGAGGGATTTTCTCTCTCGGGGATCACTGCTGCCAAGGTCCTGATTGAGTTCGGCGCGTTTGGGGAGGTTAGTAGTCCAGACTTTAGCGCCATCGGGAATCCGTTCACCTGCAAGGTGATTCTGGCGAACGGGAGTGGGAAGGTCCTTTCGGCGGTGCGCGCAGGTCACAGTTGGCCCCACAATCCAGAACGTGAGCTATGCAGCAAGCGCGCTCAGTAGTGTCCGTTTTCGACTGTCGACCAGGCCGGGCTGTTGACGGGCAAGGGCCGCTGGAAGACGATACGGCTAGCCGTGCAGAACGCTTTTCAATACTGGACCGAAGCTTTGTGGCTGGATCTTCAATGTCCGCGTGGATGGATTCCATCAGAGCTGGATGTGACCGAAACGGCGCGTAAATAAACTTCTACGACTCGTTCGCGCGAGCAGCGTTGTGGGCGCGAACCTCGTCCGGCGTCAGGCGGACAACGCCTTTCAAGTCAGCGAAATAGGGTTCGAGCTCAATCTGGAGATCAGCGAACACGCTGTTAATCTCAAGCAAGTGCCCACGTATAAGCTTCTTCTGCAAGATAAGGTACGAGTTCGGCATCTGCGCGGATATACCCTCGGCGAAAATAGGCACATTTCTCCACACACTAGAGGCGTTAAGGATGCCAATCGAAACCATTTCGTCGAAGCCTTCAAGGCGCAAGGAAAAGCGGTCGATGGTTTTAAATGCATTGGGCGACAAACCCTTTGCGAATTGGCGCTTGAAGTCCTCGACATTCTGCATCGACAATTCGTCCAAGCATGCGATGACGCTCTTAATCTCGACGCTAGCTCGATAGAGCTCGAGATGGAAAGTTTTAGCCAGAATTGTGGTTCGTCGCTTAATCTGAGCGTCAATCCGATCCCATTCGGCGCGTTGCGCACTGTTTTGTCGCTCGTTGTCCCGGCGAATCGCGATGGCCGCCACGGCTACGGTTCCTCCAGTTACCACGGCCGACGTCCAGGTCGCCACATCGCCCCAGTCCACATGGTCCCCCCATTGGGTTCCTGGGGGTATTGCACATGCGATGTAAACGCCGATCCCAACCACCAGGCAGATTAGAGTCAGAAGGAGCGAGCGGACCGACATACGTGAGATCTCCTTTTGCTCGACGACTATCTGTCGTATGTGTCCAATATGCGTCACAAGCGAACTATTGGCGGCTTCTCTACTGCTGCAGCGGAGCGATCGCCGCTTGACCTAGCGATCCATGCAGCTCACTAAGACGCCGAACCAAATGACCCTGAATATGGCAATGACCTTGTCAACTTCAGGGAGCGTACCTGGCTAGGTCTCTTTGGAACTCCTCAAGGCTACCAAAATCGGTTCAGACGTGAACTTTATCGTGCCTATAATCCCCAATGAATGGCGTAATGGTCGTCGCGATCACGGGAGTTCGCAACTTCGGATGCGCGCAGTTTCCCTCAGTCACTGCAAGATGACTGACGTGACCAGGGACATAGGTGAAAATTCAACCTATCCATCCCCTGGCCACATCGGCCTGATGAAGCTGCCGAGTTGGGGGTCATCGAAACCAGCGCGAAAATTTTTCCAAGTAGTGTCGATTTTCCCACTTCTCGTTCGACGTAGCTATAACAGGCCACCCTGGCCGGCCTGAACGAGGAGCCGAAAATGCGTTTGATAGCATGTGTGAAGGGCACGATGGGACATTCGACGACCACCATGGGAGCTACGCCATGACGATCACGATCACCGCCTTTGAGCGTTCACCCGACGGGGGCCTGGGCTTGGCACGGGACACCCGCGTGCGCTGGGCGCTTGAGGAAGCAGGCCAGGCGTATAACGTTCTGCCCGTGTCCTTCCAGGCCATGAAGGAACCCGAGCACCTGGCCCGTCACCCGTTCGGCCAGATCCCCACGTTCGAGGAAGGTGACCTTGCCATCTTCGAGTCGGGCGCGATCATCTTCCACATCGCCCAGCGGTACCCGGGTCTGTTGCCGGACGAAGCCAACGCACGTGCCCGTGCGGTTACCTGGATGTTCGCCGCGCTCAATACCGTGGAGCCGCCCATCCTTGAGCTGGCGATCGCCAAGTTCCAGGAAGGCGACAAGCCCTGGAGCCAGGACCGTCTGCCCTTGGTCAAGGACCGAATTCGCGAGCGGCTGGTCAAGCTATCCGACCGCTTGGGCGATGCCCGATGGCTCGATGGTGACTTCAGCGCAGCGGACCTGGTGATGGTGTCGGTGCTGCAACGCCTGAATCCATCGGGAATGCTCGGAGAATTCCCGACCTTGGCAGCCTATGTCGCCCGGGCCGAAGAGCGGCCTGCCTTCCAGCGCGCCTTTGCCGATCAGCTTGCTTTCAACACGGCTGATAAGGCGGCG
>Ga0163162_10002885_pt1 | contig 16370 bp, 17 predicted proteins | sample S55metaG_FD_115310 | JGI IMG/M metagenome (GOLD analysis project Ga0163162, IMG submission 115310) | Switchgrass rhizosphere microbial communities from Kellogg Biological Station, Michigan, USA - S5-5 metaG | ecosystem: Host-associated > Plants > Roots > Rhizosphere > Soil | place: USA...
CGAACCTATGCCCAGAAAATAGATGTGCTCGCTCTGGCACTTGGGACATAGACTGGGAACCTTCTCGGCGTAATTGCAGTAGTGGCACAGCATGCGCCGGTCGCGGCGGTGGAAGGTCAGCGTGACCGAGCAGTTGGCGCACTCGACGCGCTCGCCGCAGGCGCGGCAGGCGACGAAACTGGAAAATCCGCGCCGGTTGAGCAGCAGCATGGATTGCTCGCCGTTGTCGAGGCGCGCCGTCACCGCGTCGATGAGCGCGCGCGAAAAAGTGGCGTGCTTGCGGGTTTCCAGAAACTCCGTGCGCATGTCGATCAACTGCACAACCGGCATGGGACGGCGCTCGATGCGCTGGGGTAATTCGAGCAGCGTGTACTTCCCCGATTCGCTGTTGTAGCGCGATTCGAGACTAGGCGTCGCCGAGCCTAGCACCACCACCGCCTTGGCGTGCAGCGCGCGCATCACCGCCACATCCCGGCCATGATAGCGCGGCGTCTCCTGCTGCTTGTAGCTCTGGTCGTGCTCTTCGTCGACAATGATCAGTCCCAGATTGCGCACCGGCGCAAATACGCCGGAGCGTGTCGCCACCACGACCGCCGCTTCGCCGGAACGGATACGCCGCCACTCCTGCGCGCGCTCGCTGTCCTGAAACGCCGAATGCAAGATCGCCACGCGTCCCGGGAAGCGCTGGTAGAACTGGCCGGCGACAGCGGGAGTGAGTCCGATCTCGGGAACCAGCATCAGCGCGCTGCGGCCCAATGCCAGCGCGGCTTCGATGGCTTTGAGATACACCTCGGTCTTGCCCGATCCGGTGACGCCCTGCAACAGAAACGTGTGGTATTGCTTCCGGTCGAGGGCGCCGCGGATGCAATCGAACGCGGCCTGCTGGTGCGGATTCAGCGCATGCGGCGTGCGAATCGGCCCGTGGATTTCGGCCATGGGCTCAATCGTGAGACGTACCAGTTCCCGGCGCGCCAGCGCTCGGGCGGCGGTGCTGGCTTTGGGGACGAAGGGTTCGAGGTCCGCGACGTTATGCGAACCAGGATGCAACTCCAGATAGGAGAGCAACTCGCGCTCAGACTTCGGCAGCTTCTCCGCTCGCCCCACAAACTCAATCCGCAGCCGGGCCGCCGATGCACGCAGGGGGTCGCGCTCCGCGGCTACGTCTTCCGCTATCACGAATCCCTTTTTCTCGAGCGACTTCAAGACCCGCGCCGCGTTCTGAATTTTCTGCTTGAGGTAGGACGCCGAGAGCGGGCGCGCGTCCAACATGCGGAGCGCCGCCGCCGCTGGATCGTTGTCGTCCGAGCCAAGGTGCAACTGCCGCGCGACGTCGCGACCCGTTTTCGTCAGCGAGTAGACTTTACCGCGGCGGATCTCGCCCGCCAGCGGTGTCATGGCGCGCAGGGTCTCGCCGAGGGGAGCGCAGTAGAACTCGGCAATCCACTTTCCTAATTGGAGTAGTTCGTCATCCAAGGCAGGCTCTTCGTCCAGCAAGCGCAGGATCTCGCGCGCCTGACCCTGCGGCGGATCGGCGTGAGTCTTTAGGACTAAGCCCGTGAGGGTACGGGTTCCCAGGGGCGCCAACACCCGGCAACCGGCCTGCACCCGATGGCGCAAAGTTTCAGGCATGCGGTAGGTGAACGCCTGGTCGAGCGGTACCGGCAAGCTGACATCGCAGAAGAGGGGATCGCCGGGCACCTTCTTACTTTCGCATGGCCGACGGGCGGCAACCCGCGCCATTTGCCTTGAGATAGCCGCGGATTTGGGAGTAATGGCTACTTTGAATCTGGCGAGCGCCCAGCCCCTAGCTCCGCGAAATCCTTGGATCGTTCGGCGAGTACTGTACGGGAACAGATGTCGGTGACGTAGTCACTGGAGCCAGGAAGTGTGTATGCATATACCAGCAGAGTATTCCCGATCTTAAGAAAGTTCGGCCAGAAACCCAAGCAGGCAACAGATTCTTCCAACGCTGGCATCTCAAACGTCCTCGAAACATGCCCTTTCCAGACACGATCGACCGTGAAGATAGCTACTCGATACCCTTCGGCGTCATTACGAAAGCCGCTGATTTTGCCGCGAAATACTAGATTCGCATGTCTTCGAGCGACTCGGACATTTGGCGTCTCACATTCGCAACCATAGATCAGGCTGGTGCCCCAAAGCAGCGCCATAGCAAGACGTAAAAACACCGGGTCCATGTTATCACCTACGAGGTTCTTTTTAAGACCCCTATTTCGTCGCCTTCCTGCAACGCCATTAAATCCGGCCTCCTCGGAGATTTGCGCCATTGGTCGCGCGTAGCCCGGCCGTCCTGTATAATGAACCTCTTGTGGAGGCGTTTGAAACATGCGATTTGCTGTGATCGGTTTACTAGCATTCAGTGGTTTGGTCTGGTCGGCCGACCTCAATGATTCTTACAAGGCGCTCAAGGATGCCTTCGAAAAGAAGGACATCGCGCAAGTGAAGGCGCTGTCGGCGGAAACGGCGAAAGAAGCCCGGGAGCTGGCGAAGGAAAAGCAGCCTGCCGATGCGGGGGAGGTAGAAGCCTGGAAAGGGCGCCAAGCGTTCGCTAAGGACGCCGAGGATTACGCCGAATATGCCCTCGCGGTGTCGGCTACCCAGGCGGGGGACCCGGCGGTCACCATCGAGTTGACCGAGCAGCTGATCGCGCAGGATCCCAAGAGCGAGCAGATCGATATTGCCACGCCGCAGTATTTGGCGGCGCTGGCCAAGCAGAGTCCGGCTAAGGCCAACGCGGCGGCTAGCAAGATTCTGGTGGGCCGTCCGGACAATGAATATGCCCTGGACGCAGTGGCACGGAATTGGACCTCTCCCGGCCCCGCGCTTGCAGCAGCGAATCGCCTGATCGGGGTGATGGGCAGGAAGAAGAAGCCCGAGGGCATGAGCGACGCGGACTGGCAGAAAACCCGGAATGACATGCTGGGCAACGGGTATCTGTCTGCCGGTATTATTCAGGCTGGGCAGAATCGCTATGCCGATGCCGATCGTAACTTGAAAGCAGCGCTGCCATTGGTAGGCGGTGCCTCGACCAGCTACATTTATTACTACCTGGGCGTTGCCAACTATCAGATGGGCAAGCTGACCACGGACAAGTCTAAAATGGCCACCGGCCTTCAATATACCGAGAAGGCGGCGGGCATTGCCGGACCGATGCAAACTCAGGCATCGAACAACGCCGCGATCATGAAGCGCGAGATGGCCGGCGGCCGCTAGTCCTCGCTGCGCGTTCGTACCAGCAAAAAAGGGGACAGACGACATTTTCAGCCGACCGGTCTGATTAAAACTGGATCGATCGAAAATGTCGTCTGTCCCCTTTTTGCGCCAAAGTGTCTCCGGGCGGGGACACATCGTCTCAGGCGCCGGCTGCCCTCCGGAGCAAACCCCTTGATTCTCGGCCACGCCGATGCTTGGCACCCCGCGTGCAAATTGAAAAGCGTGACAGCATCACAGACCATTTCCCCTGTAGATTGGGCGGTGAGGGCGGAGGCGCCAGCCGCGGCGATCTACTCCTTTGTGCCAGCAGGCGGGGCGGAAGGCGCCCGCAGCGAATCACGCCGTGCCGTCAGGCAGCTCACGGAGGCAATCGGAGCTTACCTGGCGGATTCGGGCGACAACCGCACCGTCCTGCTGGCCGACTTTTCGGGCTCTCACATCTACCCGAGGTCATCCATCGTATGCATGGATCTGTCGGATGCCGACCCTGCGGAGGCCTCTGAAGCCATCAGAGTTTCAGAAGCCGTCTTTTTAGTGACAACAACCGATGCTGCCTCCGTCGAAGATGCGTGTGCGCATGCAGCGTGGCTGCGTTACGTCATGCGCTGTTCGCAACGCGACGACGCCTGCGGGTTATTGTTGGTGCCCACTCCCGGTGGGATCGCGGAGGTCGAAGCCGAACACCGTGTCGGACTGCCGATGTGCGGCGTTTTCAGAAGTGCGGACCATACCGCCCACTTAGCGCGCTGGATCGCGCAAGATTAAAGCGGCGCATCAGTTCGCGGTGCTGGCGTGGTACCCGCGCGGCGGCGCGATCCCATCTGGATTATGAGATTGACTATCGAGGCGTTTCAGCGCGGCGGCAACGAACCGGCGCGGACAACCTGCCGGGGCTGAATGCTCGCGAGCGCCGCAAGACACTCGGGAATAACTGGAACGAGGTCCTGAATGCGATTTGAACGCGCCCGTACGATCAGCAGGGCAATTCCCTTAGTCGTCAAATTCTGCTAGTAGGGGATGTTCTTATCGAGCGTCAACAAGACGTCGAACAGCGGGTCGGCTTCGCCAGCAACTCGCCGTTCTTCTTACCCGACCACCCACACTCGACGACGGTGCGGCACTGATGCCCGATCAAGTACCCCGCCAGCTTGCGTGGCAAGTTTTCGTCGAGGAGGATCCTCATCGACGAGAGGTTAAAAGCGCCTTGGCCTCTTCGAGCGCGGCGATGGCGGCCTCCCGGCTAACCGATGGGAAGTTGTCCAGGAACTCGTCCAGGCTGTCGCCCGCTTCAAGGTAGTCAATCAGCGAATCGACAGGTACACGGGTTCCGCGAAAGCAAGGCGTTCCACCGAGGATCTCGGGGTCACTAAGAATGACGGATTCGTGCGGCACGGCAACCTCTCGATCCTCAGTCTAGCAACAACCGCGCGGCGTTCCCACCTCGGTGGCGCACGTTTATGTCGACTGGAAGCCGGATTCTTTTCCTGGCCTAGGCCGGAGCGCTGCTGTCCTTGCGGCTCAATTCTTCCGAAAGAATGATGGCGTCGGCGAGATCCTTCATCGGACGCCGCAAACGGCGGCTCTCGTTGCGCATGCGCAGATAAGCCTCTTCTTCCGATAGCGCGTGGCGCTTCTGCAGAATGCCCTTGGCGCGCTCCACCGATTTGCGGGTCTCCAGTTGCCGCTTCATTTCCGCGGTTTCCTCAGAGAGGCGCGCATTTTCTTCTTCCAGCATGCTCTTGGCGATCGCGCTCCCCATCTGCTCGCCGATGAAGGAAATGGTCGCGATCTCTTCGGGCTCGTGCTCGTGCTTATCGCGATGATGAATGTTGATGACGCCGATGGCCTTGCCTTTCGTCACCAAGGGCACCGAAAGAAATGCCTGATAGGTGTCTTCCACCAGGGTCGGGAAAATCTTCGAGCGCGGGTCGGCCGCGGCTTTGGAACTTAACGCCACGGGAGACTGGTGTTCCGCCACCCAGCCCGTCACGCCCTCGCCCATCTTCACGCGCAAATGCCCTAGATCCGAAACGTGCGGCAGGAGCGACGCCCGCAGCACAAACTCACCCGTGTCGGCTTCCGCCAGATAAACCAGGCAGGCATCGCAACTGGTCACTCTGGCCGCCAGTCCGACAATCTCACCCAACATCTCGTCTAAAGAAAGCGGAGAACTTACAATCCCGCTGACACGATGCAGCACCGACGCGTTGGAACTCTCCGATCCCATTTCAGTTACCACCATACCTGAGCGTAAGGTCTCACGCAGGTTAGAATCCAATCAAAACTTTTGATCGGGTGGATTCAGTGTATATGCCCCAGACTCCCATAGACATAGGATTGATTTCAGGCCCGTGAATTTTCCGCGGGCATTCCCTGGTGCGGTCGCATATAATCAAGGCAGTATGAGACAAGCATGGGTGGCGTCCCGCGCCGGCGATCCGATTCGCACGCAAATTTATTACGCCCGGCAGGGGCGGATCACGGAAGAAATGCAATATGTGGCGCGGCGGGAACGCCTGGAGCCAGAGGTTGTCCGGTCGGAAGTGGCTCGCGGGCGGATGATCATCCCGGCCAACATCAACCACACCAATCTGGAGCCGATGTGCATCGGAGTGGAGTCGCTTTGCAAGATTAATGCCAACATCGGCAACTCATCCACCACGTCGGATATTGAAGCGGAACTCGCCAAGCTGCGCTATTCGGTGCGCTATGGCGCCGATACCGTGATGGATTTGTCCACCGGAGGCGATATACCGCGCATCCGCAAAGCCATCATCGAAGAATCGCCGGTGCCCATCGGCACGGTGCCGATTTACGAGGCGCTGGCGCGCGTGCGCCGCGTCGAGGACTTGAACATCCAGGTGATGTTGGAAGTGATCGAAGAGCAGGCGCAGCAGGGCGTGGATTATATGACCATCCACGCGGGCGTCCTGGTGCAATACATTCCGCTGACGACGCGCCGCGTGACCGGCATTGTCAGCCGTGGTGGCGCGATTTTGGCGGAGTGGATGGTCAAGAACCATCGCCAGAATCTGCTGTATGAATATTTCGAAGACATCTGCAAGATCTTCCAGAAGTATGACGTGAGTTTCTCCCTGGGCGACGGGCTGCGTCCCGGATCGCTGGCCGATGCCAGTGACGCAGCCCAGTTCGCCGAACTGAAGACGTTGGGCGGGCTGACCAAGATCGCGTGGAAACATGATGTTCAGGTGATGATTGAGGGTCCTGGCCATATCCCATTGGATCAAATACAGATGCAGGTCGAAAAAGAGAAAGAAATGTGCTTCGAGGCGCCTTTCTATACGCTGGGCCCGCTGGTGACCGATTTCGCGCCCGGCTATGACCACATCACGTCGGCCATCGGCGCAGCCATGATCGGCTGGCACGGCGCGGCGATGCTGTGCTACGTGACGCCCAAGGAGCACTTGGGACTGCCCAATCTCGAAGACGTTAAGCAGGGTTTGATCGCCTACAAGATTGCGGCGCACGCGGCCGATATCGCGCGCCACCGGCCTGGAGCCCGCGACCGCGACGATGAGCTGTCCCGCGCGCGTTTCGCTTTCGACTGGAAGAAGCAGTTCGAGCTTTCGCTCGACCCCGAGACCGCGCGCGCGTATCACGACGAGACGTTGCCGGAAGAAGGATTCAAGGACGCAGCCTTCTGCTCGATGTGCGGGCCGAAGTTCTGTTCCATGAATCATTCCGTGAAGACGAAGGAGTTCACCGCGGCCGATGCCGAGGCGGTGCTCGCGCAGATCGCTACGGCTCCGAATTAATGTTCGGACTCCCTTCACCAGGAGAGAACCGATGAAAATCGACAAACAAGAATTTATCGCAAGTCTGGGCGGACCCTCCGCTGTAGATTCCATGAACCCGGAAGCCCAGGCGGACGCGATCGAAGATTTCATGATGAAGAGGTTGAACCAGCAGAAGTTCGGCCTCGCGCTGAAGGGCTTGAACGAGCCGCGCATCGCCCTGGATGCTTCGGGCAAGTATCCGACCATGGCTGAAATAGAAGCGCAGATTGAAACTCGCGCTTACCGCCGCGGTGTGGGCAACTTGTTTCTATCGCACGATGGCAACGTGACGAAACTTCCGCCTATGCCGGCCCGGCCGACGCTGGCTGATTATTTCAAACGACGATTCACTTTCACAGGCAATCACGTGCTGCAAAGTGCGAATCTGGCCAAGAAGAATGGTTTGTCGGAAGAGATTATCCTGGCGTGCCTGCTCCACGACACCATTCAAGAATTGATAAAGGTCGACCACGGCTGGTGGAGCGCGCAGCTTTACGAGCCCTATGTTTCCGAGAAGGTCGCGTTTGCCATTCGCTATCATCAGGCACTGAGATTTTACGAGGACAAAGCGTACGGGTACGAGTATCCAGAGATCTATCGAATGTTCTTTGGCGAGGATTATAAACCGGAGCCGTACATCGAAGCCGCCTACCAGATGGTTCGCAACCACAAGTGGTATTTCGAAACCCGCATGGTGACGGTGAACGATCTTTATTCCTTCGAGCCCGGCGTGAATCCGCAGCTTGAGGAATTCACCGACATCATCGGACGCCATTTTAAGCAGCCGAAAGAGGGCTTGGGTTACGACAACAGCCCCGTGGCACACATGTGGCGCTCGATTGCGACGCCGGACCGGCCGCTCTAGCAGCTACCGTAACTACTCAGTGCGCTGCTTTACGCGGATGCCGGTCTCGATTCCTTCAGGTAGCGTGAGCACCATGGTGCCTCCGTTATCGGTTTCTCCTTCGCTCAATTCCTGATCGTCGATTTCGACGTCGTAATGGGCGTGCGGCGTGAGGTTCAGCACGAACACCGCCTCGGAGTCGGCACGAAAACGGGTGGCGTCTTTCGCGTGCGCGCTCAAGATGACGGCCTCGCCCACGTGCACCGGTTCGGTGGTGGCGCCGGCTTTTAGCGTCTCGATCTTGCCGTCGTTGAAGGTTTGCAGGTGCCCCTCGAAATAGCCCAGCCAGGTTGCGTCCTCGTCCCAACTGGTGCGCGCGAAGAAGTGGCCGGTGAGCGCGTCGTGATACACCAGCGGCATCCGGAAATAACTCAAGCCCGGCTGATAGGGGTTGGCCCACAGGAATTCATAAGGGACGCCGAAGCCGCCGCGCATCAGGAAGCGATCTTGCATCAGCCATCCTTGGAGGTATTGGTTCTCGAGGGCGTTGCTGTCGTAGGCCACCATGGCGAATTCGGCGGCGCGCGACAGTGCGGCATCGTTAAGGTCAGGCTCGCCGTCGCGTACGTAGACGGGTATGCGGAAGTCGTTTTCGGGAGTCGGATAGGGGGCGGGGTAGTGGCCTTCCAGGTGTTCGGTCGGCAGCGCCTTGAAATAGTCCGGCGCGTCTTCGCGCAAGTCGATGTTCAGGCTATCGCGCACGGCATGCAGCAATTCCATGAAGGCGTAGGTCTGATCGCGCGGAATGGCTGGAACGCCCGCCTTGAGCTTCTTGGCGATGTCGCCGCGCCACCATTGCTCGACCAGAGGCTTCATGACGGACTCGCCGCGATCGGGAAGACGGTCGGCCAGCGCGATGGCGGCGAACACCCGCGAACGCTGCTGTCGTATATCGGTTTGAGCCGCTTGGGTCGAAAGCCCACGCTGCAGCTTCGCGGCCAAGCTGGTACTTTGCTCGGCCGTCATCGCGGGGCCGCACCAATCGAAGACCAGCGCGAGCTGCCTCAGGTCGGTGGCGCTCGCTCCCAGCGCCCAATCGACAGCCTTTTTGCCCCAGGACAGGTCCCCGGTAGTCCGGTAATAGAGGGCCCAGGCGAAACCCGGTTCCGGCAGGACCGCACCGCCCGAAATGAGCGCGTCCACTATGTTCCAGCGCAGCGAATCGCGCTGGCGCTCCCGTTGCAGCAGGCGCAAGCGCTGGGGATTCAGCAGCAGTCGTGGGGCGTCGGTATACACTCGAAACTCATCGCTTTGGGCGAAAAGGGGGGTCGCGAGCAGCAGGATGGCGATGGGTATCCGCACCAAGGCCAATTGTGTCATAGCGACACACCCCTGGGGCAACCCCACCCGATGCTAAGCTTCGAAAAGCCTTTATGTGATTGAAATCATAGGGTGGCGGCGCTGGCGATGTGCGTGCTACTCTACAAAACGAATTGATGCAGTAATCTTGAACACCTGCCCTCTGCTTGCAACGGGTGCAGACGAGAGATAAGCGGTATTATGCAGTGTGCTTGCGGGAAGTAGTTGTCCGAAAGTTTCCGCCGCTTGTTTGATCGTTTGGACAAGTTGCAACAGAGGGGTTTTTTGTTTTATACCCCCTCGTTGTGCCATTCTCGTACCAAAACTTTCCCCTGCAGTACTAGCGTAAAAACGGCACCTTAGGCTATTGGTACTAAGGCCCGTTGGTGGGTCACAGTAGACGTGGCTTATGAGCGACGTCGCCCTGGTTATCCGCTACACCCGCCGTTGGATCCACTACGGCCTCTTTGCGCACGTCATGATCTGCACGCTGGTGGGCGCCGTTGAGGGCGTGTTCGGCCGCTGATCTGCGATCCTCAAGTGAGGATGTCGTCTCTCACTGAGATCCTGGGATTCCTCACGGGCGTGGTCAACGTGTGGCTGCTGGCTCGCCAGAATATCTGGAATTGGCCTGTAGGGCTGGCCAACAACGCGCTCTATGTCGCGGTATTCGTCGCGGCGGGGCTCTACGGCGACGCCGGGTTGCAGTTGGTCTACATCACGCTGGGGATCTATGGCTGGTGGACCTGGTCGCATCCTGGCGCGCGCGCCGAGTTGAGCGTCACTCGGACCCAGCGCAGTACCTGGATTTGGCTGACGCCCGCGACCATCGCTGCAGCCTTCGCGCTCGCCTTCTTCTTGCGCCGCTTCACCGATTCCACCGTGCCCGGTTGGGATGGTTTCACCACGGCTCTTTCGCTGGCTGCGATCTATGGCCAGACGAAGAAATATCTGGAGTCGTGGTGGATCTGGATCGCGGCCGACATGATCTATATCCCGCTTTACATCTACAAGCACCTCTGGCTGACCTCGGGTTTGTATTTCGTGTTTTTCCTGCTGTGCGTGATGGGATTGCGGGAATGGAGCAAGGCGCTGCGGGCGCAGCAAGAGCCAGTGCCGGCATAGGCAATGCTAGGATTGGACGACAGGCAACCAACGCCGAATATGGAAATTCAATTTACCACTCGCATTTTCAAGGAAGGGCGAACCTTTGTGGCGCACGCGCTCGAACTGGATGTTTCGTCGTGCGCCGGGTCCAAAGAGAAGGCGATCCGCAACCTCAAAGAGGCCGTGCGACTTTTTCTCGAAGAAGCCGAAAAGATGGGCACCCTCGATCAGATTCTCGAAGAGGCCGGCTACAGCAAGACTAAACAGAGAATCGCACCTCCGAAATTCATCAGCGTACAGCGTATGTCACTACCGCTTCCGCTGACGCACGCCTAAGCTGAGGCCTGTCTCTTATAAACAGCTTGTCAAGGTTTTCGAAGCGGTTGGCTTCTCTTGCGTTCGCATCGAAGGCGACCACATGGTGATGACCAAGCCTGGCGTCATCCGGCCAGTGGTGATTCCGAAGTACGCCGCCGTTCCGATTTTCATCATCAAGAATAATCTGCGAAACGCGGGGATCTCACGGGAGCGCTACCTTGAACTGCTTGGTGAGTGATCCCAGCGAGAATGAGTAGCGCCCAGCAGGCGCGCCAAGATTGCAGCCTGTGGCGAACTCAGTGAATCGTCCGCGTCTTGCGATTCATGTAATCCATCAATAAATACTGCCCGAGCGTGTAGGGCGTGGTGAAGTACGCCTTGCCGCGGCAGAGTTCGGTCACTTTCTGGATGAAATTCACCAGCCCGTAATCGCTGGCCAGCATGAAAGTGTTGATCAGAATCCCCTGGCGCTTGCAGCGGCTCACTTCTTCGAGCGTCCGGCTGATCACCAGCGGGTCGAGGCCGAACGCATTCTTATAAACGCGGCCGTCTTCGAGCGTTAATGCGCTGGGCTTACCATCCGTGATCATGATGATCTGCTTCATGTCCTTCTTCTCTTGCGCCAGCAGCCGCTGCGCGAGAATTAGCCCTTCGCGCGTGTTGGTGTAATAAGGACCCACCTGTACTCGCGCCAAATCCTCGATGCGCAGCTCTTCAGCCGAATCGTGGAAGAGAACGCAGCGCAGCGAATCGCCTGGGTACTGGGTACGGATCAGATGCGCCAGCGCCATTGCCACCTTCTTCGCCGGCGTGAAGCGGTCTTCGCCGTAAAGGATCATGCTGTGGCTGCAATCGAGCATCAGCACCGTCGCGCAAGAGCTCTGGTATTCCGACTGATGCACGTGCAGGTCGCGATACTCGAGGTTGATCGGCAGCTTCAACCCCTCGCGGCTGAGCGCGGAGAACAGCGTGGTGTTCACGTCCAGGTTCATCGAATCGCCAAACTCGTAGACTTTCGATGCGCCGCTGGCCTCGACGCCGGTGGACATGTCGCGCGTGTCATGGGCGCCGAAGCTCGAACGGCCCAGCGATCCCAGCAGATCCTTTAGCGTTTTGTAGCCCAAGAAGTCGATGCTCTTGTCGGTAATCTGGACCTCAACCTCTCCGTCGCCTTCGCCGCCGGGCCCGCCCTGCTGCGGCTCGGTATTGATATAGCCTTCATCCACCAGTTTCTGCACCAGGCGATTCAGGAGCTGATCGATCTCCTCGCCCGACATGTTCTCCAGTTGCTTGCGGATCTGCTCGGCGCGCTCGGGATCGAACATCTCACCGTTCAAGATGGCGTCTTCGAGCGCGCGCTTCAGGTCTTCGAGCGTGTGCTGGTTGAACTCGCTGAACCGCATATACGGGTTGTCGAACCCGCTGTTGAGAAAGAAATCCGCCAGGGCTTTGAGCAGGTCTTCGGTGCTGAGACCGAAGTCCTCCCCGGTGTAGCGCCCGTAGCGAATCGACTTCACTGATATTGCCTTTTGGGTTTTACCTTGCCTTCGTCGGGCGCTTCTCGGCGGCGCTCGCCTGCAGTGAAGCCAGCCTCTTCATTGCGGCTGATGCGTTTGTGCGCGTAAAGGCCTTCTAGGATGAACTCGCCCGCACCGGCTCGCACCGCGTCCGGTTCGCTCGCGCTGAGGCCCAGCTGCTTGGTCTTTTCCATCAAGCCCTGAATCCCCGACAACTGCTGGACCATCTGCGCCGAAGTCACGCCTTCATCCAGCTTCAGCGTTCCTCCCAACTCGAACCACTGGACCACGTTGTTAAGATTCTCGCCCTCAAAATATGTCGTGAAGACCTTGCCCACGGCCAGCCGGATCAATTCGCGCGCCACCGCGTCGCCGCCCTTGAGTTCGCCCTCGTATTCGAGCTCCAGCTTTCCGGTGATCGAGGGCAGGCCGGCATATACGTCCAATACCCGCGGCACCGACACTGACTCGCCCGCCATCAGCGCACGGCGCTCGGCGTTCGAAGTCACGTTTTCGAGTACCGATATCGGCAGGCGCTGGCTTACGCCCGAGCGTTTATCCACGCGCTTGTCCTCGCGCGCCGAGAACGCGATCTGTTCGATGACCTCGCGAATGTAATCCGGAATGCGCAGCTCCGCCGGCGACTTCCGCTCGGTCCACGATTCCTGTTCCGTGATTTCAATCCCGTGTTCGAGGGTAGCCGGATAATGCGTGCGAATTTCGCTGCCGATGCGGTCCTTGAGCGGCGTGATGATTTTGCCGCGCGCGGTGTAGTCTTCCGGGTTGGCGGTAAATGCCAACATCACGTCGAGAGGCAGGCGCACCGGATAGCCTTTAATCTGGACGTCGCCTTCCTGCATGATATTGAACAGTCCCACCTGGATCTTGCCGGCGAGATCCGGCAGTTCGTTGATGGCGAAGATGCCGCGGTTGGCGCGTGGCAGCAGCCCGTAGTGCACCGTTAGCTCACTGCCCATGGTTTCGCCGGTGCGCGCGGCCTTGATGGGATCGATGTCGCCGATCATGTCGGCGATGGTCACGTCCGGCGTCGCGAGCTTCTCCACATAACGTTCGTCGCGGCCCAGCCATGCAATCGGTGTGGCATCACCGCGCTCATGAACCAATGTACGGCACGGCTTGCAGATGGGAGAGAACGGATGATCGTGAATCTCGCATCCCGCGATGTAAGGCACATACTCATCGAGTAGCGTCGTGAGCATGCGGATCAAGCGGGTCTTGGCCTGGCCGCGCAAGCCCAGCAGAATGAAATTGTGCTTGGAGAGCACCGCGTTCACCACTTGCGGCGCCACCGTGTCTTCGTAGCCCACGATGCCGGGGAAGAGTTTCTGCTTTTTTTCCAGCTTGCAGATCAGGTTCTCGCGCAGCTCGTCTTTAACGCTGCGGGTGTCTTGATATTTATTGGAGGCGCGAAGACTGCCAAGAGTATGAGGAAGACCGGAAGGATAAGTCATGAGGCCGTAGGTCCTACCCGGATTGTATCAGGGAAAATAGGGACGGAGCCTGATTTCGCGAGCGACTTCGTGGTGGTTATTGAATTCGCCGTCGCGAAATCAGGCTCCGTCCCTATTTTCCGGTTCCGGCAGGCCGTAGCGGGCGCGATCGCGTTCGAGAAACTCTTCCCACGTGGTGAAGATCTCCGCGTGGATACCCGCGGCGCGGCCGCCTTCCACGTTCTCCGGACGATCGTCCAGGAACAATGCTTCGACCGGCTCGACGCCCAAGCCACGGATCGCGTCGTGGTAAATCTCGGCCTCGGGCTTGATCACGCCCAGTTCATAGGAGAACGTCACTTGGTCGAAGTGATCGAGAAAACCTTGTTCGGCGCGCAGTCTTTCGCCGAGCGTGCGTGGCAGGTTCGAAAGAATACTGGTCTTGAGACCCGCGCGCCGCAGGTCCTTCGTCCAATCCAGTACGCGCGTATCGAAGACGGTCCAGAAATCGATCTCACGCCGCATCATTTCGTTCAGCAGCGCGTCGTCGAAGTCGCGCCCGATGTATTCGGCGAATTCTTTCCAGTATTCCGTGGCATCGACCCCGCGATCGTACTCGCGGCGCTTCCGCCAGAAGGCGTCCAGGAATTCATCGACGGTGATTCCGCACAGCGCGGCGGCCTCACTGATTTGCTTCTCAGTGGGCGGGCGGCAGATCACATTGCCATAGTCAAAAATAACCGCGCGTAACTTCATCCGCGGTCGCCGTGTGCTCCCGTAATCTGCATGCACTTTCAAGTTAGCATGGCGACGCTGCCTACCAGCCCAGACGCTGGCGCGTGGCCACAATCTGCGCCACGTGATGCCGGGAATGCCAGCCGTAACCTGCCAGCAGGCTCTTCAGCTTGAGTACGCCGATCTCGGGATGACGGATCGATTTCTCGAAATCCGCATCGGTCATGTTCTTCAGCACCAGACTCCATCGGTTGTGCAGGGCTTCCGCGAGATCCAGTGACATTTCGATGGGCCCGGTGAGGGAATCCGGCGTCTCGGCCCACAACTTTTCATCGTAAGGCTTAATGGTGGGTTGATCTTCCGTGAGCGCCAGCTTGAAGCGCACGTAGCTGTTCATGTGGCTTTCCGGGATGTGATGCACGATCTGGCGGATGGTCCACCCGCCTTCGCGATACGGGATGTCGAGATGTTGCGGTGCGAGCCCCGCCACAGCCTCGCGCAACTTCGTGGGCATTTCGGAGATGTCGCGAAGATGCTTGCGCTTTTCTTCCGCGGTCAATTCAGGGGACCAGACGCACGGGCCTACCGGGTAGCGAATGTCGTCATTCATGCTGCGATTCCTTGTCCGATTCTTTTCTGCGCGGGTCTTTCCCGGGCAGATTCTCCGGATTTTCATGCACTCTAGCACGAAACGCCGCGCTCAGGCCGGCGGCGAGCGACACCGTGGTGTCGCCATACTTCTCGCGCATCTTGTCCACTGCCGCCAGGGTTTTTCGCCAGCGCTCGGTCTTGTTTTCGTCGAGCAGGTTGGTTTGCCCCTCGCCGCTTTCGAGCGACTGCGCGTAGACGCCTAGCAGGCGGATCGGCTTTCCGGTCCAGTTCTTGTGAAAGAGGTCGCGAACTGCGGCGGAGAATTCCGTATCGATCTGCGTGGCGTGATCCAGCGTTCGCGCGCGAGTGAACGTGGAGAAATCGGTATAGCGCAGCTTGATCTGCACCGTGCGCGCATGCAGATGGTGATCCCGCAGGCGGCGCGACACCATCTCTGAAAGCCGCACCAGCATCGCGTCGAGCGCATTCGCGTCGGCCGTGTCTACCGAGAACGTGTGCTCATGGCTGATGGATTTCGGATCGTCGCCCTCGCCAATCTCGCCGTCGAACCAACCACCGGCATCTTCGCCGCGAGCCTTGCCGGCGAGCGCCAGTCCCCATTTTCCGAAGCGTTCTTCTAGGAAAGATTGTTCCAGTCGCGCCAGATCACCGATCTTGCGGATACCGCAGTCATGCAGGTTGCGCTCGGTCACTTTGCCGACGCCAGGGATCTTACGCACGTCGAGCGGAGCGAGGAAACGTGCCTCGCATCCAGGGAAGATCCACAGAATACCGTGTGGCTTGGCCTGATCCGATGCGATCTTCGCGACCAAGCGCGACGACGCCGCGCCGATGGAGCAGTTCAACTTGGTCGCGCCGTTCACGGCATTGTGTAGCGCATGCGCCGCAGCTAGCGGAGGGCCGAGCAACCTTTCGGTGCCGGTTAGATCCAGATAGGCTTCGTCGATCGACGCCATCTCGACGCGTGGTGAGAACTTCTGCAGCACTTCGTACACTTTGCCCGAGTACTCGACGTAGCGCTCCCGATGGCCTTCGACGAAGATCGCCTGCGGACATAACTTGTATGCGGTCCGCAGCGGCATGGCCGAATGTATGCCGAACTTGCGTGCCGCGTAGGACGCTGCCGAGACCACGCCGCGCTCGTTGGCTTTGCCGCCCACGACGACCGGTTTGCCTCTGAGCGAAGGATCGAACAGCTCTTCCACCGAGACGAAGAACGCGTCCATGTCGAGGTGAAAGTACGTTCTCATGGCTTTCGTGCGATCAGCACTCGCGGGATCCCGGCAAGATCATTCACAATTTCGACGCCGGTCCAAGCGGCACACATCTCACGCACCGTTCCGGCATCGCCGAGTTCCATCATAAGCCAGCCGCCGGGCCGCAGCAGCCGGGCGGC
>Ga0163162_10002886_pt1 | contig 16364 bp, 13 predicted proteins | sample S55metaG_FD_115310 | JGI IMG/M metagenome (GOLD analysis project Ga0163162, IMG submission 115310) | Switchgrass rhizosphere microbial communities from Kellogg Biological Station, Michigan, USA - S5-5 metaG | ecosystem: Host-associated > Plants > Roots > Rhizosphere > Soil | place: USA...
CAACGCCCTGGCACCGACTTATCCCGAGTCAATGATCACCCGGCCATTTCCGTTCAATGCCTTCTACGGCATCGACGAGGCGCCGACGGTGGAGGAAGAGAGTTATCGACTGGAAGTGACCGGGCTGGTCGCCGACAAGCGCAGCTGGCGCCTGGAAGAACTGCGCGCCATGGCCCAGACCGAACAGATTACCCGACACATCTGCGTCGAAGGCTGGAGCGCGATCGGGCGGTGGGGCGGCGTGCGGTTCAGCGACTTCCTGAGACGGATCGGTGCCGACACGGATGCCAAATATGTCGGCTTCAAATGCGCGGACGACTACTACACCAGCATCGACATGGCCACCGCATTGCATTCGCAAACCTTGTTGACGCTGACCTATGACGGCGCGGTGCTGCCTCGCCAGTACGGCTTCCCGATGAAGCTGCGCATGCCCACCAAGCTTGGCTACAAGAATCCCAAACACATTCAGGCGCTTTTCGTCACCAACACCTATCCCGGTGGCTACTGGGAAGACCAGGGCTACAACTGGTTCGGTGGTAGCTGACGGCGCCTGGCCACTTCACTGCGCGGCGCTCGCCGCGCTCATTCGCAACCTGTGCTTCAAGGAGTTTCATCATGAAAAAGTTAGCGACCACCGTACTGTCCATGTGCCTGGCGTTTGGCGCCGCCAGCGTGTTTGCCGCTGATGCAACAACCACTAACGGCATGAGCAACGACAGCATGAGCAAGGATTCAATGTCCAAAGACGCCATGCAAAAGGACACGATGAAAAAGGACGCCATGTCCAAGGACACGATGAAAAAAGACAGCATGTCGAAAGATGCCATGAGCAAAGACACGATGAAAAAGGATGCAATGTCCAAGGACACCATGAAAAAAGACGCTGCGTCGCAGTAACTCATAAAAAAGAGGCAGCCATCCGTTGCGGGGGCTGCCTCTTTTTTGTATTGGGTCGTCCGTCTGGTGCGTGCGTTTACTGCCCCCACTTTTTGAGTTGAGCGCGACAGTCGTCGGTCAATGAACCCATGTGTTCCTTGACGTCCTCCCAGCCAATCATGTCCAGTGCATTGCGCGCGCCAACCCGCATTACCTGCCATTCGTCCTGGGTGAATCGTTCGCCTTCGCGGAACAGCAGGGCAGCATCACTCAAGTGGTAGTAACGAGCTTGTAAGCCTTCCAGTTCCTGACGCAATTGGGGTGTCAGCGGCCCGATGTAATCCCGCAGGAAAGCGTCGATATAGCGAGTGACGTCATCGTCAAAACTGCACTCGAGACAGCAACTGATCGCACTCTCTTGTACTGCCGCCTCGAGGGCCAGAAACTCCAGTGCCGGGCAGAGTTCGCCGACAAGGATGACTTTTCGATATTCATCCTGGCCGTACCAGGTCCAGATGTTTGAAGCTATTTTTTCGGACATGAAATACGACCTCGGACTGTTGATGAACAGTGAATACAAACGACGAATCTGCCCACCGAGAAGTCGGCAAATTTAGCATGCGCAGTGCAACAAGGGTGGGCCCAGTCGGGGGTATGACCTGAACTCATGCCCTCATGACTTTTAATGGTTACAGCCCCGCAAACCCCCGGTGTTAAAAAATCGCAAACACAGCTCATCAACAACAAAAAAGAGCGTTTGCACCCATGACTCATCCTCACTGCCATACCCCGCGCTCTTCAAACCCCGACATTTGCCACGCGACCTCCACGGCTCGCGTGCACTTCTGATCAACCCAAATCCCTGAAGAGTAATAACTCATGAAAGAACTCGACCTGTACATCGGTGAAGGCTTCGAAGGCCCGGGCGTGAATGCCGCGCACATCAACATTCTGATCGGTCCGCGCAACGGCCCGGCAGGGCAGGCGTTTGCCAATAGCCTGGCGTCGCCAAGCCAGGGGCATTGCCCGTTCATGGTGATCGCCCAGCCGAACATTCCGGTCAAGCCAATGACCCTTTACGTCAACAAAGCCGCGATCAGCAGTGACCTGCACGGCAACGCCACGTGGGGCGCGTCGCAGGCCGGGATCGCCAAGGCTGTGCTTGAAGCGCTGCTGGACGGCACCTTGCCGCCGGAAGCCGAAGACGAGTGGGCCATCGTGACCGCCAACTGGGTCAATCCGGCCTGCGACGACCTGGATGTGGTCTACCTGAACAACTACAACGCCTGCCGCACGGCGATTCGTGCGGCGCTGACCGGCAAGCCGGAAACGGCGCAACTGGCGGACGTGGTCAATCACATCAGCAACCCTTTCTACACGCCAAAAGCCTGAGGTCCGCGCCATGCAATACATTCGTTTGGGCAACTCCGGCCTGCAAGTCTCCCGCCTGTGCCTGGGCACCATGAACATGGGCACCCCGGACTGGAAGCCGTGGATCTTCGATGAGAAGAAAAGCGAGCCGATCGTTGCGCACGCATTGGACAACGGCGTGAATTTCATCGACCTCGCGGATTTTTATTCCGCCGGTGTCGGCGAGGAAGTGGTGGGGCGCATCGTCAAGCGCCTGGCCCGGCGCGAAGACCTGGTGATCACCACCAAAGTCGGTTACGGCACCCGCACCGGGATCAACGCCAGCGGTCATTCGCGCAAGCACATCATGGACAGCATCGACGCGTCGCTGAAGCGTCTGAACATGGATTACGTCGATGTCTTCATGCTGCATTACTTCGACGTGAACACGCCGGTAGAAGAAACCATGAGCGCCATGAACGACATCGTGCGTTCCGGCAAGGCGCGTTACATCGGTGTCTCGACCATGCTCACCGGGCAACTGGCGAAAATCCTCATGGCCTGCGAGCGCAATGGCTGGGTCAAACCGATCAACATGCAGCTGCAGCTGAACTGCGCCTACCGCGAAGAAGAGCGCGAGATGATCCCGTTCTGCCGCGATCAGGGTTTGGGCGTCTCGGTGTTCAGCCCGCTGGCCCGTGGTTTGTTGACCGGCGATGTGCAATCGACTCGCAACCAGACCGACTTCTTCACCCAGCAGATGTACAGCGACGAGGCTTCGTTCGAGATCGCGCGTTCAGTCCAGCGCGTGGCCCGCGCTCGCGGAGTTTCCAACGCGCAGATCGCTCAGGCCTGGGTCGCCAATCATCCTGGCGTGGATTGCATGCTGGTGGGCGCAGACACCACAGAACAGTTCGACAGTGCCTTGGCAGCGCTGGAGACCAAACTCGACGCAGATGAACTGTACGAGCTGGAACGCAATTACACCCCGTGCGACGTGATCAACGATTACACCGCCGGTAAACGTATCTTGCGTTCGGCCCGTCCGGGTCTGGAGCGCTTCAATCTGACTGAGGCTGTGGCATGAGCGCGCTGATCCGTAACGGCAATTTCATCGACGGCCAATGGTCCAGCGGTGGTTCGACCTACTCGGTGTTCAACCCGGCCAATGGCGAGTTGATTACCGACGTGCAACAGGCCGGCGCTGAAGAAACCAACCGAGCCATCGACGCCGCCAACCGTGCTTTGCCGGCCTGGCGCAAGTTGACCGCCAAGGAGCGCAGCCAGAAGCTCAAGCGCTGGAGCGAGCTGATGCTGAGCAACCGCCAGGATCTGGCGACTTTGCTCAGCCGCGAACAAGGCAAGCCACTGGCCGAAGCCATGGGCGAAGTAGTCTACGCCGCGAGCTTTCTGGAGTGGTTCGCTGAAGAAGCCAAGCGCGCTTACGGCGACGTGATTCCAAGCCACAAGGCCGATGCACGAATCATTGTGGTCAAGGAAGCCATCGGTGTAGTCGCTGCGATCACCCCGTGGAACTTCCCGCTGGCCATGGTCACTCGCAAGGTCGGCCCGGCGCTGGCGGCGGGTTGCACGATGATTCTCAAGCCTTCGGAAGAGACGCCATTGTCGGCCTTCGCCCTGGCGGTGCTGGCGGAGCAGGCAGGCATTCCGGCCGGCGTGTTCAACATCGTGTCCGGCGATGCGGTTGCCATTGGCGGCGCGCTGCAAGCCTCCGGCATCGTGCGCAAGTTGTCGTTCACCGGCTCCACCCGCACTGGCAAATTGCTGATGCGTCAGGCCGCCGACACCCTGAAAAAAGTTTCGCTGGAGCTGGGTGGCAACGCGCCGTTCATTGTGTTCGACGATGCTGATCTGGATGCCGCCGTCAAAGGCGCGATGGCCTCTAAATTCCGCAACACCGGGCAGACCTGTGTCTGTGTAAACCGCTTCTTCATTCAGGACGGCATCTACGAAGCCTTCACCGGGAAACTCGCTGAAGCCGTTGCGGCGATGCGGGTGGGTAGCGCGCTGGAGGGTGAAACCGAGCAAGGTCCGCTGATCAACGCAGCGGCGCTGGCCAAGGTCGAACTGCATGTGGGCGATGCGCTGGAGAAGGGCGCCCAGTTGCTGTGCGGCGGTCGCCGTCACGCACTGGGCGGCACTTTCTATGAGCCGACCATCCTCACCGAAGCCAACAGCGACATGCTGATCGCTCAGGACGAAACCTTCGGCCCGGTGGCCGCGTGCTTCCGCTTCAAGGACGAGGCCGAGGTGCTGCAACGGGCCAACGACACGCCGTACGGTTTGTCGGCCTACTTCTATAGCCGTGACATCGGCCGGGTCTGGCGTATGGCCGAAGGCCTGGAAGCCGGCATGGTCGGGATCAACGAAGGGATCATTTCCACGGAAGTGGCGCCCTTCGGTGGCATCAAGGAATCGGGCCTCGGTCGCGAAGGATCGAAGTACGGTCTGGATGACTACCTGGAAATCAAATACCTGCTGATGGGCGGCCTCTAAGAGCGCCCCCCCTGTGGGAACTTATGTGGCGAGGGGATTTAGCGAAACGTCGCACGGCCCCGTTCGGCTGTGAAGCAGTCGTAAAACCATCGTGTGCGGTGTACCAGATACACCGCGGTTTTTGATTTCGGGGCCGCTTCGCAGCCCAACGGGGATAATCCCCTCGCCACACAAGCCTCGCTCCTACAGAGACAAAAGCTATCGGTTTCATTTCTCCGTCAATAACAACAATTGGAGACTTACATGTCCGTACAACCGGTAAAAATCGACGACCTGCCCATCGGGCGCTTCCACCTCAAGATCGCCGGCCTGACCTTCGGCGCGCACTTCACTGACGGCTACATCCTCGGTCTGATCGGTATCGCGTTTTCGTTGCTGAGTCCGCAGATGCAGCTGGATGCGTTCTGGCAAGGGCTGATTGGGGCTTCGGCGCTGATTGGCTTGTTTCTGGGTAGCCTTTTTTTTGGCTGGATTTCCGACAAAGTCGGTCGGCAGAAAATCTTCCTGGTCAGCTTCGTGTTGATCACCATTGCCTCGGTGATGCAGTTCTACGCCGAAACGGCCATGGGCCTGTTTCTCTGTCGGGTGCTGATCGGTATCGGGCTGGGTGGTGACTTCAGCGTCGGCCACGCGATGCTGGCCGAGTTTGCGCCGAAGAAACACCGCGGTGTGCTGCTCGGTTCGTTCAGTGTGATCTGGACTTTTGGCTACGTGGCCGCGACCTTCGTCGGCACCGCCATGCTCAGCCTCGGGGACGATGCCTGGCGTTGGATGCTGGCCTCGTCGGCGATTCCGGCGGCATTGATTCTGATCGCCCGTATCGGCACGCCCGAGTCGCCGCGCTGGCTGGTGAATCAGGGCCGAATTGCTGAAGCTCGGGCTATCGTAAAGAAACACTTGGGCGACAACGTCGAGCTCGACGAAACACAATCCACCGAAATCCGCTCCGGTTACGCGGTGCTGTTCAGTCGTGAATACCGCAAGCGCACGGCGTTCAATTGCCTGTTCTTCGTCTGCATCGTCATGCCGTACTTCGCCATCTACACTTTCCTGCCGTCGATTCTGCAGAAGATGGGCCTGGCCGAAGGCTTTGGTACCGAGTTGATGCTGAACATGCTGTTGATTCTGGGCGCGTTGATCGGGATCTGGTGCACGATCAAATTCTCTCGCCGCGGCTTTTTGATCAACTCGTTCATCATTCTCGCGGCGGCGTTGTTCCTGCTGGCGGTGTTGCCGGGCAGTGCGGCGTTTTTGATGGTGTTGGTGTTCGGACTGTTCACGCTGGTGCTTTCGGCGGTGAGCAACCTTGTGGGCGTGTTCCCGGCCGAGAGCTTTCCGACCGAGGTGCGGGCTAGCGGGATTGGCCTGGCCACGGCAGTGAGTCGTCTGGGGTCGGCGGTCAGTACGTTTCTGTTGCCGGTGAGTGTGGCGGGGATTGGTCTGAGTCCGACCATGGGCATTCTCGCGGCGATTTTGGCACTGGGCGCGTTGTTGTCCTGGGCCTGGGCACCAGAGACTAAATCGCTGACGCTGAGCCAGGCATGCAAGGCGCAGAGTCCGGTGGAAGGAAGTGCACCGGTGGCCGTAAAAGTCGCGACACCGATCTAAAGAACTGCCATAGATCCAAATGTGGGAGCGGGCTTGCTCGCGAATACGGAGTGTCAGGCACCATTAATGCCGACTGACACACCGCCTTCGCGAGCAAGCCCGCTCCCACAGGGGATATCGGTGTTCTATGGATTACTGACCAACCCCAACCAATCCGTAAACAACCGCACCTTCGACAACCCTTTTTTGTCATTCGCCACATCCAGCCAATAGCCATACGGCCCGATCACTTCCACCGGAGTGATCGGCAACAGGCTGCCATTCGCCAACTCCTTCTCAATCATCTGCCGGTCAATCACCGCCAATCCACCCCCCGCCAACGCGGTATGGATGACTTGATCCAACGTGCTGAATTCTAGTCCTTGCCCCGCATCAACATCGTCCCGGCCCATCGCGGCCAACCAGTTCTCCCAGACCTTCAAGCGTTTGCCATCGTGCAGGATGTGCAGCAATGGAAATTGCCGCAGATCGGGTGGCTGGCCGTCGTTGAACAGTTCTGGACTGGTCACGGCGATGTGCCGCTCCATCACCAACAACTGGCTGTTGCAATGACTGGCGGCTTCGAGGCCGAAACGGATGTGGCAGTCAACTTCGGCGAGGCTGTCGTTGCTGACCTGGTTAGTCACGCTCAGGCTGATGTCCGGATAGCGTTGGCAGAACACTCGCAGGTGCGCCGACAACCAACGAGTCGCCCAGGTCGGCGGGGCAAGAATTCGCAGGCGTTGGCGCAGATTGGGCACGCGCACCGCTTGCAGCGCGCGTTCGATATGGTCGAAGGCCTCCGCCAGATGCGGGGCAAGGGCGGTGCCGGTTTCGGTCAGGGACAAGCCTTGAGGTGTGCGGATGAAGAGCGCTACGCCGAGGTAGTCTTCAAGCTGTTTGATCTGCCGGCTGACGGCGCCCTGGGTGACGTTTAATCCCAAAGCCGCCTGGCTGAAGCTGCGATGCCGCGCAACCTCTTCGAAGACGCGCAGCATATTGAGCGAGGGCAGTTGACGCATGGAAGGATGACTCCGCACCGGCCTCGGTTGATGTGTCGGGCTGGTTTGTTGTTTTTGTCGGGATGGTGATTATTCTGTAGGGCCTATCTGACTATTGGTAATGGGCTTATGCAAGTGTTGTTTGGGATGGCGCTATCGCCGGAACGCCGCCCGGAACAAGCTCGCTCCCACAGTTGATTGGCGGTGTGACCAAAATAGCCGGCACACCGAAGACTACTGTGGGAGCGAGCCTGCTCGCGATGGCGTCCTTCAGGACGCTAAAAAATCCGGATCAGAAGTAATACCCAACGTTCACATACAACTGATTCTCCCACTGATCCGTCCCGCCAACCCCCAAACTCTGCGTATAGCTGCTGCCCCCAATGTACGGATCGTTCTTGCCAAACAACCATTCAGCAGCGACCCACAGTTTGCTCACTGAAAACGAGCTGCCCAAAATCATCCGCTCCGAAGTCTTGAACTCGCTGGCCGATTTATCGAAGGCACTGTAGTTGGCGTAAACCTTGACTCCGCTGACCTGATCGAACAGGTAGTTGCCGGCCACGTCATAACTCACATCCGCCACATACAAATTGCCGCGACTGGCAACGTTGTACGTGCCGTCGTAACCGCCAAGCGTCACCAGTTCATCAGTGCCGGCGTTGCGCGGCGACATCTGTTGCCGCGCCGCCTGCAACTGCACGCCCCACGGACCGTTCTTGCCCAAATAGTGAACGGCCACGGCGTTACGCCGGCCATCGTCATGGGTGTCCCTGTTCTGAAGCGACGACGTCAGGCCGGAGAGGCCGATTTCAGACTTCCAGGGTCCCAGGTCCAGCGCCTTGGCCACGCGCAGCACCACGGTGTTGCGCTCCTGGTTGTTGCTGCCGTCGGTGACGTAACTGTCGGCTTCGGACACCACGCTTGAGTAGGTGACCCCGTTGCTGGTGCCTTTGCCTTGCCACGCTGGGCGCAGGTAGTAACCGGCCTGGAGGTTCCAGTCGCCGGATTGCTGGATGTACTTGGCGCCCACCTGTTGCACATCTTCCAGGCCGATGACGTTGCCCAGGGTTTCGTAGAACGTGCTGCCGAAGTACGGCTGCAAACCAAACGGCACCGTGTTCAGGCCCACGTGCACCTGCTGGTCGGTGTTGAACTTGTAGCCGACCCACGCGAACTTGGCGAACTGGATGTCACCGTAGTTTTTGGTGTACTGGTAAGGGTAAGACCGTCCGTAGAAACGGTACTGAGCCTCACCGATCCAGCTGTCGGAGTTGTACTTGGCGCTGAGGAATACCGTGTCGAGGCCGAACTTCTGGATGTCTCGATCCGGATCGTAGTCCCAGCGCGCACGAACAGCGCCGCCGAGGTCTAGGTTTTCGGTCACTTGCACGGCCATGGCAGGCGCCGCAAAGGTGCAGAGTAGAGCGATGTGCAGAGGACTGAGGCGCAGGGAAGCAGGGAAGGGCATGGGGCAGCTCTCGGTTATTTTTATTAGAGATGCCGGCCAGTCTTGCGATCAGCGATGCGTTGAACAAACGATAAAAAATGCGAGTAAACCTTCGCCAGATGCATGTTACTGAGAAAATCCTGTAGGACAATACACAGCGAGCGTGGGATGCTTTGCGTCTTGTCACTCATCCCGAGAGCCCTCCATGAAACGAAAAATGCCCGGCCTCAACGCGCTGAAAGCCTTTGAAGTCGCTGGTAGTACGGGCAGCTTCACCCGTGCCGCCGAATTGCTGAACGTGACGCAAAGCGCCGTCAGCCGGCAGGTGCGTCAGCTGGAGGAACAGCTCGAAGAGACGCTGCTGGAGCGCCGTCACCACCACCTCGAACTGACCAGCGCCGGTCGGATTCTGTTGCGGGCCTTGCATCAGTCCTTCGACAAAATCGAACTGACGGTGCGCAGCATTCAGCAGAAAACCCATTCCAATCGCCTGCACATCAACGCGCCACCCACCTTCACCAACCGCTGGTTGATGCCGCGTCTGGGGCGGCTGCGCGAGAAGCATCCGGAACTGGAGCTGAGCATCACCACGCGCTTGCAGGACAGCCTGGCGGAAACCAGTACGCTGGATTGCGCGATCCGTTTTGGCGACGGTGAATGGGATGGCCTGGACAGTTCGCTGCTGATCCAGGAACGGCACATCGCGGTGTGTGCGCCGTCCTTGTATGCGCGGGAGTGGAGCGAGCGGGGCATCGACCTCAATCGCTTGACGCTGTTGCATGTACTGGCCCGGGAGGACCAGCGCTACCTGACCTGGAAACACTGGCTGGACGCCGCGCGAATCACCGGCGTCGACACCCAGGGCGGTTATGAATTCGACCTGCTGGACCTGGCAATCCGCGCGGCCATAGACGGCCTGGGCATCACCATTGCCGACTGGCACATGGTCGCTTCGGAACTGGCCAGCGGGCAACTGACCCAGGTGCTGAACGTGCATGTGGAAGGGCACCAATCCTACTGGCTGGTGACCCGGCCCGAGCAGACGCTGATGCCGCAATTGCAGGTGTTTAGTCAGTGGTTGCAGGAAGAGATCTGGTTGGCGCAGCGGCAGCTCGAACCCTCCACCGCAGCCACCTGAACACCCCTGAAACCCTGTAGGAGCCGAGCTTGCTCGCGATGGCGGCGGATCAGCTAACACCTCTGTTGAATGACATACCGTCATCGCGAGCAAGCTTTGCTCCTACAGGGGGATTTCATCGGTAGAGCAGTAACCTGCATTTTTCGAATGTTACACCGCTCAATAAATCGTTTGTTCAACACCGGTCCAATGACAAGACTGCATTCACTGGATAAAAACAACGATGGGCGATGTACATGCGAACCGAGCGAAATTTTGTTAACGGTCACTTCATTGAACCTGCCAGCGAAGCGCTGATCGCAGTCTACAACCCGGCGACCGAAGCGCTGGTGGGCCATGTTTCAGCGGCGACCGCCGATGAAGCCACGGCAGCCGTCGAAGCCGCCGCGAGTGCCCAGAAAGTCTGGGGCAAACTCACCAGCATCGAACGCGCCGAACACCTGCGCTCTTTCGCCGACGCCCTCGATGCCTGCGCCGAAAACATCGGTGCAGCCCTGGCAGCCGAATCCGGCAAGAGCATTGCCGACGCCAGCAACGAAGCCCGTTACGCCGCGCAGATCACCCGTTACCACGCCGAGTGGGCGCGCCGTATCGAAGGCGAAATCATTCCCAGCGACACACCGAACGAAAACCTCTTTCTGCACCGCGAGCCGATTGGCGTCGTTGCCTGCCTTATTCCGTTCAACTACCCGGTCTATACATTGCTGCGCAAAATCGCCCCGGCATTGATTGCCGGCAACACGGTGGTGGTGCGTCCGAGCAACAACACCCCGACCTCGGCGTTCGAGATCGCCAAGGCTGTGCAGCAATCCGGTTTGCCCGCTGGCGTGGTCAATATCCTGACCATGGATCACGCCACGGCTGCCACTGTTTGCACCCATAAGGCGGTTGGTTTGATCACCCTGACCGGCAGCGTCAACGCCGGGCGCATCGTGCTTGATTACTGCAAGGCCAACATCGCCAAGCCATCACTTGAGCTCGGCGGTAAAACCCCGGCGATCATCGAAGCCGACGCCGATCTCGAAGCCGCCGCTACCGCGATCGTAGCCTCCAAGACCACCCACTGCGGCCAGTTGTGCACGGCGGTCGAGCGGGTCTACGTGCAGGAAAGCGTCTATGAACAGTTCCTCGCGCTGCTGAAAGCCAAAATCAGCGCCGTGAAGTTCGGCGACCGTGCCACCGATGCCAGCCTGATGGGCCCGTTGGTCAACGCCAGTTCGCAGCAGAACATCCACGCCATGGTCGAGCGTGCCATCGCTGACGGCGCAGTGCTGGAAACCGGTGGTTTTATCCCGCAGGGCAAAGGCCATTTCTATCCGCCGACCCTGCTCAGCGGCTGCCGCCAGGACATGGAAATCATCCAGGAAGAAATCTTCGGCCCGGTGCTGCCGGTGCTCAAGTACCGCGACATCGAGGAAGCGCTGGCCATGGCCAACGATCACCAGTTCGGCCTGTCCTCGGTGCTGTACACCGAGAACTACCGCACCACGATGAAAGTCGCCAACGCCATCGAGGCCGGCGAGTTGTATGTCAATCGCACCCCGGCAGATCCGTACCAGGGCTTCCACGCCGGCTGGAAACGCTCGGGCCTTGGCGGCGATGACGGCAAGCACGGCATGCTCGAATTCACCCAGACCCGTCTGGTCGTCATGAAATATTGATCCACCCGCAACACGCCTCACGTACCACCTATAAAAACAATTATCAGGGGCGCCCGGACCACCGGGTTGCCCGAGGTCTCCTAGATGTCCAAGCATGCATCCACTGCTGCCGCTGTTCAGGGTTCGAACGCGGGTACAAAAAGCCACAGTGACAAGGGAAGTCGCTATTTCCAACTGATGCTATTGGTGCTGGCCGCCGGTGCGATCTATCCGATCCTGTACCTGCGCCAGGTCTACCAGACCACCATGCTCGAAGTGTTCCAGATCAACCACAGCGAACTGGGTTATCTGTACTCGATGCTCGGGACGATTTTCCTCCTCAGTTACTTGCCGAGCGGCTGGCTGGCAGACCGTATTGCCCCACGCTTTCTGATCTTCTTCTCGCTGGTCGCCACCGGTGTGTTGGGCCTGTGGTACTCCACCGCACCGTCGATGACCGGGTTGATGATCATCTTCGGTTGCTGGGGCCTGACCACCGGCCTGACGTTCTGGGCCTCGGTGCTCAAACGCGTGAAGATGATTGCTCATCACACTGAACAAGGTCGGTTCTTCGGCATTCTCGATGGCGGTCGCGGACTGGTCGAAGCCTTGCTGGCGACTGTCGCGTTGGGGTTGTTTGCCTTCGCCACCGAAACCCGTGGCGAATCGGCCGCCGAAGGTTTCAGACAGGTGGTTTACCTCTATGCCTTCACCTGTATCGCCATAGGCTGTGTGCTGGTGTTGATCAAGGACCCGAAGTCCATGGAAGACACGGCGCCGGTGGAGAAGGGCAAGTTCAACCTGCTCAGCGATCTGACGACCTTGGTGAAAATCCCTGAGTTGTGGTTGGTGACGGCCATCGTGTTCTGCGGTTATCACATCTTCTGGGCCACCTACAGTTTCTCCGACTACCTGCAAGGCGGCGGCATGACCGCGGTCATGGCCGGCACCATCACCACCATTAAACTGTGGATGCGCCCGATCGGCGGTATCGGCGGTGGCTGGCTGGGTGACAAGTTCTCGAACATTTCGGTGCTGATCGTGGCGCTGTTCCTCGCGACCCTGGCGATGGTCGGCCTGATCGTGTTCCCGGCACTCAACAGCATAGGCCTGCTGATCGGCACGGTGATTTTCATCGGCTTGATGACCTACGCCATTCGCGGTTTGTACTGGGCGATCCTCGACACCTGCAACATTCCGCTGCGCATCACCGGCCTGGCCATCGGCATTGTCTCGGTCGTCGGGTACCTGCCGGACGCTTTCATTCCCTTGATCAACGGCTACCTCACCGAGCATTTCCCGGGTGCCTTTGGTTACAAGCTGTATTTCGGCTACATCGCTTTCGTTGGCCTGCTCGGGACACTGGCAGCCCTGACTTTGCGTGCTCGAATCAATCGTCAATCTTTGAACAAGACCACTTTGAACAAGACAGGTGCCTGAGATGAAAATCGTCGCCCTTGAAACCCATATCGTTGCCGTACCGCCACCGCACATCGGCGGCATGTACTGGCTGTTCGTCAAGCTCAAGACCGATTGCGGCATCGAAGGCGTGGGCGAAATCTACGCCGCGACCTTCGGCCCGAAAGCCATGCTGCCGATCATCGAAGACGTGTTCGAACGCTACCTGCTCAACCACGACCCGCACCACATCGAACGCTTCTTCCGTCAGGCCTATTCGAGCGGTTTCACCCAGCGGCCGGACCTGACCATGATGGGCGTGGTCAGCGGCCTGGAGATGGCCTGCTGGGACATCATCGGCAAAGCGGCGAACAAGCCGGTGTATGAACTGTTGGGCGGTAAGGTCAACGAACGCCTGCGTTCCTACACCTACCTCTATCCGGTCAACAGCAAGGGCGAGTACGACTACGACGACCCGGACCTGGCCGCCGAATGCGCCATCGAGAACATGAACAAAGGCTTCACCGCCGTGAAGTTCGACCCGGCCGGGCCGTACACCGCGTACTCCGGGCACCAGATCTCGCTGGAAGTGCTGGAGCGTTGCGAAACCTTCTGCCGCAAGATCCGCGAAGCGGTGGGCGACAAGTGCGATTTGCTGTTTGGCACCCACGGGCAAATGGTGCCGTCCTCGGCGATCCGCCTGGCCAAGCGCCTGGAGAAATACGATCCGCTGTGGTTCGAAGAACCGGTGCCGCCGGGGCAGGAAGAGGCCATGGCGCAAGTCGCGGCCAAAACCAGCATCCCGATTGCCACCGGCGAACGGCTGACCACCAAGTACGAATTCTTCAAGCTGTTGCAGGCGGGTGGCGCGTCGATTTTGCAGATGAACGTGGCCCGCTGCGGCGGTCTGCTGGAAGCAAAAAAGATCGCGAGCATGGCCGAAGCTTATTACGCGCAGATCGCGCCGCACCTCTACAACGGGCCGATTGGCGCGGCGGCGAGTTTCCAGTTGGCCACCTGTACGCCGAACTTCCTGATCCAGGAAAGCATCATGACCTGGGGCGGGTTCCATGCCGAAGTCCTGACCAAGCCGCTGCAATGGGAGGACGGTTACATCATCCCGTCCACCGAACCGGGCCTGGGCGTAGAGCTGAACATGGACGTGGTGCGCAAGCATTCGCCGTACACCGGCGAGCGCCTGCACCTGCAAATGGCGCCGACCCCGGCTGACGTCAAAGACACATCGCCAGCCAGAGGCTGACGGGAGAGGGCGCAATCCCTGTAGGAGCAAAGCTTGCTCGCGATGGCGGCGTGTCATTCAACACAGGTGTTGGCTGGTCCGGCGCTATCGCGAGCAAGCTTAGCTCCTACAGGGCGGACGCGGTTTTTTTGGATAACGACTTACGCGGTAACCGTGCATGACTTACGACTACATCATCGCTGGCGCAGGCGCCGCAGGCTGCATCCTTGCCAATCGGCTCTCGGCGTCCGGGAAACACTCGGTGTTGCTGCTGGAAGCGGGCGGCAAGGACAGTTCCCTGTGGTTCAAGATCCCGGTCGGCTTCGCCAAAATGTATTACAACCCGACCTTCAACTGGATGTACTACAGCCAGCCGCAAAAACAGCTGAACAACCGCGAAATCTATGCCCCGCGGGGCAAGGTGCAGGGTGGTTCGGGCTCGATCAACGCGATGATCTACGTCCGTGGCCAGGCCCATGACTTCGACGACTGGGCGGCTGACGGCAATGAAGGCTGGGGCTTCAAGGACGTGCTGCCGTACTTCCGCAAGCTGGAAAACCATCCACTGGGCGACAGTGAGTACCACGGCGGCAGCGGCCCTATCAGCATCACGCCGATGAAGGGCCAGACCCATCCGATTTGCGATGTGTTCCTCAAGGGCTGCGATGAACTGGGTTATCCCCACAGCGACGACTTCAACGGCCCGAAATTCGAAGGCTCGGGTATCTACGACGTCAACACCCGCAACGGTCAGCGTTGCTCCAGCAGTTTTGCGCATCTGCATCCGGCATTGAGTCGGCCGAACCTGACGGTCGAGCATTACGCGCTGGTGGATCGGGTGTTGTTTGATAACGGCCGGGCGACCGGGATTTCCATCACCCAGCACGGCGTGGTGCGGACCTTTACCGCCAACAAGGAGGTCATTCTTTGCGCCGGTGCCGTGGACACGCCGAAGATCCTGCAATTGTCCGGTGTCGCGGATCAGGCGCTGCTGGCCAAACACAACATCCCGTTGGTCAAACACCTGCCGGCGGTGGGGCAGAACCTGCAAGACCACCTGTGCGCCAGTTACTACTACAAGGCCAACATCCCGACGCTCAACGATCAACTGAGCTCGCTGTTCGGTCAGTTCAAACTGGGGTTGAAATACCTGTTCACCCGCAAGGGCGCCCTGGCGATGAGCGTCAATCAGGCCGGCGGATTCTTCCGGGGCAACGAGCTACAGGCCAACCCGAACCTGCAGTTGTACTTCAACCCGCTGTCGTACCAGATCCCGAAAAACAACAAGGCCAGCCTCAAGCCGGAACCGTATTCAGGCTTCCTGTTGTGCTTCAACCCGTGCCGCCCGACCAGTCGCGGGCACATCGAGATTGCCTCGAAAAATCCGCGCGACGCGGCGCTGATCGACCCGAATTACCTGAGCACGCAAAAGGACATCGACGAGGTGATCCAGGGCAGCCGCTTGATGCGCAGAATCATGCAGGCGCCGGCACTCAAAGGCGTTACCGTCGAAGAAGTGCTGCCGGGGCCAGCCGTCGAAAGTGACGAACAGATGCTGCAGTATTTTCGCGAAAACAGTGGTTCGATTTATCACCTGTGCGGTTCCTGCGCGATGGGCGCGGACGAACAGAAATCGGTGGTCGACAAGCGCCTTAAAGTCCATGGTTTAGACGGTTTGCGCATTGTCGATGCATCGATTTTTCCTAACGTGACCTCTGGCAATACTCACGCCGCCGTGCTGATGGTGGCGGAGAAGGGCGCTGATCTGATTTTGCAGGACGCCTGATTCATCGCCTGGTTGTATCAAAAATGAATTTCCGCGAAGTCCGCTGCTCATACCTGATAGGTAGCGGATTTGAGCCCGCGAAATCATTTTGGCAATCAGGGAGTGGCACAGTCATGAGACCAATATCGACGGCGGGCGAACATCTCCCTGGCGGGTTGATTCTTGTGGTTGAGGACGACCCGTTGATCCTGGAGTTTCTCTGCGAAATTCTTCAGGAGGAAGGGTTTGTGGTTGAACCGCATGTGAGCGCAGACACTGCATCGGAATATCTGGAATTGCATGCACAACAGGTGGGTTTGTTGCTCACGGACATCACCATGCCAGGCAAACTCAACGGCGCGGACCTGGCCAATCTGTTTGGCGACCGCTGGCCCGAAA
>Ga0163162_10002887_pt1 | contig 16359 bp, 8 predicted proteins | sample S55metaG_FD_115310 | JGI IMG/M metagenome (GOLD analysis project Ga0163162, IMG submission 115310) | Switchgrass rhizosphere microbial communities from Kellogg Biological Station, Michigan, USA - S5-5 metaG | ecosystem: Host-associated > Plants > Roots > Rhizosphere > Soil | place: USA: Michigan...
AGAAGTGGCCGGAGGCGTTGTTTGCTGCGAGTACGGTCCTAATTGCCTAACCAAAAACCACGAAGCGACAAGAAATATAAGTAGACTGCTGGCAGCAAAGCCCCACTTCAACGGACTCCAGTTCTTAAAGTTGAAGAACGAAACAACCGACGTCTTTGAGGTATCTCCAGCTTCCTCATCAGTTTTAGTTCGTTCCACTACAGCGCGTGTCTGGATGGCTGCTTGAAAAGCTTCAGCAAACCTCACGCGCTCTCGCCGAAGCGGTGCCCCCCCGTATTGCTTTGAAAACTCGAGGCGCTCCTTTCCAGTCAACTCCCCATTAACGTAGGCATCGATTAGATCATGCTCGGCTATTCTCAAGTTCTGAGCGAACACTTCTTCGGTCACACTCAGTTCATCGAGACGCTCGGTCTCGGCTTCAGGCAATAGACCCAGAAGATAATTCCTGAGAATCGCTTCGTTGTCGTCTTGTTTATTCACAAACAGGCTCCGATTTCATAAGACAACTTTCGGCCAAGTATTTCATTCTTCTCTACAACAATCGCGAACGCAGTTTTCGAGTCTGTCGCGAATGCGGCAAGCGCGGATACTGAGCGCATTAGAAGTAATGCTTAGTCTTTGAGCCAACGAACGACGGCTCTCAATCTTTTCCCGTCCTTTTCCCACGTAATATCCAAGCATTATCTCTCGGTCCGCCGGTTGGAGCTGATTGATACACTCTTCCATGCACGACAGCCTGTCGTTCTTCTCGTCCGGCGCTTGACTGAAATCAGACATCGCCTCTGTTGAATTACGCTCGAGATCACTCGCAAGATTACCTTCTTGACGTGATAAGCGGAGGTGCTCCATAAAAACAAATCGGGCCATAATGTAACAATACTTCGCTGGAGCTTCGGCCGTAGAGATATTTTCCTCTTCCAAACGGCGAGCTACACGATCCAATGTTTCATCAGCCAAATCGTCCGGAGTGGCGCAGTTTTTACGATCAAAGTAGGCTACGAGGCGACGCCGCATCTCGAGGTATTTTTGACCCTCAGAATTCGTTGCGCCGTCAAGCCAGTTGAGCAACCTTTGAAAGGCACTTGCGGTGGTGGTCCAGTTTTTTTTAGGGAAGGCTTCCAGGTTCGAGGGTTCGCCCATTCGGAACTCGATCACGGGTTTAGTTTCATTGCGCGAAACGGTGTCGATGAAGCTAAACCGGTTCGAATAAGCTTGGAAATTGTGGAAGGGATCGAACCGTCGACCTTGCGTTTATAACCGATAACCTCAAATTCCTCAACGTAAACAACTTCGACCAAGAGCTTGCGTTCTAACGTGCCACTCGACACAAAAACCACTGAAGGTTCGTCATAATCGACGTGAGAATTGTTTCATTCGCAGCTTCCGCTGCGGGAGACCAGCCGTCTTACGGCTGGTTATTTTGCGGGATGAATTGGAGAGCCCCGTAAGGCGAAGAATCTGACGCCCTTACAGGGCTCGGACCTATTATCGGCCGATCCAGGGCTTTCGCACTTCGCTGGGCTGCGTGCTCCAGCCCTGGCTACCTTCTTGTTACCGCTATCGCGGTTGATAACCTCTCTACAGGAGCGCAATCAAAAATACGAAAACCTACCCATCTATGGCGCGAACAAATCCGCGTCAGAAGCCACCAGCCTCGTGTATTGAACAGTTGAGGAGTTAAGTGACCCGAGTGTACCGCCATTTGGATCCGTGGGATCCTCGGCTGGAGCATAGCGGCGGCTGCGTGCCTGAATCCTCGTCAACGTATTTTCATCAATCACTGAAAAGAGGTATGTGTCCCGGGAATGGAAGAGCAGCAGCAAATCGACCGGAACGTTCAGGATGCCGTGCAACGCCGCTTGGTTTGTTGGCACATTGACAGTTTTGATGATCGTCACGACCAACTTTCCGTCCGGCCGGCATTGCCAGCTGCCAACACTCGGCGTTTCAGTTCCGCCGGACAACAGTAGATCAGCTGCCCCTGAAAACTGCTCATATACAGTACCGTCACTGTTCAGATTAAGCTGCGAAATAAAGCTGTGCTTCACTCCTGTCCCGTCGCCCCAAACATCGAGATTTGGAAGTGCAGTTACGTACGACCCCGTAAACTTGATAGTCTTGCAACCCGAGTCTGCAGAGACTGGCATTACTATAAACAGCGACAACGTCGCAAGGGCTAACATTCTGTACATCAGTTTCGACATGGTTGAATCCTCCTAATTGAGATCTTTGCTTAGACGAGTGCCACTCGATCCTGGACCGTTTACGAGTGGTTGATATCCTTCACCTATTAATGCGCAGACGGCAGCCGAAACTTCTAATGGCTAGTTGGGAAACTCGGGAAGAAAGGTCTGTCGGTATCTGGCTTCGAAACTCAACAATGTACTGCCTGGACGGTGAGATGTCAGAGCCTTGGGCCAAGCATACGAGGCGTGATAGTCCAACTGCACACAAGGACAACAAGATATATCTAATTGATAAAGTAATTGTTTGGCGGAAAAACGTGTTCATGTTGCGCTGCTCCTTCGTACGTTGATCTGTCGCTCTATCTTCTAATGCGCATTTCTTTCGAGAAACCTCTAACGCAACCTCCGGCGCCGCACTGCTTTCGATAGAGTGAGGTTGCTGGATGATGGCCGAACACCTCAAGTTCGCACGTGTTTCCCTATCTATCGCGAGCAGTGCCAATATGGTTTCCTTCTTCTGGCTTTCGACGGCGACGTGTTGGTATTCTTGTTCTATTAACTGATGCGCTCGTTGCGCACTTACCTCTGCTGCGGCCCAGATTCAAGCGCTAGATTGCACGCAGTTTTCCATATCGCGTATGCCCGATACCCACTGGGAAAAGCTGAAAGACATATTTCAGGCTGCTCTGGAGTTGCCGCCTCAGGAGCGCGGAGCCTATTTAGAGTTAGCTTCGAATGGTGATACGGCTTTGCGTCAGGCAGTCGAGTCGCTGCTTAAATCACACGAGGAAACAGACAACTTCATCGACTCACCGGCGTATAAAGCCGCTGCTGACATGTTGGTCGATGCCACCAACTTAGCGACCAACCAAACAATTGCCCATTACCGCATCATTTCATTGTTAGGTGAAGGTGGGATGGGTAAGGTCTACTTAGCCGAAGACACGAAGCTTCACAGACAGGTCGCACTAAAGTTTTTGGCTAGTAGCCTCACGGAAAATCAGGATCGCCTCCAACGGTTTGAGCGAGAAGCCCGCGCAGCATCATTTCTAAATCATCCGAACATTCTCACCATCCATGAAATAGGAGAATCGCAAAGCCACCGCTTCATCGCCACCGAATTTATCCAAGGAGAGACACTGCGCGAAAAATTGAACGCGGGCATCAACACTGAAGACGCTCTTGAAATAGCGATTCAGATCACGTCGGCGCTGGTAGCAGTTCATCGTGTCGGAATCGTTCATCGCGACATCAAGCCTGAGAACATAATGATCCGCCGGGACGACGGTCTCGTGAAAGTGCTCGACTTTGGCCTCGCCAAGATGGCAGCTGGGCCATCTATTGAGCGCGCGAAGAGTGTCGATGCGGAAGCACCTACTCAATATAAGACCGGTCCAGGTGTAGTGATCGGAACCGTTGCATACATGTCCCCTGAACAAGCTCGTGGTGAATCAGTGGACGCTCAAACCGATATCTGGAGTCTAGGTGTCATTCTGTTCGAAATGATCGCCGGCACTTCACCATTTATCGCATCAAGTTCAAATGAAATCATTTCCGCAATTTTGTCCAAGACACCCGCGCCCTCGTTATCACTATCTGGGCAGGAGTTAGCCGATGGCGTGGAGGAGATTGTCGCGAAGGCACTCGCGAAGAGCAAAGATCAGCGTTATCAAACGACTAGGGACCTTTTGGTTGATCTGAAACGCGCGAAGCAGTTAGCGCAGGACAGTACGAATGACAGATCACAGAAGAGTACTGGACTTAGGTCCGAGGCAAACGAGACGGGTTCTGGTATTACTGCTAACACACGACCAGTTTCAAGCGCCCAATACATCGCTAACCAGGTCAAGGTGCATAGGCGCGGAGCACTCGCGTTAGCGGTACTCGTTCTAATGGCAGTCCTATCAGTCATGGCAGTTCATGAATGGCGGATAAGACATACGGCGGCAGCAACAACACCACCACCGATCAAATCGTTAGCGATATTACCTCTGAAGTCGCTCGACTCTGGTGAGAACTACGTCGGCGTCGGCATTGCCGATGCAGTGATCAGGAGAATTAGCCAAACAGGACAACTGACCGTCAGACCGACGAGCGCTGTTCTGAGGTATGTCAAAGAGGACACTGACAGTTTGACTGCGGCGCGACAATTAAATACCGATGCAATTTTGGAAGGAACTGTGCAACGTTCTGGCGATCGGTTGCGTGTAACTGTCAATCTCCTGCGAACCAGCGACGGCTCGTCTCTTTACGCAGACAATTTTGATCTGACTACGGCGGATGTTTTTTCGATTCAAGATCGAGTGGCCCAGCAGGTTGCTTCACGATTGAAAGTTAGCTTTGAGGATCACCAAAAGGTAAACGAAAGATATCCCACTGATCCAAGAGCGTATGAGTATTACATCCGAGGGGTAACGAGTCTGGATGAACGTGGTTACGAAGAGGCGATGCCTCAGATGCAAACGACAATCGATTGGTTCAAGAAGTCGATCGCAATCGATCCAACCTACGTTCTCTCCCACTCCAAGCTAGCTTTTGCTTACGCCTGGACGGGAGCAGCAATTGAGCCAGGCAACTCATCCCATTGGACCGACTTGTCAAAGGAACAGATCAAGCAGGCAGAAGCGTTAGATCCGAACGTCGCAGAAACTCACATTGCGCATGCCTATCTGCTTTGGACCGCTTCAGAGGGATATCAAACCGAGGCGGCAATTCGAGAACTACTACTTGCAAAACAACTCAATCCGAACACTTGCAGTCCTGATCTCCCCGCAATGTTAGGCCACATGGGATTCGAGGACCTCGCATCTCGCGAACTTGAAAGAGCCCTCAACATCGATCCGACAAGTCAGAGTTTGAAGGAATTAAGAGTGATTTTGCCATATCTTCGCGCTGATGCTGATAAATGGTTCACAGCGCGTCAACAATTTCTTCCTGCTAACAGTTTTACTCGAGTGCAGCCGTGGTACTACATCCGAAAAGGCTTGCTTGATGATGCTCAGAAATCCATTGAAGAGCGAAGACCAAAGGCGCCTGATGACCCGGAATTGTTATTGCTACAGGCGCTTGTCTTAGCTTTGCGAAATAAACCCTTTGAGACTGCTGCGACAGTCCCAGAAATTCTGGCAAAGATCGAACCTCACAATCAAAGTCGGCACCATCAAACCTATTCCGCAGCTTGCATCTATGCGGTAGCGGGTAACGCGGTTGAAGCAGTCAAGTGGTTGAAAGAAACCGCCAACACGGGTTTTCCAAATTATCCGCTCTTCGAGCGCGATCCATTCCTGGATCGAATTAGAAAGTCACCCGAGTTCATCCAATTCATGTCAGATCAAAAAGCTCAATGGGATCGACTGCGCGCGGAGTTTGTTTCATAGCGCAAGGTTAGAAGTCTAAGAGCCGCGAATTCACTCACTCCACCAACTGTCCAAACAAAAAGACTACTCGATTTGAGTAGTCTTTTGTTTGTGCTCTTGTCATGAGGCGTGCACTGTCGTGCACTATGACGCTACCGGTACGCCGATGGCGGAGGGTCGCCGCAGTACTCCTTCTGCGTCTTGCCAATAAGCTTGTGCTCAGCGTCGAACGAATACCGACGAACGGAGTTGCGCTTGCCACCGCTCGGACAATATTGCAGCTCGTTACTTGGAGGCCCGACATCGAGGAACCACACTTTAGCTGCAGCGAGCAGTTTTGGATCGCTGGTGTATTTGCCGCCGGGTAACGCATAAGACGTGATACCCCCATGTGTCTCATCAATCACGAGTCGCAGCTTGTCGGCCTTGAGATTGGCCCGGTACGGTGCGAACCGAGCAGTGACATCTTCAGAGATCTTTTTCAATCCGGCGTCGCACCAATTCTCCTTGATCTCCTGCACAGTTCCCTTCCAAGGTATACCTCGGACCTCACCCTCTGTAACGCGAGTGGACGGAGATATGCCGCTGGCGATCATCTTGTCGTAAGCCTGGATGCAGAACTTGAACATGTTGGGCACTGGATCTGGTTGCTGAGTGTCTATGGCCCAACTCCTGAAAGTTTGGTAAAGCTCATTTTCCTCAAGCGACTGCGCACGCGCCGCGGGCACGAACGCAGACGAAACGATTACCAGCACGAAACAAATCAAACCGACTCTCATTTTATCCTCCTCCGTGTTATAGCATGCAGCGCCGGCGAGTATACGTCGCACAGAAAGGGCGAGCAATACGTACACTTCCGAATGCTTAATCAACTCATCGAGGGAGACCTGTTAGCGGGGCGGCCTCGAAACTTGTTTGATTGCTTGTATCACAAGCGCGGGCTGTTGCGCTTGAATAAAGTGATGGGCCTTTTCGGCAATAATGTGCTGGGCTCCGGGAACCGTCGCCACCCATTCCTTATGTTTTTCGATCCAGACTTTTCGCCCCTCAGCAGAGATGCTCTCATCTTCCGTTGCACTTAGAAGTGTTACAGGAATTCCACGAGGCACCTTAGCTACTCGCGCCTGCGAATAGGAAGTCTCAAGCGCGGCAAACTCTGCCTGAACTCCCTCCCCTGCCTTTGCAATGTCACTTTCTGCGGCTCTGAGACGATCCGGCTGGTTCTTCCTCAACCAATCATTAAAACTCTCCTGGGAAGGATCGATTAGCACCATGCCTACTACTTCATTTGGAAACATGTCCGCGAACACGCGAACATAGATGCCACCGAAAGAGTGCCCAACCATCAGATAAGGCGGTTTAACTCCTGAGTTCTGCAGTACCGCATGCAACTCTGTTGCTATCTGTCTTGCGGAACGAGACTTCGGTCCCGGATCAGATTGACCGAGGCCAGCACGATCGTATGAGACCGTTTGAGTAAAAGCAGCGACGTCCTTTTGCACTGAGGACCAGGAGGCGATCCCTGCTCCAAATCCACCTTCGAATATCACCGCGGGAGATCCTTGTCCTCCGATTAGAAGCTGCAAGCCGTGACCTCCGGCATCGACCTTACGCAATTTCAAAACACTTTCCGTCGAATCATTCTTAGCGATCCGCTTGAACGTCAGAGACATATGTTGGCCTTGCTGTGAGAATTCACCTGTGATTTGTGAACCATCTGCGCTAAATAGACCTTCATAAACGGCGCCCAACGATTTCATTTCGAATCGCAATGATTTGCCGGCTAAATTGATCGAGTCGATCGGCAGTCCAGTCGCCCCTTGATCCGGGCTGTCGAGAGTTGCCGCTAACGCGCCATCTTTTCTACTGATGTGAAGAACCAGACTCAGCTTTGTCCCACCGGCATCAAGGGTACCTTGCCAATCTCCGTCGGGTTTCACTTCTCCCACTTGCTGCAGGGTTCCCCCGAAAGCTATGGCGGCAAGCACGCTTACTAGTAAGAAGAAAACCTTCATGGCTGTCGTAAAGTTTCTCATTTTTGTAACCCCGTTCGGACGGACTTTCTGATCTGTGAGTTACGACCGGTAACGGGTCAGTACTATAGCGCGGTAGCGCATGGGTTTAAACGTTACGAAGTCGGTACGTGTGCTTACGCTCGACCATTGCGGTACCGCGCTATGGCAGTACCCCCCATATCGCTATTTCAGTTGAACATCATGGTCCAAACCGTTGGCGGTATTCGCCTGAACTGATAAAGGCCTTCACCATCTCAGCGTTGATGAAATTACCGTTAAATTGGTTCAGCTTGGTCAGCCAAAAGTCATAGCCCGTGTAGTCGGAATCTGGAGCGTCGTTCGGATTGCGTCGCAGATAACCAAAGTACTGCATCAACACGAACGCCCGATTGAATTCACCGCTGTTCAGATCCGAATCCTCAGCAACCGCTCGCAACACCTGAGTCCGAGTCTTTGTTCCAGCAGTCAAATCGTTTACCAGCTGATCGCGTTCAGGCGGCGACAGAGGATTACCAGCGCGTGAATTGAGCTGGTCGACAAACTGAGCCGGCGCCATCGACAATGGAAAGGCCGATGTAAAACGTGAACGTTGAACGAAGTCGGCAATGAAAGCCACCTTGTTATTTTCAAGAACCTGCTCCCATCCCTGTTGACCCACGATCACACCCGAACCGACCTCTTGTGCATCAGCAAGGAACTCATCCAGGCGAATTATTGGCACCGACAGTTGATGCGCACCACCCAGAATCGATGCTCCCGATGCATCGCCGAACGCAGTCTTGTAGAGTCGCTCGATCAGGTAACCGGTTCGTTGAAACTCAATTGAAAGGTAGAAAGCTGCAGAGACATTGATCCGCTTCACCTCAATGCACTGGTTGTTTCCACAGGATGTGATCTCATTTGTCCAGAACCCCAAGCCTCCCGAGTCTGGTTGTCGGGTAAAGAAGTCGAGATAGTGCTGGCGAACGAAGTACAGCGGGATCTCGATAGGATTGGGACCACTAACCAAGTCGTTGTCTGTAATGGTGATCGTGGCGGTAGAGACTGCTCCCAACACAGCTCCAGAAGGATTTGTCAGGGTTACGCTGAGGGTTTCAGGACCTTCCAGATAGGTGTCGTCGATCAATAGCACTGTGACGGTTTTTGAAACCTCACCGGCTGCGAAATGAATCGTGCGGAAACTGCTTTCGTAGTCGCAACGGGAAGAGGCGGCTCCGTTCACAACATTACAAGCCTGGGCTCCGGCCAGATTGTTGGTACTGAACGCGGCTGACACAGGAATACTCGTATCGCCCGTGCGAACCGCCGTTATGCTGACTTGCTGGTCTTCACCAACCACATAAGCCGAGGCGCCGAGCTCAATGGTTGCAGGCGGAGGGGTGCTCGTCGCGGACTGGCTCACTACGAAATGGTGACCTGCAACCAGTATTTCACCATCGCGGTTTACATTTGTCGTGTTGGTCGCAACTGAGTAAGTCACGGAACCATTGCCAGTGCCGGTTCCGCCGCCCGTGACGGTGATGAAGGAGTTCCGGCTCTCAGCGATCCATTCGCAACCTCCCGCTGTCACTTCAATTGAGCCCGTTCCTCCCTGAGCGTTGAACGAGGCGCCGCCAGGGCTTATCGACATCGTAGTGGTAACGGTCGTTGTTGTGTCGGGTTGACTTGGTGCGACTTCGACGTTGCCGGCTCCATCGCGAGCCACGGTGTAGAAACCGTATGTGCTTCCCGCGACGCCGTTAAAGAAGTCCGAAGTTTTCGTCGTGTGCAATAACCATGGCTCGTATGTTCCACCATCCTTCGATACAAAGACTGAGTAGTGAGCCACGCCCGACGTTTCGTCGGCACCCGACCATTGGACGCGAAAACTGGCGCACTGAGCAGAGGCCAATGGCTGGACCTTACTGGATGGTTTGATGTTGTCGCTCGTATTGAACCATTCCGGAGTATCGATTGGCGTATTCTGATCGAAAACGATTGACGCTTTATTTCGAATAATACTTCCGGAAGGCAAGCCCGTCTTGGGAGTTACTGAAAATGTCACGAGTCCCTGGCCCTGAGGGGGAAGTAGATTTGGATCGAGAAAACCATCCGGCGATGTTGGCGGTAGTGGGAGTCCTGTGGCCGGATCGATTGAAGTAAACAGCCAGGTCAACACGCCAGTGCTGAAGTTGAGACCAGCGTTGATTCGCACGATAACATTCTTCCCGGGCCGCATATCCACATCCTTTGTGAAGGTGTGTGTGTTCGGTGGAGGAGTCACATTCTTATCCGCAAACGAAATGTCACCCAGGGCGACAGTGTTGAAATTCACGAGTGAGGGATCGAGCTGATCCGTAATCCTTACCGTTTGCGCTGGTGCCGAGGCCGTAGGCACGTTCTCGAAGAAAACAACATATGGCAGACCCTCGGCGCCACTTATGAACCGGCCCACGCCGACCCCTGCTGGACCAACCTTATCGTTCGGGTCCTTCGACACTACACAGTCTGTGTGGTCCCGCTTATTTAGCTCGGGAGATTCCGGATCAGGGAAAATTGATCCGATGCAAGAATTGAGAGCCTGGAGCGCCTCCTTTCCCTTCGACAAGTATTTGTAAATCTCAAGGGCGATCTTAACCGCCGGAATACTCTTAAACGCACACTTAGCGACCAGAGCAAGTGCACTTGCGAGAAATGAAACCGCGTTCACGGGACGGCCAAACTCGAGAGGCACACTTTGCTTCAAAATAAACTTCAAGATTTCATCGACGCAGTCTTTTGCTGGTAAGAATCCGAGCGCGAACTTCAATAGGTCGGAGAGGCACTCTGCAGATGGCAGACTCATCGCATGTCCAAACACCTTCGCCTTAGGTTCACCAAGGGGAGGATCGCCCGGAAGCGGTGGGGGATTCTGCAAACCAGCACACTTCGATTTAAATCCGCCGCGCAGTGAGAAGGTGGAGCCTGCGGGCAACTGCATGACGATAGGAATCAGTACTGTTCCATCATCTTTGAAGATCTTTTTTGGGATCTGCGCAAACTCGCCCGGATCATCTACAGGCACCAAAGGATCGTTGCTTATTGATCCTTCAATATCGTCGTGGTCAATAGGCATCATTGGCTGATCGGGTGTTATTTCGAGGACGACGACAACCGTGCTTGCTTCACCGCCGCTGTTTCCTATCTCTACTCTGTATTGGAATTTGAATGGCGTGCCGGCGTCTCCGCGCACTTTGGGTGGTTCGGCTATTACCTGGACCCAAGGCACGGCTGGTCCGCCTGAGCCACCCACCAAAACTAATTCGGTATTTCGGTAGTCGGCGTTGAGTAACTGTCCGCCACCCATGTCGAGTCCATTTGTCGTGGTAAAGCTACCGGTGTGTGTCGCATATCGCGCAACTTGAAATGACGTGTCGGCGGCGGGATGAAAGCCGCTTACGAGGCCGACATTCATCGTTCCCAATAGATTCGTCGTTGTGGAAGCCGCAGTGTTTGTGACTAACAGGTCGGAATCGACTCCTGGATTGGTCCCACCGAGTTCAATATTCAGACTGCCTGCGGCGGTCTGAGTGTAATTCTTCGTAATGGTTATCGTGCCGGCTGATGTGGCAATCAATCCCGGCGCAATGATTCCTGCGTTTGTGACGTCCCCGTCTACTGAGCCTGTGCCCGTGAGCTGTCCGCCATTGATAGTCAGGTTTGCGCTGAGAGTCGCGTTGTTCAGACGTGTGGTCCCGGTGGTTTGAGTGATGGTCTGGGGTTGAGAAAAGAAATCCAAAAACGAGAGATTCGTAGAAGTAATCTCCAAACTGCCTGTGTTGGTGAACTGCGGTCGCACGATTGAAGCGAGTCCACCGTTCCTAACGAAGACTCCGGCATTCTGAATTGATCCAGCGCCCTCGAGCGGATTGTCCGTGTTGAGATTGAAGGTCCCGGTGAGAGCATTTCCGAACAACCCTCCGCCGTTGATCTGAAGATGTGCACCAACATAATTGGTTGTTCCACTGTTTGTCAGGGTGCTCTCCAGAAACTTGAAAGTAGTTCCGGTTATGTCCAGCGTGCCGCCCGGCTGAATCGTCATCGAACCCATTCGTGAAATCGTCCCACCACTCCAGTTCATGCCCGTAAGAATCGCGACCGCACCACTGCCTAATAGACTTCCGCTCGTAAAATTCAAGTTCTTAATGTTGGTATTGGTGTTGAAGCTAACGGAGCCACCATTAATGCTCACGTCTCCAGTCACATTGAAGGAGCCGCTGAAATTAGTAGTACCGCTGAACTGAACCAGGCCGGCGCCATTAACGCTGCCACTGGGATTGATAGTGTGGGTACCAATTCCGAAACCCAGCGTCGTTCCCAACGCCACATTGTAGGCCCCACTGTTGTTGGTCGTAGACCCTGCGAAACCGCTGATGTTGAGAACGCCACCGTCAACGTTAACGATGCCGCTGTTGTTAACCGTCACTGCATCGCACAGCAAGTTGGTTGCAGTGCTCTTCGTGAGTGTTCCGGCGTTGATTAGCGTTCCGCCGGTTAGTGGGCCACTGCTTTGGAAGGCGAGAGTTGCCCCAACTTGATTAGTGAGTGTCGAGGACAATACAAACTGACCGCCCAACCAACTGATCGTGCCATTGTTTGTGAGTGTGCGTCCGCTGAAAAACTTTTGGCTCGAGCCGCTCATCGTTAGGGTGACACCTGCAGGTATTGTGAAGGAGCCTGAGCCATCTATTGAACCTCCGCTCCAGATCATCGAACCGACAACCGTAACGGCACCAGTACCCGCCAATGTCCCGCTTGCTAAGTTTAAGGAGCTGAGATTTGTGGATGTGTTGAGGTTGGTCGTACCGCCGGAGATGTTCAGGGTTCCTGTAAAGTTAAAGGCTCCATTAATCGTCGTTGTAGTACCGGAAAGGTCCAAGGTTCCGGAACCATTGAGATTTCCTGTTGGACTAATTGTGTGCGTACCACCAGCGAACTTCAACATCCCAGCATTGACGTTTACGGTTCCTGAGTTGTTAAGCGTAACGTTCGTCAACTGTGAAGTAGAGTTGGTGATCTTGTTTATGTTTCCCGCGTTAACAACGATGCCCCCCTCCGCACTCAAAGGCCCAGCCGCTTCAATATTGAATATCCCGCTACTCTGATTCGTCAGAGTAGACGACAGAATGAATTGACCACCCTGCCAGTTGATTGTTCCATTGTTTATTAATGAAGCGGCGAGGAACTTCTGAGTGTTCCCGCTCATCGTTAGGATACCGTTCAACGTCAGCTGACCTGAAGAGGTTCCGTTGATAGTGCCGGACGTCCAACTCATCGTGGTGGTAATGGTGAGGTTGTCATTGCACGTAATGGTGCCACCAGTCAGTTGGAGATTGGCAATCGTGACAGCAGATGGAACAGTCACCGTTCCACTCGGAACGATCGCCGTGTCGCTTGCACCTGGAACAGCACCACATGACCATCGTATTGAGTCGGTCCAGGTGCCCGACGAGCCGTCCCAGGTGCAAGTTGCAAAGAAAGGCGCCGGAGCACTCGTCACTCTGTTGTTGCCACTTAGGCTTACGAGGATCCCAACCAAGACCACAGAAGCCGCAAGAACGATCAAGCGAAACTTTGGTTTCATCGGTCATCCCCTTCTCTCCCGGTCGTTAGTCCAAGTGAATTAGGGCACATATGCACCTCTCCCGACGGTGTTTCAGTGAAATGAATTGAGCCCGATTCGATGCGTCGGAAGATTTCCCTGAACGTCAAACCGGTGAGGACGCGTGCCTGCTGCGGTGTTACCCAACTCACGTCTTCCGCACATTCAATGCAGCGGAGTAGCAAGGGTTGGGCACTCGGAAGGCGATAAAAAGTCCGCTCCAGTTTCTCGAATGTGATCACCTTGCGCCGATTGAACAATTGTTCACCTCTCTCGTTCGGCTGAATTTCTTGATTTTCGTGACGAAGACTTCTATGCTCTGCCGACCCAGAAGTCCTTAAAGAGGGCCTTAAATTTTTTCTTAAAGCCCTTGTTAACGCCGTGAGCACGCCTCCTACTAAGCTCTTCTACGAATTCGGCACATTTCGCCTCGACACCGAAAAACTGCGCCTTCTGCGGAATGGAGAAATTGTTGCGCTCACTCCTAAGGCGGTTGAGATCTTGCGAGTTTTGATCGAGCACCGTGGGCAACTCGTTGAACGCCAGGACCTGATGAATTCAGTTTGGGGAAAGGTGGCGGTGGAAGACGGTAACCTAACCGTCACAATTTCCATGCTCAGGAAGGCACTGGGTGAAGACATCAATGGACGAAGATTCGTCGAGACCGTGCCTCGACTTGGTTACAAGTTCGTGGCGGAGGTTTCTGAGACTTTCGAGACTGTTCCAGCACTGGTGATTGAGCGGCAAACAGTAGGTCGAGTTGTTGTAGAAGAAGAGTTTGGTCTGAGGAGTAATTTCAACCGAGTAGTGTCGCGACTTTTTTCATCTCGTCGAAAGACTGCGACCGCAATAGGGCTGGCATTGGTCTTGGCTCTTAGTATTGGAGCCTTCATCTATTTTTCCCGATCCAATTCGGTAGGCCGCCAGTCAGCGGGAGTGAAGTCAATAGCCGTTCTACCTTTCAAACAGATCACTGTCGGCGATAACGCTCACCAAGGTTTGGGTCTGGCGGATATTTTGATAACTCGGTTAAGCAATTTAAAGCAGATCAATGTTCGACCCACAAGTGCAGTGCTGCCGTTTGAGAACACGCAGGAAAGCTCCGCGACGATCGGACAGAGGTTGTTGGTTGATGCAGTCCTGGAAGGCTCAATACTGCAAGTCAATGATCAGGTGCGCGTAACCGCACGACTTATCAGGGTCTCTGATCAATCGCCTATCTGGGCGGGCCATTTCGTAAAACCTTCTCAGAATGAACTGCAGTTGCAGGATGAAATCGCCCTGCAGGTAGTCAACGCACTGGCGTTGAATTTGAGCGGTGCTGAAGAAAAGGCATTGACGAAGCGTTACACACAGAACCGAGATGCCTATCAACTCTATATCAACGGCAGATATCACTGGAACAAACGGAATGACGAGGGGCTCGCGGAAGCACAGCGACTTTTTCGGAACGCGATCGAGAAAGATCCGAATTTTGCGCTCGCGTATGTTGGGTTGGCTGACTCCCTATTGTTTATGCAGGATTCAGCTGAATTACATTCGGGACTGGCAAAGGCAGTTGAACTAGATCCGGGCATGGCAGAAGCCCTGGCAACGCGTGGTTTTGTACTTGGTGTTCACGAGTGGCGATGGAACGAGGCCGAGCAGGAATTTAGAAAATCCATCGAGATCAATCCCGGATATGCAACCGCTCATCATTGGTATGCAATTCTCCTGGGGATTGAAGGAAGAAACGAAGAAGCAAAGGACGAGATGAGGCGAGCCCTTGAAATCGATCCAATGTCGCCCAACTTCCTTGCTGATTTGGGTCAGGTCCACTATTTCAATCGCGAGTACGATAAGGCGAAAGAATTCTGCAACAATGCCCTGGCCGTTTATCCCGACTTCACCTATGCCCATGAATATCTCTACGCAATATATATGCAAACCGGTGAATACGAATCCGGAATCGATGAACTCGTAAGACTCACTTCACCAGCAGGCTCCAAGGATACGATCTCTTTGGAACCAGCACGACATCATAAGGGCGATCAATATCGGGGCATCTATCGAATGGGAGGCATCAGGAAGTTTCTTGAATTCCGCCTCGTTCAGAGCAGCCAAATTGCCGGCCCTAATCGATATTTTGGTGAGGCCTACAACCATGCACTGCTGGGAAACAAGAAAGAGGCGCTGGATTCTTTGGAAAGTGCTTTCGAGCAAGGCTCGTTCATGATGGCGTGGGCAAAGGCTGAGCCGGCTTTCGATAGCTTGCGTTCAGAGCGACGATTTCGGGAGATCCTGCAAAAGATGAATTTGCCTCCGGACCAATGATCAACCAGGCGGCTTTGCACAAAACTCTTCTCTATAACAACCTCCGAGTTCTCGGTGTCTCTGTGCTGAGTTTTGCCGTGAATTCTATGAAAACCCTGAAGCTTCTAATCCTGGTTGCGCTAATGTCTCTTATCGGATACCCCCAGGAGAGATCGACGGCCGACGCAACCTACGCTCTAAAAGGACCAGTCCGCACCTTTAGAGTGGAAGTTGCTACGTTTGTTTCGAAAGACGGCAACTTTGTCGAGGGACCAAGAAGTCCGCAGATGGAAGCTTCGTTCAACGGCGACGGCAATCGAACTGATCTGTATATCTATGACGACAGTGGCGTGGTAAGTCGCCGAATTGTGATGAAATTTGACGGCCGAAAAATGATTGAGGCCATCAACTACGATGGCGCCGGCAGAATGTGGCTGCGAACCGTAGATGTTTACGACGACAACAGCCTGCTCAAAGAAGAAATTACGTATAACGGCGACGGCTCGCTACGAACGAAGAAGATCTTCAAGCGAGATGAGCTAGGCCAGGCGATGGAGGTCAGCGAGTATAACGCGAAGGGAGTTTTGATAGACCAATTCAAAAACACTTTCGACGGTCCGGTAATGCTAACCACAGAGCGAAAGGTCTACCGTGAGGATGGATCCCTGGCTTCAACGGAGTTTTACGAAGCTGCGAAGAGACGCAGCGAAGCAATTTCCTATCAGCCGGACGGCTCAATCGCTAATAGAACCGTTCGCACTGCTCAACAGGTAGAGCGATACGGCCCCGACGGTTCGCTCCAAAAAACCGCAACAATATCGGTCGAGCACCGGCTGGTGGATGAGGTCGTGCTTAACGGAGATGGGTCGACGAAAAAAGAGTCGAATGCT
>Ga0163162_10002888_pt1 | contig 16359 bp, 12 predicted proteins | sample S55metaG_FD_115310 | JGI IMG/M metagenome (GOLD analysis project Ga0163162, IMG submission 115310) | Switchgrass rhizosphere microbial communities from Kellogg Biological Station, Michigan, USA - S5-5 metaG | ecosystem: Host-associated > Plants > Roots > Rhizosphere > Soil | place: USA...
AAGACAATGGAGAACTCAAAGAGAAGAAACCTGAAAAAGATCAGAAGGATAAACAGTAATTGATCGGAGTTTATTGTAACGCAGGCAGAGTATTTCTGCCTGTTTTATTTTGCAAGCGGTAAGGTGAAAGAAAAGGTACTTCCTTTTCCCGGTTTGCTTTCAATAAAAAGACGCCCGTCATTTTTTTCAAGAAATTCTTTGGATAACATGAGGCCCAGGCCGGTGCCTCTCTCATCGTTGGTACCGTTAGTGGTATAAAAGCCTTCTTTGTTAATTTTAGAGATATCTTCTTTGCTGATACCTCTTCCGGAATCCAGCACATACACTTCAACGCAAGAGGAAGATTCATTTATTCCGACCTCAATGCATCCACGTTCCGGGGTAAATTTCACAGCATTTGACAACAGGTTACGCAGCACGAGGCTGATCATATTTCTATCAGCCCAGGCACAAACCGGGACATGTGTTTTTGTTTTGATCTTTATTTTCTTTGCTTCAGCCTGGAGATGCAAAAGCTGAACAGTTTCGGTTACTAATTTATTTACATCGATCGCTTCCGGATAAATGGAATTTGACTGCATTTGCCATTTGGCCCACTGCAATAAGTTTTCCATCAATGCTGTCGTATAGTTCAGATCGTTAACGACGTCCGGTAACATACTTTTTATTTCCTCTGCCGGCAGGTCAAATTTTTGCGCATTGGAAAAAATAGTTTGCAGGGCATACATGGGCGATTTCAGGTCGTGCGAAATGATGGAAAATAATTTATCTTTTACCTTATTGTGTTCATCCAGGGCAGCTGCTTGCTCTTCAAGCAACTGTGCCTTGTGCACAATCTCCTTCTTCTGGTCCTCTATTTCCAGGTTTTTTTTATGTAGCTCACGGTTTTTTAGCAACATCTTAAATTGATAACCTGTGCTTTCCTGTTTGACCAGGTATAAACCGTAAAAAATATAAACAATTGACAACGCATGATTGATGAGATAGCAGGTATAGTTATAGGCTTCCAGTTGATACCTATAGTCTTTCCATGTAACAGAAAGCATGAAATAGCTTACCATCGAGAAACTTATAACGAAAAGCATATAGCCGAGCTCCTGCAAAAAGAAAACGGCGAGAATACCATAAAGAACAAAAGACAGCTCGATGCCAAGATTCAAGCCGCTTATATAAATAAAACAGGTAAATACAGGATAAAAGATAAAATAGCAAAGAAGCGCGGCGTGGTATTTATTCAATGAATTCAGCAATAATGCAACCATACTGATACATGCAGGAAGTATCGCAATGTACCAGTCATGCAGGGGAAATTTTTTGCTTGTAAGAAATGCGATTATCGGAACAAGGATGCCCGTAATGATCTGGAAAAAATTCAACTGGTTAAATATGCCAAGCTTTCGCTTTTCATAATCATCGAGGGTTGTGCTATAGCCGATATTCCAAACCTTTTCGAAGAATTGGGAGATCTTGTGCTTGGCTCCCTCAAGTACTTGTGCCTGATGCAGTCGGTGTAAAAAATACTCCATTTTCCGCTTTTTTTGATAGGGTCGGTTTCGAAAAATAAACAATTTATTTCACCGGCAGAGAGTAAATTTACTAAGTAACATCTGAACCGAGGCAACCCACACGGTTGTCCTCAACCTTTCCTGCCAAGTAAGTCGAGCATAAAAGCGTACTTCATCGCCGTCAGTTTCTGTGCCTCGAATCTCCCGGATTCACCGCTGTGACCCGCACCCATATTGCATTTGAATAACACGACATTGGTCCCCGTATTGTTTTCGCGGACCTTCGCTACCCATTTCGCAGGTGAATAGTAAGGAACTTGTGTATCGTTCAATCCACCCGTTGAGAATATGGCGGGGTAGTTTGTTTTTTTAACATTATCGTACGGCGACCACGAGAGCATGTAGTCATAGTATTCTTTTTTATTCGGATCACCCCATTGATCATATTCCAGCGTCGTTAAAGGAAGGTCAGGGTTAAACATATCCGTTATCACATCCATCCAGGGTACTTCAGCAAGTACTCCTTTGAAAAGGTCGGGCCTTAAATTGGTGATGGCTCCCATCAGCATGCCGCCGGCACTGCCACCATTTGCAAATAATCTTTCTGTTGACGTGTATTTTTCATTCACCAGGAACTGGGCACAGTCAACAAAATCGGTAAATGTATTTTTCTTGTGTAGCAATCTTCCATCTTCAAACCATTTTCTTCCCAGTTCCTGTCCACCCCGAATATGGGCAATCGCATAAACAAAGCCCCTGTCTAATAAACTAATAACGGAACGATTGAAATAGGGATCGACATTGGATCCGTAAGAACCGTACGCATACAAAAGCAAAGGATTGGTTCCGTCTTTTTTAAATTCATCTTTTTTGTACACTAAGGAGATAGGGACCATTGTTCCATCTGTCGCTTTCGCCCGAATGCGTTTGGTCTCATACCTCGAAGCATCGAAACCGCCACCCACTTTTTGCTGCTTTAGCAATTGTTTCTGTTTGGAAGAAAGCGTGTACATGTAATCGGAAGAGGGAGTTGTCAAGGATGAATATGAATAACGTATACTGTCTGAAGCATAGTCGTCTGTAGCCATATACATGTTTGCCACAAAGGCTTCCTCCCCAAAATCTACATTATAGGATGAATTGTCTTTCCGGTGAATGACCTTTATTTCCGTCAACCCGTTTACTTTTGACTGCACTACAAAATAGTCCTTCAATACAGCAACATCCTCCAGGTAAGCAGAGGAACTATGAGGAATTAGATCTTTCCAATTATTCATGCCGGGAGACGCGATGGGTGTTTCAACATACTTAAAATTCTCGGCCTTATCATTCGTGCGGATATGAAATACATTTCCTTCAAAATAGTCAACAGAGTATTCAAGATTTTTTGTGCGGGGCTGGATCATTACAGGCGAATCATCCGGGCGTGTCGCATCAAGATATCTCACTTCGCTGCTATTCGTCGTGTTTGTATTTATAAAGATATAGTGGTTATCATTTGAAGAGGTAAGGTATACTTCGTAGGTGCTGTCGTTTTCGGTATAGATAGTTTTATCAGCCGAGGGATCCGTTCCTATAACATGCTTCATAAGTTTATAGGGACGAACTGTATGGTCATTTACGACATAGTATAACACTTTGTTGTCGCTGCTCCAGGCAAAATTGGCACTGGTATTTGAAATTGTTTCGGGCAACAATTTTCCGGTTGCCAGGTCTTTTATACTTAGCGTTGATCTTCTTCCGCCGGTCGTATCAATGCCAGTGGCTATTAAATTATTATTTCTGGCCATGGACCATCCACGTACAAAAAAGATCTGGTGTCCTGCAGCCAATGCCGGTGCATCCAAAAAAATTTCTTCTGCTGAAGAAAGATCATTCTTTTTGCGACAATAGAAGGGATATTGTTTGCCTTCTTCAAAACGGGTATAGTACCAATATCCATTTCTTTTGTAGGGCAGTGTTGAAGCTTTTTGATCGATCCTCGCGACTAGTTCATCATAAATTTTCTTTTGCAGATCTTCAGTGTGTTTCAGATACGCCTGAGTATATGCATTTTCTTCCTTCAAATGATCGATCACTGCCGAGTCTTTGGGATCGCTGAGCCAGAAATAATCATCAGTTCTTGTGTTGCCGTGTTCTGTAAAGACCTTTGGAACTTTTTTCGTTACAGGAGGCTTTGCATTGGTTGTTTCATTGGAAACCATCGTCCCACAGGCGGTGAATAAAACAACTACAGCAAGCAAAAGAACGATTCTCATAAAATGCATTTTGGTGATAAATGGGTATTAAATGTAACTAATCCCCATGATTTACTATCCTGCAATTATAAATTTCAGTGGAGTTCTAATTTAGGACGATCGCGCATCTAAGCGGTGAAACGTCAGCAGATCCATTGGAATTTCCAACAGGGTAACTACCTGAGTTCCCTAGTCATTCGGTCCGAAAACTGATTGTTCTGTTAATTACATCGCCACGCGAAGTAACACCGGTTATGATCACTTTATAGGTTGTAACAATGTCAGACGTGAAAAAGGGAATTTTAATTTGCCCATTCTGATCGGTTAACACGGAAGCCTCCCAATAAAGAGTTGACCGCATATCGTTGAACTTTCCTGCTTTCACTTTCGGGTTGCTATAATCGGGCATTGCAAACGACGGCGGTATGTGATATCCTCTCAATAAAAACGAATTTGGTGAATTCCCTCCGGGATCATCGATCATTCTTTTTGAATTGACAAGGACGACACCGTTACCCCCTCTCACTCCGTAAACCGAACCTTCGGGGCCGGTAAGAACTTCAATAAAACTAATGTCATCGGGATTTAGCTGATCCAGGTAATTTAAAACCGGACTGGAAAAAGATCCGCCGCCTCCAAGTTGAACCCGAACACCGTCGAGGAAGACCATAGGCTCGGTCGAGGCGCCGGGTGAAAAACTCGAAATCCCATTAAAGGCAACAAAGCCGTTTAGGATGGCTACACCCGGCACTCTCAAAAACGCATTTGTTACACTGCTGGCGCCCTTACCAATATTTTCAGAAGTGATAATTTTTGAATCAGGGCTCACTCGCTTACTGGGATCATAGCTTAACTCTTTTTTCTTGTATCCTTTAATGGTCACAGCACTTAATTCATCTCCGCGTAATCCGGAGAGAGTATCGGGATATACCTTTAGATAATGATTGACAGTCGCTGGTCTTACAGTAAATTTCTGTTTTGGCAGAGCAGTCCTCACTTTCGGAAAATTCAGTTTATCCAGGATAATGTCAGCCCGTTCTACCGTTCCCTGCGGACTGCTTACCTGTATAAGGAACCTGGTACTGTCGGGGTATTGTGTAATTGGAAACACAAACCGTCCAGCATAGCTGGTGGTATCGATGTCGTAAGCCACATTTGCTGTTTTTGAGAAAATAGTTGCTATTTTATTGGCGGCAGGTTTTTCCTTTGATAGAAAAGCATTTCCCTGGATATAGAGCAAGCTATCACTGTCCGAATAGAAGGCTGGCTTATTATTACCGGACATCATGTCTTTAAAAGTACTCCTGGCCATCATCAAAATATCCAACTGCTCATCCGTCAGTTGGCTTTCGCCTGCTAAGGACCAATTACCAGACGAAAACTCATTTTCGAAGCAACTTGATACTATGGAAGCGGTATTAGGTGGTTGCACTAAACTGCTGTCAACAACAGCGATGGCCAGAGAGGCGGGAAGCGGATTGCCTTGTGCGTCAGATATTGACAGATTGAGATCTGCCCTTTCTCTTTTTTTGTAAATACTTTTATTAAGGCTGGTCTTTATGATAAGATTGTCTTTAAAATAAATACTCCTTTCGCTGAGCAGATGAAAAGTTTCATCAAACAGGTAAAACGTTGTTACACCGGACGGGAATTTTTCAACCGGGATCGCTACTTCATACATTCCCGCACCGATGCTGGCAAAACACAGACTATCTTTTGCAACACCGACGAGGTATGTTTTGATATCCTTTTTGTAAATCGAATCTTCCAACAACACTCTTATCTTTCTTGCCCCATTGTTATCATTGACAACAGAGAGCTGCCCGGCATAAAAATTAAACGGCGTCAAAGGAAAACTCATTTCTTTTCCATTCCATACGAGCTGGGCTTTGTATTGCCTTCCGCGGGTGGGAAAAAATTCAAATTTTCCCAGGCCATAACTATCCGAGGTAAATGATGTAATCGTCGAATCACGATTGTCTTTTATATAACCGGATATAGCGACAGGGTCCTGTTTCCCGTCAACAATATAAAAAGCAACGGTGCAATCCGCTCCTGTCATCAATGAACCTCCTTCGGGGAAGAGTTGCATGGAAATATTATCCGCATTGTAATTGCCTTTATGAGTTAACCGCGAACCATTATCATTGACCGCTCCGCTGTTCACGATATAAATCGGATGTATAGCTATTTTGCTCTTTTCCACATCAGCCATATACCTCGTATACGCCCTGATCCAGTAAAAACCGGAGGGTATCGATTGTCCAAGATTTAGTTTAGCGCTCAGCATCCCGGTTTTAACATCCAGGAGCAACGTGGATAAAACGCTGTCGCTCTCATTCACGAGGTCAAGGAAAAGATTTTTACTTATCCCACTCAGCTTTTGAGATGCTGAGCGCAGGAGAAAAATTCTGAGCCACACACTTTCACCGGCTTTGTACAGAGATTTGTCTGTAACGATAAATGATTGTTCGGTTTGCCGCAACCGTATCGTACTGACCAATTGCGAGGAAATCGACTCGAGCGTCGAATTGGGATCCTGGCAAAACGAATAACAGGATAAAAAAATGAATACTGCCGGTAAGAATTTTCGGGGAGTCATGGGCAAACAGTTAGTATATATAAGTCAATCGTCACTCTGTTTATGCTGCGTGAGTCAATTCAAAGGGCGCAGGAGAATAGCGGTCACCAGGGAAAGTTATTTTATTTTTTTCAGGCTACCATAATATGCGAGCCCACGACAAATCTTCGATCATATTTATAAACTCATTTGTACAGATCGCCATTAAGGTATTTCAGCCCCGAATCGACAATGATGGTAACAATCTTTTTACCCGGACCTATGACTTTTGCTCTTTGCATGGCTGCCCATACATTGGCGCCCGATGTTGTTCCGCCAAATATACCTTCCATCCGAGCCAGCTTTCTTGCAGTCTCACAAGCGTCTTCGTCTTTTACAGCCATGATCTCGTCCGCCAGGTCCAATCTGCAAATGGCAGGGACAAATCCGGATCCGATACCTTCCAATTTATGCTTGCCCGACACATCCCCGCCTGAAAGAGCACGTACATAATAAGGCTCTATGGCGATGCAATGAATATTGGGGATTTCTTTTTTTAATACCTCCGCATTCCCCGAAAAACTTCCGCCCGTACCTACTCCCATAATGAATTCATCAATACCGTTTCCAAGTTCATTGATGATCTCCCTTGCCATTTGATGGTAAGCGTTCCTGTTATCAACGTTGTTGAATTGATCCGTCCAGAATGTGTTGGGTTCTTTACTCAACTCCCGGGCTCTTACTATCATTGAGTCGATAAGCTTTGCCGTTATCTTTCCATCCCCGCTTGGAAAAATTTCAAGCTCGGCTCCAAAGGCTTTCATCGTTTGCAATTTTTCTGCGGAAAATGCATCTGATGATACAAAATGTGCCTTGTAACCTTTCGTGGCACATACCATAGCCAATGAACTTCCGGTGCTTCCCCCGGTATAATCCATCACTCTTCCCCCAGGTTTTAGCTGACCTCTTCTTTCAGCTCCCTCGACCATCGATAGAGCCATGCGATCCTTCATACTTCCGGTAGGATTGGCGCCTTCATATTTCACATAAATTTCCGCACAACCGGGCTCAGTCAGTCGTTCCAATTTTATTAAAGGTGTGTTTCCAATTGCTGGCATGAATTATTGTTTTTATTGATTGTTATTTTAAGCGATCTGCGCATACATGATGCACGCTGTTTGTTGTAATGTGGTGCCTGCTGTGAGATTATTGTTTTACAAACTTAATATCCGTTGCATCCATGAAATAGTTGTTGATACATTCAATGGTGCTGTTATCAATAATCTTAAAAATAATGTCTTTAAAACTCACCTGTTCAAGGGTAGGTTTCAGTTCAAGTGTAAAATGATTGTTGTTGTTCTTGTCATCTTTTACAAGGGTGGGAACATCCGGATACAATGTATGTAACGCGTAGATGGTATCGCAATTCGGAATATCGATGTGTACTTGCCCGTTCTCGTCAGTAAATTCCTGTTCTTGTTTACCGTCCACAACAAAAATGCAAAGGATATGTTTTAATATATACTTGTTTGGATGAGTGAACTGAACGGTATAACCTGTTCCGTTTTTTGATTGATTGGTTATCGTAAAATCTTTTCCCGGTTCTTTATTGCTTGTTAGTTTCAACGTGTCTCCTTCAACGGTAAAACTGCCCGATGCATTGCGGTCAACGGAGCCATACACGTAAAAGAACTGGAATTTGCCATCTTTCGAAAAATTAAACCCTGAAGCCATTTCCATTTTGCGGAAATAATATTCGCCTTCTATTGTTCTTTGTGACATAGCATGTAAACTTATGGTGAGTAAAAGAATGATGATAGTTTTTTTCAAGATGGTGGTTATATGGTGAATGGTGAGTGGTGAATAGTCGATCGGCAATGTTGCCTGTAAAATTACGATGAAAAGGCGACGAAAATTTTTAACGGTACTCAAAGACTTTGCCTTCTGTAGTTTTCATAATTGAATCCTAACACAGCTCCCGTAAGAGGTAAAATGATAGGCAATATGATTGAACTTAGATAATAGGGAAGTGCCTGGTACGCCAGCAGGTCGATCAAAATGTAAATTATTAGAAATGCAAGGAGACCAAGCAGGCTAAGTAATATGGATCGTCCCAGGTCTTTTACTCTTCCGGCTCGTTTAAGATAAATGAAACCAATGATCGCCACACCCAGTAGCAATGAGACAAATGCCGATGTGAATGCAAGAAATATGGATGTGTCCAGGTTATTGTAGCGGTTCAAAAATGAAAATGCATAGCCTCCTAATAAACCGAATGCAAATCCGGCGATGAACTCAAGAATAATGAAGATTGAGTTTTTCATTTTTCCCGGTTGATATCTCAAAGTTAATAAAGAATAAGATGAGTTGGGAAATTATGCTAATAAACCAAACATGGGCGTAAGCCATACAAACACGACCTTTGATGCCTTGTATGTCTCGTATGGTTCTAATCAATTGTTCCCTGAAATAAATTTTTCAACTTCCGAAAGGTAGGCGTCCCTGTTATCCAGCCATCCGTAATGAACGCAATGATCGAGGACGACCAATTTTGAATTCTTCAATATTTTATTTGCTTTTTGGGAAGTTCTTTCTTCAATGATATCCTGCCTGCCCTGTATGATCAATACAGGCCTGGTAAAAGTTGAAAGTTTCGGAGCACAATTGAATTTGATCTTTTGCATATCCTGCCAGACCAGGCTATTGATAGGCAGGTTTGACTGTGTGAGTCGTTTCGCTATCACCGGAACATACTTTTTATCATACACATATGCATTGGCCAAAGCTTTTGCTCTTTGCCAGCTGGCATTATAACTCGTGTCGCCGTCAGCTATTTTTTGCGACCAATAATTTGCAGAATCCAATTGTTGCGACGTTAGCCTGGCGTTAATGTTCCTTGAAACGTATGACAACAGGTCGAGATCGACACCTCCTGAAGAAGATAAGATCATGGAAATAATTCTATCGGGATGAATTGTTGCATAATAACTGGCAAGCATGCCGCCAAATGAATGACCAAGAATGATCCAGCGCGCTATTTTTAATTGTTTTCTCAGGTTCTCTATGTCATCGATCATCAATTGCATGGTAATGGTAGAAGCATCTGTTTTTTGCATAATTGATTTTCCTGTACCACGTTGATCATAGATGATGGTTTGGTTGTGAGCTGACAAAGTTTTCGCAAGATCCACGAAACCGTCGCTGTTGAACCCCGGACCACCGTTGATAATAAGCACAGGAGTGCCTGCTCCAAACGTTCGGTAATAGATATTCACACCGTTGCTTTCGGCAAATCCATCTTTTTGAGCCAGTAGTTGAAGAGAAACAACAAGGATCAAAAAGAATAGTGACCACCTTTTCATGCGGAATGTTTGGATAAATATAATTGGTGGGAGAGGACAATGAGGTTGGAAAATTATGAATGGTGAAAGAAAATGAGAAATAGAATTTCTGTTAATGCGGTGTCTTTTTCAAAAAGACCCGGGCGGACTAAACATATAAATTTATGCTAGAAGCGCAGCAATATAAGAAGCATTAATTTGAATCAATGCAGGTTCAAGAAATATGCTCAATAGAGTTACGGGCGCACAAGAGTGCCCCGACGGGGCTCCTTCGGAGCGACGCAACAGAAGCGAAACAGAGTTCACAAAGCTGGCATCCAAATAATTTCACTCATTACCATTGACCACTCATATATTCAAGGCATATTATTTGTTCCCTTTTGTAGCCAGCGGGTCATTGTGCTAATGTAGGTTGGAACTAAGTGTGATTGACAAGAGACGCCGCTGAGACAAAAAATGATCTTATGAATTGGGTTGATGTTGCATTGTTGCTGGTTGTCCTGCTCGCCGTCTGGAGTGGATGGCGCAGCGGGTTTATCCTCGGAACCCTCGATCTTATGAACTGGATCGGTAGTGTATTGCTCGGATTTCTTTTTTATCCTTACCTGGCCAGGTTTCTTCAAATGATCTTTCCTTCATTAGGATCCTGGTTACTACCGCTATCTTTTATCATCACCATAATTTTAGCAAGGCTTCTCATTGGAGTGATAACCAGCCGCATTGCCTGGTCTGCGGGCAGAGCTCACGACAGTTCAGTTAATCATTTTTTGGGTGTTGTTCCCGGTTTTATCAGTGGGATTATCTGGGCCACTGTGGTCGCCGCCTTACTACTGGCATTGCCGCTGTGGAATAATGTAACCAATCAGACTCGAAATAGCCGCATCGCTAACAAGCTTTCCACAGAAGTGGAGTGGCTCAATGAGAAATTTTCTCCCGTATTTGATAAAGCTGTTCAGCAAACCATCAATAATCTCACGATCCATCCAGCATCGAATGAATCGGTAAAACTTCCATTCAGAGATGATCATCCCGACGTGCGCGCCGACCTTGAATCTCAGATGCTGGAATTAGTGAACCAGGAACGCGTGCAGAGGGGATTACGTCCACTCCAGGCTGATCCTGAAATGACTGAGGTGGCAAGAGCACACTCAAAAGATATGTTCGCAAGGGGATATTTCGCACACTTTACGCCGGAAGGCAAATCGCCTTTCGACAGAATGGATGCTGCGCATGTTCAATACTCAACGGCCGGAGAGAATCTCGCACTGGCACATTCACTCCCGATCGCACATAATGGTTTGATGAATTCACCGGGTCATCGTGCAAATATTTTAAACCCTGCATTTGGCAGAGTAGGCATTGGAATTCTGGATGGAGGATTTTATGGATTGATGGTGAGCCAGGAGTTTCGGAATTAGTGAATGGTGAGTGAGCAGTTTCGCGCAACGGCGCAACGCTCGCTAAAAGACCAATAACTTGTATTTCTTTGCGTTCCTTTGCGCCTTTGCGTGAAAAAATACTCATCACTCCTTCGGCCGCCGCAGGCGCAGCATTACTGATTACTCATTCTTTAGTAACTTCCTCCGCCAAATTTTTCAATTATGAACTATGATGAATTCAGAAGTGCAGGACATAATCTTGTAGATTATATCGCCGATTATTTGCAGAACGTTTCAAAAAAACCTTTATTCAATCCCGTTGAACCTTCCTTCTTATACGATCTTTTTGATGAAAAGATCCCCGATGATCCTCAATCATTAGCTGCCATACAAAAACTGCTGGAAGAAAAATTAATTCCGTATAGTACACATGTTAACCATCCCGGGTACATGGGTTTGATAACACCTTCGCCGAATCCGGCAGGTATATTGGCCGAGTTCTTAGCATCGGCGCTGAATCAGAATGTAGGAGCATATTCCATCGGCCCATCAGGTGTAACCATGGAACTGCGCGTGATCCGCTGGTTGAATGATCTGATCGGCTATGATGAAAAAGCGGGTGGCAATCTGACCAGCGGAGGAATGACAGCAAACTTTATCGGATTGAAACTGGGAAGAGATTATAGTACCGGCGATTCAGCACAACATGAAGGAATGACAGGAGGTTGGACAGCATACGTGTCAGAAGAAAGGCATGTATCATTGGATAAAGCAGTCGACGCAGTAGGCATCGGAAGAAAATATTTGAGAACAATTCCCACGAACGACAACTACCAGGTAAGGATTGATGTGCTGGAAGAAATGATCAAAAAAGATAAAGCACAGGGATTGAAACCGATCTGCATTATTGGCCTTGCGGGTACAACTAACTTAGGTGCTGTTGACGACCTGGGGGCACTTTCTGAAATTGCAAAAAGAGAAAATTGCTGGTTTCATGCAGATGCCGCATATGGCGGCGGTATGTTATTGTCAAATAAGTATCCGGGATTGTTGAAGGGATTGGAGCTAGCGGATTCGGTAACCATCGATCCTCATAAATGGTTTTATTCGCCCCTTGATGCCGGGGCCATATTGGTGAAGGACCATAACCGTTTGACCACATCATTTGGAATTCAACCTTCTTATCTTACTGATCAATCGCAGCAAAAAAATGAACGTTATCAGTTTTACGTGCATGGGTTTGAGCAATCAAAACGTTTGCGCAGCCTGAAAGTCTGGGTAAGTTTTCATCATTATGGCAAGACCAAAATAGGAGAGTGGGTGGATAATAATATCGATCATGCAAAGCATCTCCACCAATTAGCATTGGCGGATAAGAATTTTGAATCAGCCACGGAACCTATGATGTCTGCCGTTTGTTTACATTACAAAACTCCACAGCTTAGTGAAGAAGAGAATAAGCAATTTCATTTTCTTGTCACTGAAAGAATAGAAAGTGAAGGAAAATTCTGGTTTGCCACTACCATCATGAAAGGAAAGACCTGGTTCCGCATTAATCCCGTAAATATCTATACAAGGATGGAGACGATAAATGAGTTGTTTAAAACTTTACAGGCTTATTGCAAAGAAGAGCTTGCTAAATATGTTGCGGTATAGATCTTGAATGATCATCTGTAGTTAAGGACGCAACTAATATATTGCTGAATAGCTATAAATTCTGGTGATGGAACAAAGGAAAAAGTTGGGAGTTGCATTGGTTGGCCTTGGTGGCTACAGCGAGGGCGAATTGGGGCCGGCATTAAAGGAAACAAAGTATTGCTACCTGGCAGGCATAGTAAGCGGCTCGGAGAAGAAAAGAAGGAAATGGAAAAAGGAGTACGATCTTTCCGAAAACAACATCTATAGCTATGAAAATTTTGATTCGATAAAGAATAATGAACTTGTTGACATTATCTATGTAGTTCTTCCCAATTCGATGCATAAGGAATATGTGATCCGCGGAGCCCAGGCTGGCAAACATGTGATCTGCGAAAAGCCGATGGCTAATACCGTGGAGGACTGTGACGAAATGATCACAGCATGCAAAGAAGCCGGAGTGATGTTGTCAATTGGTTATCGTTTGCATTTCGATCCTTTTAACATAGAGATGATGAGGCTGGCACGAGAAGGGACATATGGTACTGTTAAAAGAATTTCTGCTTCACACGGATTGAGTCATGCACAGGGCTGGAGGCTTGACAAAGAGTTAGCAGGCGGAGGGCCGTTAATGGATGTAGGAATTTATTGTGTGAACGCGGGACGCTATATCACTAACCTGGAACCTATCGCTGTTCAGGCCAATGAAGGTCAGAAAAGAGATAAAAAGAAATTTGCAACCATTGAGGAATCATTGACCTGGACAATGGAATACGCAAACGGAGTGATCGCCGAATGCAGTTGCAGTTATTCCGAATATGGAAATCATCTTCGCGTTGAAGCGCAGAATGGCTGGTTTGAAATTGCTCCTTCCTTTTCGTACAGTGGACTTAAGGGCAAAACTGCCGATGGAAAGATGGAAATCAAACCCATTAATCAACAGGCCGCGCAGATCGATGATTTTGCTCTTGCCATTATTAATAATCGGCCCACCCCCGTTCCTGGTGAAATGGGAAGACAGGACATGAAGATCATTGAGGTAATTTACCGGTCCATGCAAACAGGACAGCGGGAAGAGATTCATGAGACATCAGGCGTTAAACGTGAAACGTGAATCGTCAATGGTGAATGGTGAGTGGTGAATGGCCAATGGTGAATGTGAGTTGAAGCACAGTCTTACATCTCAAATCTGACATTTCACTTTTCAATTCTCACATTCCACAACGTTGTGGTGATACTATCTAAGTTCAACATTCTCCACCATCACGTCCCAGTGTGCTATCAGCAATTCAAAACGGTGTTGCTCGTCTTTTGTCAATTTATCCAGATCAGGATATAGTTGCTGCTTATAGGGAGTGGTAAGATTTGGATCAAACGCAAGGACGGCATTCTTAAAAGTGATGGTTACTTTAAAATCCCAGCGCGTATCTTCCCCGCTATGGAGTTTAGGTTTTTCAGCTGTGACACTGATAATGTCTCCTTTCTCCAGGGCTTTTTTTAATAACGGATAGTGGTTTGTTTTCCAGAGGTCAATGAATTCATCTGCATAGCCCCACTTTACCTTGTAATAATTCTCAATGGTGAATGGTTCGTCTTTTTTGTTTTGAGCATTGACGCATAGTGAGCCTGTTAACATGATAATTAAAAGAGCAGAACATAATTTGAATTTACTTGTATGCATAAAAATGTGGTTTTGCTAAGAGCAAATTTAAGGTTAACGTTTTGCTATAAGTGCTAACCATACAAAGCATACAAGTAATACAAGAATCAGCTTAAATTCCTTGTATATCTTGTATAGTTCATATCTTATCTACCGTGTCCTAATTAATTTTAAATACTTTTGAAATAAATGTCTTTAAAATAACTACTGACTATGGAATGGAAAGGAATTTTCCCCGCTCTCACAACACCTTTCACAACAAATGATGAGATAGACATGTTGATGTTTGAAAAGAATGTAGACGCACAGGTAAGTGCCGGTGTGCATGGAGTCATTATTGGTGGCTCGTTGGGTGAGGCGAGCACATTGACCACATCTGAAAAAGAACGGCTAATAAAGTTTGCAGTGAAAAAAGTCGGAGCGAAGATCCCGGTGATTTTAAATATTGCAGAGGCATCTACAAGAGATGCAGTACAACAAGCAACCCTGGCAAAACAATGGGATGCGGGCGGGCTTATGTTGCTACCCCCTATGCGTTACAAATCTGATGACAGGGAAACCGTGGAATATTTTAAAACAGTTGCTAACTCAACTGATCTTTCAATAATGATCTACAACAATCCGGTAGACTATAAGATCGAGGTGACGCTTGATATGTTTGAAGAGTTGGCCGCCTGCAAAAACGTGAACGCCGTCAAAGAAAGTACAAGAGATGTGAGCAATGTGACAAGAATGAAGAACCGTTTTGGGGACCGTTATAAAATTCTTTGCGGTGTTGATACTATTGCAATGGAAGAATTATTACTTGGTGCTGATGGCTGGGTAGCGGGTTTGGTCAATGCATTTCCAAACGAAACGGCTGCCATTTATGAATTGGTAAAGTCTGGAAAAATAGAAGAAGCAACAACTATCTATCGCTGGTTCATGCCTTTGCTGGAATTGGATATTCATCCGAAACTTGTCCAGTATATAAAGTTAGCGCAGGCACAAACCGGTTTGGGGACGGAACATGTTCGTGCGCCACGACTGGTATTAGAGGGTGAAGAAAGAAAAAAAATATTGAAGGTCATCAATGATGGTATTGCCTCCCGGTCTTCTTTGCCTGCGAATGTAAATGCAAAGAATAAAACAGCTGCTTATGCGTAATCTATTTTGCTCCGCTCTTTTTTTCATCCTTTGTTTCACGGTAAACTGTCAGTCAATCTGGAAACATGGTCGTTTAAAAGTAACGGCTGATGGGCATTATTTGCAATTTGAAGATGGCCTTCCGTTTTTTTGGCTTGGTGATACAGGTTGGGAATTATTTCACCGCCTGACGAAAGAAGAGATAAATATCTACCTGGAAAACCGAAGAGCAAAAGGTTTTAATGTTATACAGGCTGTTATCCTTGCAGAGTTCAATGGTCTAAAACGGCCGAACCAGTATGGAGAAGTGCCGTTAACAGGTCTCGATCCAACAAAACCAAATGAAAAATATTTTGAGTTAGTTGATTACACGGTACGACTTGCGGAAGAAAAAAATATGTTCGTGGGTCTATTGCCAACGTGGGGTGATAAGATTACAAAGATGTGGGGTGAAGGTCCTGTCATATTTAATGAGAACAATGCTTACCTATATGGCAAATGGTTAGGTGATCGGTATAAAAATTATCCAAACATTATCTGGATTTTAGGTGGAGACAGGCCTCCCATAACAGACTCTGTGGATTATCGGCCGACCTGGAGAGCAATGGCAAAGGGGATCGCAGAAGGCGCCAATGGCAAGGCTATTTTTACCTATCATACATGGGGTGGTCATTCCACATCAGAATATATCCACAATGAAGAATGGCTTTCGATCAATACCATGCAAAGTGGTCATGGGAGTGGTCATGATGTAGCGGTTTGGAAAATGATCGAGCATGACCGCGGTTTAACTCCAACCAAACCTACCCTCGATGCAGAGCCCAATTATGAAGATCACCCGGTAAATCCATGGCCAAAATGGGATCCTGCCAATGGATATTTTCGTGATTACGACGTTCGCAAACAAACATACCGGT
>Ga0163162_10002890_pt1 | contig 16354 bp, 13 predicted proteins | sample S55metaG_FD_115310 | JGI IMG/M metagenome (GOLD analysis project Ga0163162, IMG submission 115310) | Switchgrass rhizosphere microbial communities from Kellogg Biological Station, Michigan, USA - S5-5 metaG | ecosystem: Host-associated > Plants > Roots > Rhizosphere > Soil | place: USA...
AATGACAAGGGCGATAAAAGCAAGGAAAACGGATTCAGTCAAAAACTGGGTCACCAGCGAAGCGCGTGATGCACCAGCCACCTTCCGGACGCCTACTTCTTTGGCTCTCTTCAGCGACTGGGCCGTTGCGAGGTTAACATAGTTGATAGAAGCAATAACAATTACAAATATGGCGATGGCCATTAGAATATTAATATACGAGATGTCCGTGTTGCTTCCAAGTTCCCATTTCAGGTTTGATTTCAAATGTATATCCGTTAGCAGCTGCAAATAATATTTGCTTTTGCTTTCAGGCTGATATTTATGAAAAAGCGGTTGTAATTTTTCCGAGAACGATGCGGCACTCGCATTTGGTTTGAGTAATGCGTAAGTGTAAAAAATGTAAAAATTCCAATCTCGGTCGATCACCGAATCCATTCGAGATACAAACGGGATTAGGAAATCAAAAGTAAAATGGGAATTTTGTGGCACATCCTTTAACACACCGGTGACGGTGAAATCCTGGCCGTTATTCACATTGATCCTTACTGTTTTTCCAATTGGATCTTCTTTCCCAAAATATTTAATGGAAGCGGATTGGGTCAATATGATCGAAAGCGGCCCTCGAAATGGATTGTCTTTACTTCCGAATACAAAGGGATAATCAAACACTTTGAAAAAATTACTATCTACCCTGAGCAGATCTGTTTCGTAGAATCCTTTGTCGTTATATTGAATCAGGAACTTCCGCCCCCACGACGGCGCAAAGCGAGTAGCGGTCTCTACTTCAGGCAAATCCCCGCGAAGAGCCGGCGCCAATGCCGGTGGCGTCGTTGCATCGGCAATAACGGATCCGTCATCATTTACAAAATCCTTTACGACGCGATAAATTCGATTTGCATTCTTGTGATAACTATCAAAACTCAGTTCGTTCTTAACATATAATAGAATGATGATAAAACATATCATTCCGGTCGACAAACCGATAATATTAATCACTGAGGAAATTTTCGACTTCCAAATATTTCGCCAGGCGATTGTGAGATAGTTTTTAATCATAGCATTGCTTGAAGTGAAATGTTACCACCAAGAAGATGCCATCTTATTATATTCCTAATGCTCACAGGGATAAGTTTTTTTTAGAAATGGAAGATGTCCGGTTTCAATACACAAGGTGTCCGCAACATTATACAGTTAAACGAAAGACCTGACCAACCGGGAAATCAGCGATATAGAAAAGAAACGTAACTTGAATTATGAAAAAACAATTCCTCTCACTATTAACAATGTTTTTCTTGTTGGCTTCGTGTTACGAACAACCAAACCTATATAAATCCGAAAAAACAAAGGAAACGGATTATTCCAAATACAAAACCTATGCGTGGCTTCATACAAAAGACACAGCATACACAACAATCCTCGACAGGAAGAACGTTGAAGCTGCACTCGCTTACGAAGTGAGTAAGCAATTAGATGCGCGTGGAATGAAACTGGATACTGCCAACCCGGATTGTTTATTCACGTACACCCTGGTGATGAATAAAACGTATCAGGTCGGCGATCGTCCACCGGAAATTTATACCCCGATCGCATATGCACCCGTTTATTCCGGGCAAAACAACGTGTATTATTATCGGACTGATTATGGCTTGCCAAATTATAGCGGTGGTATGATGGTAACGACATTTAGGGACGGCTCACTGGTCATCGATATGGTTGATACCAAAGACAACAAGATAGTTTGGCGCGCAAGTGCGCAGGGAAAGCAGGAAGAAAAAAGCGCAAAGGGCGTAAAAGCAACTGTCAGGGAAATTATCCCGCAAATGTTTAAGAAGTTCCCAATCAAAAAAGTGTAGACTTCCCACTCAATTCCAAATTCGATCATGGAAATTAATATTAATCAGAAACCCATTTCCATTGGTGATAAATATAAAATTTTTATCGATGGACAGGAATCATACCGTGCTGCCCGAAAATTGTTCAAACTACTGCCAGTTGTTGTATTGTACAAAAATGACGGCGATATTCCCCGCATCACGATCCGGAAAAGATTTACATTCTTTAAGGCCAGTTATATTCTTAAAAGAGAAGATAGCAGCATACTCGAATTCAAAACAATTTCGTTTTGGAAGAGGCACTATCAATGCCTTGTTGGAAAAGATATGTATGATGTTTATGGACACCGCGGCAGAAAATTTTCTATTTATAAAAATGATGTACAAGTTGCATTTTGGGACAAGCAAGCCGTGTCGTGGTTTGCCGGCGACAACTATATGATTATGGCAGACAAAAATTCTGATGCCGAACTACTCATTTCATTTTGTTTAGTCATTGATAATTTCCGCAGTGATGACCACGATGGAAAAGCATTGACCGTAGATATCGGCAGCATCGGTCCGCAGGCAAAGGCGTTTGATTCGAATTGGGAACCGAAAGTGTAGCCTGGTGTTAACTATTACTTAACTCACGCCTTGGTATCCTCCATGATACCAGATTGCACGCATTATACTGGTTACCTTCTGTATACTAACGATCATTCCGCGCAATCCGTGATTAATTTTGTTGTCTTAATTCATCTAACAAAAAAAATTATGGCAACAGTACAGTGGGTTCTGGATCCGTCACATTCAGAAATACAATTCAAAGTAAAACATTTGATGATCTCCAAGGTGACTGGAGAGTTTACAAAGTTCAGTGGTTCGTTCGCGACGCAGGGCGAAGATATTTCTACCGCAAATATTTCTTTCAAAGCAGATATCGGTTCTATATCTACGAATAATGAACAAAGAGATGCACACCTGAAGAGTTCAGATTTTTTTGAAGCCGACAAGCATCCCGAGCTTTTATTCGAAAGCGAAAAATTGGAGCGCATCAACGACGAGGACTACAAACTATATGGCGCTTTAACTATTCGTGGCATCACAAAAAATGTTGTGCTCGATGTTGCGTACAGTGGAGTCATTACAGATCCATGGGGCAATACCCGGGTGGGTTTTGAAGTAACGGGAAAGATCAACCGAAAAGATTTTGGTATCAGTTTCGGCATGGTATCTGAAACCGGCGGCGTATTACTTGGATATGATGTTGAGCTTAATGCGCAGGTGCAATTTACAAAGGTGGCTAAGGAAGTAGCGGTTGAAGTGGCGTGAAGTTGAGGTTGAGGTTAAGGTTGAGGCTGAGGTAAAGGGTAAGACATGCCTTTTACCTTTTACCTTACCTTGAGTTCTTTGCAATTTCATGCTTTCTCCCTCATTGGTGACGACAAATACAAATGCCAAAGCAGCATTGTCGCAACTGAACGATAAGGTTGCCAACGGGTGACTAAAGCGAGTAAATCTTCTCTTGTTGTATCCTTACTCAATTTCTTTACCCGCCTTAGCGCATTCACAGCAGCCAAATCGCCTATGGGGAAGATGTCAGCACGCCGCAGAACAAACATGAGGTACACGTCGATTGTCCAATTGCCGATTCCTTTCAATTCGATCAACTTTTTTCTTACATCATCGTCGGGTAATTTCTCCAGCGATTCCAAGTTCAATCTGCCTTCGAAAATTTCTTTGGCAAGCCCCCGGGTATAAATTGTTTTTTGTCTGCTTACATAACATGCGCGGAGTTCTTCGTCACTCAATTTCAAAAACTTCGACGGAGTAATTTCCTTTAATTTTTCTTTGAGTTTATTCAGTGCCGCCAATGCGGAAGCAAGCGACACCTGTTGTTCAAGAATAATATGGACAAGCGTTTCAAAATTGTTGGGCCGTGTCCACATGGGAGGATATCCGTGCGTGTCGACGATTATTCGAAAATCTTTGTCTTTCGACGCGAGTTGATCGCAGATTTCACGGAAATTTTTTTTATTGAATCGACAAATCTTCAGTTTACTTTATTTTTTTAATTGCAATTTCACGCAAAAGCGCAAAGAAAAATAAGGCGCAAGGCCCAAATTTAAGCTTTGCGCCCTATTTTTCTTTGCGCCTTTGTGTGAAATAAAACTATCCATATATGAAATCCTCAATCACAAAAGTTGCCAAGAATCTGCCGATAATAAAATTAGTATACGGAATTAGCCTCAAATGTTTATTTTCATTTTGTGAAAGGCAAAAGTGAAAATATCTACCATAAGTTACCCATCCTTGACGGGCTGGAGCTACTCGATGCAAAACATCACGCATTGAACTTCCCTTTTCATTCACATGATACCTTTAATATCACTCTCGTACTCGAACAAACTTTTTCAACAAAACTGGCGGACCGCCTGCTGCATTCACCAGCAGGAACTATCACAATCACTAACCCCGGCGAAGTGCACGCAACTGTTTGTGACAATAAAACCGGCAGCTCGTTTTTTACTTTGTACCTATCGCCCGATGTGATGAAAAAAATCGGTGGAGAAAGGATTGTTTTTTTTGAGAATAAAATAATCGATGACCAATCGATCTTCCAGGCTTTTTATCGGTTGACGCAAGATTTGGGGACCGCGGATCATCAGCATGAAAAAAAACTCTTAGACGTATTAAGTCGTTTGGTGGAAGAATATGCAAACGATGGTCCGGACGACAATAAGAGAATAAATCTTTTCCGTGAATTCCTGGAAGAGGATAATACTGAAAGATTCTCATTGGAAAATACGGCCCGCCGATTCGGACTGGATAAATTCAAATTCCTGCGGCTTTTTAAACAATATACCGGGCTCACACCAAACAACTACATTATATTAAAGCGCATTGAAGAATCCAAAACGCTTTTGCAAACAGACGATGACCTCCTGGGTGTTGCCATCCAATCCGGTTTCTATGATGCCACACATTTCTCCAAACACTTCAAGAAGATCACTGGTGTAACGCCCATGGCCTACCGGAACGCCATGTTGTGCAATATCGTACCATAGAGGCGGTGGTTGCCGGGTTATTTTTGTATCCATTAAACATATAACAATGAAACCGGCACTCCTGATCATCATGATAATGTTTGCACCACTTTTGCTATTTCCACAGACAACCCAGCTTACAACCGACCAATACAAGGAAGATTTTAACTTCTTCTGGAAAAGCATCAACGATGAATATTGTTACTTTTCTAAAAAGCAGACAGACTGGCAAACGGTAAAATCAATTTATGGTCCGATTGTCGACACCATTACAACGCGAGATCAGTTCATCGCAGTTTTAGAAAAAGCACTTTATGAAATTTATGATCATCACGCAGGGTTAAACACGAACACCGGAACATCTCAGCGGGTAGTGCCTACCGGGGCAGACATGTGGGCAGAATATATAAATGGGAAACCCCTGATTACGGAAGTAAAAATTGGGTTGGGCGCCGCATCAGTCGGCATCGTGCCAGGGATGGAAGTCCTTGCGATCAATGACGTCCCGGTTGACCAGTGTGTTCAACGATTTCTTCCAAAATCGTTAAAGCATGAAGATGTTGAGGCGAAAAATTTCATGTTGAGGATTCTTTTGGCAGGGAATCATATTCAACCCAGGAAAATTTCATTAAAACAAAACGGAGTAGTGAAAGATTATTTCCCCGACAAAGACGGATTTCTGCTTGATAAAATAAAATATTCCTCAATGCTGGAAACAAAAAAAATTGGATCGACTGGATACATCAAGATCAATAATTGCCTGTATGACGATGCTTTGATCCCGGTTTTTGACAGCGCAATGCAATCGATGCAAAATACAAGCGGGTTGATTATTGATTTACGGGAAACGCCGAGCGGTGGTAACACATCCGTCGCGCGTGCCATCCTGGGGTGGTTTACCAACAAAGAAAAATTTTATCAAAAGCACGAATATTATTTTGAAGAAAAGAGTACAGGGATCAAAAGAAGCTGGGAGGAAATCGTTTCGCCAAGGACTGGAAAATATTACAGCAAGCCGCTCGTGATATTATGTGATCATTGGACCGGAAGCATCGCAGAAGGAATTACGATTGGTTTTGATGCGTTGCAAAGACCATCTACCAAAATAATAGGCACTACCATGGCGCGACTCAATGGTGCAGTATATAGTTATGAAATGCCCAATTCCAAGATTCATTTTTCGTTTCCTGCGGAAAGGCTGTACCATGTGAATGGTTTAGCAAGGGAAAAATATATTCCGCCGGTTTATATCGATATGTTGAAGGAGAAATCATCACCTACGTCGGATATCATGTTGGAAAAAGCATTGACATTTCTTAAAAATGTTAAGTCATGAATTTCTCAAGTGAAAATTTCGATTGCGTTCATCCAAAGATCCTGGAAGGATTGATTCGATCAAACAAACACTTTGTTCCGTCTTATGGTAATGATGAGTACACAAAAAACAGCCAGGCAAAGTTTGCGGAAGTATTAGGGAGAAAGGACATCGATGTGTTTTTCTGTTTCAATGGAACAGGTGCAAATAATTTTGCATTGAGTTCAATCACAGACAAGAATCATTCGATACTCTGCGCCGATGTATCTCATGTCTATAACGCCGAGTCAACCGCACCGGAAGCATTTACCGGTTGCAGGCTGTACCCGCTACAATCAAAAGATGGAAAAATTCTCGTCGACGATTTAATAAGACAGTTGACAAAAAAAGATGGCGTGCATTATCCCCTTGCTGCAACATTGACAATTTCGCAGCCGACAGAATATGGAACATTGTACAATGAAAAAGAATTGAAAGAGATTGCCAGTGTTTGCAATCGATATCATATCATGCTACACGTTGACGGCGCGAGGATATTTAATGCACTGGATGCGATGCAATGTTCATTTCCGGATTTTGTAAAAATAAGTGAAGTGGATGCGCTGACGATCGGCGGTACAAAATCAGGATTGATGTTTGGTGAGGCCGTGATTTTTTTTGGAAAGGATCGTTTCAAAAATATTGCGTTCAACCATAAAAGAAGTATGCAGCTTGCTTCGAAGAACAGGTATATCGCCGTGCAGTTTGAGGAGTTGCTGAAAAAACAATTTTGGAAAAATATTGCTGCGCATACAAATAGTCTCGCGAAATATTTTGAGAAGCAGGTAAGTGTCATCGATCCATTATGTGTTGTCTACCCTGTTCAAACCAATATGGTATTTATGAAAATGAAGCCAAATTTGTTTTCGAAATTGAGATCGAAAGCAAATTTTTATATGTGGGATAAGGAAAAACATCTTGTAAGATTTGTGTTTTCGTTTGGAAATACGAAGAATGAGATTGATGCATTTGTAAAAATGTTGATAGCTGAACGTTAGCCTAATCATGAAATTGACATGAGTCACTTTTTCTTTGCGCCTTTGCGCCTTTTCGTGAGAAAAAATCACCAAAGGCGCAAAGGCGAAAGAAAAAACGCTCTACATTTCCTCGTCTTTCCCAAAATTAAAGAGAAATACTTAGGAATTACTAAATTTTTTAGTAATCTTGCTAAAAATATGATCCTTCGTATTCATGCAGGAAAACAGAGAAAATATTATCGCCAGGTTGCAAAAGGAAATTCTTCCTTTACAGGGATTAAAACTTCCAGCAGCCAATCATGCATTGCAACTTGATCTCGGTCCGATTGCTGAGGCGTTTCCAAACAAAAGTTTTCCTGTTGGTGCCATACATGAATTTATCAGTCATGCCCCGGAAGATGCCGCCGCAACTTGTGGATTTATTGGTTGCCTAACGGGTGGGCTCATGCGAAATGACGGAGTATGCGTTTGGATTGGTGCCTCGCGCAAATTATTTCCGCCCGCACTAAAAGGATTTGGCGTAGATCCCGACCGGATTATTTTTATCGATCTTAAAAAAGATAAGGAAATTTTATGGGCCCTCGAGGAAGCGTTGAAATGCGAAGGACTGGCAACCGTCGTTGGTGAAATTCCTGAAATGAACTTTACTGTTTCCAGGAGATTGCAACTGGCAGTGGAGCAAAGCCGGGTTACAGGTTTTATTCACAGGTATCGTCCACGCAATATCAATACGAATGCATGCATATCTCGATGGCAAATCACCTCTTTACCCAGTGCACTCGGAGAGAATATCCCGGGCATTGGTTTTCCACGGTGGGACATTTCTCTTTTAAAAATCCGCAACGGTAAACCGGGCGCATGGAAAATGGAATGGGCCTCGGATATATTAAGACCCATTACACCATTTATGGTTGCCATACCACAAGAACAAAAACGAAAAACGGGATGAGATGTCGAGGCGCTTTGTTACGATATGGTTCCGTTATCTTAAAACGGACTGGCTCAGTCGTCGTCAGCCCTCGTTACTACATACACCTTTTATTTTAGCAGCGCCGCATCATGGCAGAATGCTTATCACTGCAGCGAATATCATTGCTGAAAAAGAAAATATATACCCTGGTATGGTGGTCGCCGATGCAAGAGCCATTCTTCCCGGCTTACAGGTCTTCGATGATAAACCCGGGCTCGCGGCAGAATTATTAAAAGCCTTTGCAGAGTGGTGCATACGGTTTGGTCCCCTAGTTGCCGTTGATTTACCCGATGGATTGATATTGGATAGCACCGGCTGTTCCCATCTTTGGGGCGGAGAAGCAGCATATCTAACGGAAATCAATAAACGATTTTATGCAAACGGTTACCATATACGAATGGCCATGGCAGATACCATCGGTACTGCGTGGGCCGTTGCACGCTTTGGAAAGGAAAACAGAATTATTGAACCCGGTGGACAACTTCATGCATTATTATCATTACCACCAGAAGCGCTTCGACTGGAAGCTGGTGTGATCGAGCGCTTACATAAACTTGGTCTCCGCCAGGTAAAGCAATTTATAACGATGCCTCGCTCTGCATTGCACCGACGTTTTGGTGAGCATACCATCCTTCGTATTGACCAGGCAACAGGAATGAAAGAAGAATGGATACAGCCTGTGCACGTAGTAGTGCCTTACCAGGAACGTTTACCTTGTCTCGAGCCGATTGTGACCGCAACCGGAATTGAAATTGCTTTGCAAAAATTACTGGAAACACTTTGCAATCGCCTTCACAAAGAAGGTAAAGGACTTCGACAGGCGCGTTTCATATGTTATCGCGTGGATAATAAAATCATCACAATTGAAATCGGAACCAATCGCGCTTCTCATCATATCAATCATCTTTTTAAACTGTTTGAAGAAAAATTATCGACGATCGAACCCGATCTAGGGATTGAATTATTTGTATTGGAGGCGCCAAAAACAGAAGATCTTTCACCAATGCAGGAAAAAATCTGGGAAGGAATTTGCAGTTTGGAAAATATCAGGCTGGCAGAATTGATAGATCGCGTGGCAAATAAAATCGGCGCAACTCATATCCATCGGTATCTTCCTGATGAACATTACTGGCCGGAACGTTCAATCAAACAAGCCAGTTCATTAGAAGAAAAAACAAATACAGCATGGAGAAATGATAAACCCCGGCCGGCACATTTGCTTGCTGCTCCCGAATACATCGATGTAGCTGCCCCCCTACCGGATTATCCGCCTATGTTATTTCGTTATAAAGGAAAATTACATATCATAAAAAAAGCGGATGGCCCTGAACGCATCGAACGTGAATGGTGGATCGAAGAAGGGTTGCACCGTGATTATTATGCTGTGGAAGATGAAGAAGGACATCGATACTGGATATTCAGATCAGGTCATTATGACCAGGAAAAAACACACCAGTGGTTTATCCATGGATTTTTTGCATGAGTAAAATGAAAGTCATGAGCTACGTCGAATTACAAGTGACAACGAATTTTAGTTTCCTGATGGGAGCTTCCCATCCTGAAGAATTGGTTGAAAGGGCGTCAGACCTGGGCTTCACGCAAATTGGAATTACCGACCGGAACAGTTTGGCGGGTATTGTACGTGCACACGCGAAAGCCCGAGAAAAAAATATTCGCATCATCCCGGCATGCAGGCTTGATCTGTCTGACGGCCCACCTTTACTCGCCTATCCTACTAACAAGTTAGCCTATGCGCAGATTTCAGCCATGATCACAAAGGGTAACCTGCGAACAGAAAAAGGGAAATGTATTTTATATAAGGAAGATATTTTTGAAAAGCCAGGCGGAATAAAATTCATTGCGGTTCCACCATTGCACCTAAACACTGTGTTCAACTTTGAACCTGATTTTGAAAAAGCATTGAGGGAATATAAAGATGTATTAGGGAAAGATCTGTACATCGCTGCATCGAGACTTTATCATGGCAACGATACCAAACGGCTCCATCGGATTCACCAGCTTTCTCAACAATTACAAATACCGATGGTGGCCACGAATGATGTATATTATCACGAAACACATCGAAGACAATTACAGGATGTGGTTACATGCATCCGCGAAAAATGTACCATTCATACCGCAGGATTCCGGCTGCAACAAAATGCAGAGAGATTTCTGAAATCCGAAAAAGAAATGAAAAGGCTCTTCAATCGCTACCCGGATGCGATCACTCGCACGATGGAAATTGCCGAAACATGTACGTTTTGTTTGCAGGAACTTAAATACGAATACCCGCATGAAATTACAGGATGCGGACGTTCGCAACAAGAAGAGCTGGCATTTCAAGCATGGAAAGGAGCAAAAGAATATTTTGGCGAATCGCTCCCGGAAAAAATTGTTGCATCTATCAATCATGAACTGAAGTTTATTGAAGAAATGAATTATGCAACTTATTTTCTTTTCGTATATGACATCGTATGTTTTGCAAAGAGAAATCAGATTCTTTGCCAGGGACGTGGATCAGCGGCCAATTCTACTGTTTGTTTTTGCTTAGGTATCACTTCTGTTAACCCCACAAAATTCGATTTGCTCTTTGAGCGATTCGTATCTGCTGCAAGAAATGAACCGCCCGATATCGATGTGGATTTTGAACATGAGCGTCGTGAGGAAGTTATGCAATATGTCTATTCAAAGTATGGAAGAGATCGCGCGGGAATTGTTGCAACGGTCATTCAACAAAGGCAAAAGGGTGCGACGAGAGATGTTGGAAAAGCGATGGGACTTTCTGTAGATATCATCAATCGCCTGACAAGTACGTTGTGGGAATTTTCAGATGAATGGCTTGAAGGACAAAATTTGGAAGAACAAGGACTCAATCCACACGACAAACTTTTAAAAAAAGTATTGCAGCTCACTGGAGAATTCATGGGATTTCCCCGCCAGCTTGGACAGCATACAGGTGGGTTTGTAATCACTGATGGAAAACTTTCTGATTTATGTCCCATCCTCAATGCGCGTATGGAAGATCGCACATGTATCGAATGGAACAAGGATGATATTGATGCACTTGGTTTTTTAAAAGTGGATCTGTTGGCGCTCGGCATGCTTACCTGTATCAGAAAATGTTTTGATTTGACGAAGGCCCATTATGAACGTGAGCTCACGTTGAGCACTGTTCCGCAAGATGACCCGGACGTTTATGAAATGATTGGTCATGCTGATACGATTGGTGTTTTTCAAATTGAGAGTCGTGCGCAACAAGCTATGCTACCCAGGATGAAACCAAAAAATTTCTATGACCTGGTTATTGAAGTAGCAATTGTAAGACCCGGACCGATCCAGGGAGATATGGTGCACCCGTATTTGCGAAGAAGAAATGGATTGGAGCCTACAGAATATCCATCAAAAGAAATTGAAGAGATCACAAAACGCACAAACGGTGTTCCGCTGTTCCAGGAACAAGCCATGAAGATTGCTATTGTTGCTGCAGGGTTTAGTGCAACGGAAGCTGATGCTTTACGTCGCTCGATGGCAACATTTAAAGCACAGGGCCAGGTTAAAAAATTTAAAGAAAAATTGATCAGTGGTATGGTCAACAATGGATACAAGGAAGATTATGCCGAACGTGTATTTAAACAACTGGAGGGATTTGGGAGTTATGGTTTCCCGGAGAGCCATGCTGCCAGTTTTGCCAACCTGGTTTATATTTCATCGTGGATCAAATATCATATGCCGGAAGTGTTTGCATGTGGTTTGCTCAACAGCATGCCAATGGGTTTTTATCAACCGGCACAAATTATTATCGATGCAAAGAAGCACGGTGTTGACGTGCGGCCGATAGATATTAATTATTCCAATTGGGATAATCTCCTCGAAGAAAAATCGGGAAAATATTTTGCATTGCGTCTTGGTTTTCGACAGGTAAAAAGTTTGCGTGAAGAAGATATGCAATTGCTGATTGAAGGAAGAAAAACTCCTTTCACAAACATCAACCAATTGCGTGACGTAGGATTATCAAAAGCAACTCTTGAAAAATTAGCCGATGCGGATGCATTCAGGTCAATCGGTCTTGATCGCAGGCAGGCGCTTTGGGAAATTTCATGTAATGATGTTCCAATCGCATTGTTTAAAGGGCAAACTTCCGGAGATGCTTCGGAAAAAAAAGTGTCATTACCCGCAATGTCTGTTTCGGAGCATGTTGTGGAAGATTATGCGGCTACTTCTTTATCATTAAAAGCGCATCCGGTCAGTTTTATCAGGGAGAAATTAAAAAGATTAAATATCATATCCGCGTCAGAATTAATTGAAGCAAAAGATGGCGACGTGGTAAAAGTAGCGGGATTGGTATTGATCAGGCAAAGGCCCGGAACTGCCAATGGTATTTGTTTTATTACGATTGAAGATGAAACAGGATGCGCCAACCTGGTTGTTTTTCCAAATCTGTTTGATGAATACCGCAAAGAAATATTACAATCGCGTTTGCTGATGGTGCAAGGAAAGTTGCAAAAGGAAGGTGAAGTCATTCATGTTATCACGCAGCAGTGTTTTGATCTTACGAAATTATTGCGGTCACTCACTGCATCACAAAATGAAAATCTACCCATATTAACGTTGTCGCGCGCCGATGAAAAATCAGAACCGATACCAAGCTATCCAAATAAAAACAAAAAAAGAGAGGTCCCCAATTCCACTCAGAAAAAGATATTCCCGGATGCGAGGAACTTTAAATAAGTCGCGACTCCTTTGTGCCTTTGTATGAAACCAAAACTTACAAATAAGCAAAGACATAAAGAATATAAGCCTCAAATTTTATATTTTAGCAGGCTATGATTAAATCATTCTTAATATCGCTGCTTAGTTTCGTTTCTATAAGTCTCCCAGCACAACAATATCCATTTGCAAAAGACTTTGCCAATGGAAAAATTATTTTCAAAGACTCAACACAGCAGGAAGGTGAGATAAAATGGTTCCCCAATCAAACGGAAAAATTAAAGTTCCGCACCTCTGAAAAGGGAGATACAAAAAAATATGCTGCCGAAGATTTATCCGGATTTGTTGTGGACACGTTCCATTTTGTTTCATTATCGGATTTTACGGTCTATGCAGAGACTTATCCACTGCTTGGAAAGAAAACAAAAGTGAAACACACATTCGGACAAATGATCGACCAGGGATCAAAATATAATATCTACCTCGTGGTTGTCAGTGGTTACAATGGAATGAGCGGCGCGATTGAAAATTATCTTAATTTCTTGTTTGAGAAAAAGAGTGATACCAATACTGTTTATGCTGCATTCCCGCTCGGTGCAAGGATGAACAACAAGAAATACGAACGGGCTAAAGAAGATCTATATTCTTTCTTTGCCGACTATCCGCAGATCGTCGAAAAAATAAAAACTAACAAACAGCAGGATGATTTTTTTCAAATCATCAATCTAGTAAAGGAATCGAATAGATAATCATCTATATGTGCCCATCCTCTTATATAGCAAAAAAAATTTACCACATAGGAGGATAGATACATAGAGATTCAAATTTTTCTTACTGCAGGCGCCTTCCAGCTTCCGTTTATCATTTCTTCTTTTGGCCAATATACGCGCATCAATATATTGAAGTCACCTGTCGGTGCCGGCAACCAGTTTTTCTCTTTATCCTTCCCCGGCGAATCGTGTTGGATATAAATATCGGTTGAACCATCTGTATTTTTTTGGAGACTACTGCGATCCCCGATTGCATTCCTGTTGATGGGATTTGCGACCATGTATCCATCAGGATCATACATGGTGATCGACCAAAAAGCTTTGGCTGGTGGGGTTTTGCCTTTATCAAAATGGATAACATATTTATTGGCGCCATTCAATGGATGGCCGTCCGCATCCATACTCGTGGATGGATACATGGCATCTTCTTTTAGATTTGCTCCCAACCCTCCATATGCAATAAAAGCTCTTGTCATATAATCCGTGCCATAGCTTCCCTCCACACCTCGCATCGGGTTCCATCCATTAACCAATCCTTTTGGCTTTGAAAAAAAATCATTGACCGTCGAAGAAAAATCAAGTGGAATTTTTTTCAATGCCTGCTGCGTTGCAGCATTGTATTTTTTAAGATCAAAAGTTCCGCCCGGTTTAAATCCAATCGCTGCCAATTTCTCCATCACAGGTTGATCAGCTACAGCCGGAGGATTTTTTATCATCAGGCGATTGCAATCATTGAAAAATTCATCAATCGGCATTGCATTCAAAATCTGATTCGGACCCTCTTTTGATAATGACGGATCTGCAACGGCGGTTGGCGACGTATATGGATTACCCCATGCCGACAATGGAGTAAGTTTATATTTTTTCTGTATCGGGACAACAACTTTTTCACCATCTTCTTTGCTATTAACTTGTGTACGGCCAAGTATCCAAATCATATTTGTTGGCGCTTTGATTTGTTTCATCCCCGCGGGAATTTGTCCGCTCCAGCCCGGCCCTGTAATCAAAAAATTTGCGGCGTCGGTTCCGGTCGTCCGTGACCCTGGTGACGCAAATACATTCGTATATGCATCAAGCATAGGCATCATATAATAGCGTCCATGTGTATTCGGAACAGACAGAACAATCGGTCCATCAAAAAGATCCAACGATGCCGTGGAATAGTATGTATCCGCATTTGGGCGAACCACGTCACGGAAGTTTGCATCTGGAAATGAAGACTTGTTTGCAAAACTGTTGATCGCCGATGCCTCTTTGTTGTTCCCATCGGTCATCTTTCTGCGCGTAAGATCCATCAACACCAAAGGCATTCCGAAAATAAAAGCCTCCCTCGCAGCGGCAACAACCTGCGTATCGATCGCTTGTGTTGCGGCTGTTGAATCAGTCGAGCTATTTTGGCTGTTTTGGTTGCTTCCACATGAAGCGATCAGGAAAATCATCAATCCAAAAATCAGATTTCTCATAAGATGGTTTTTGTGAGGAAATTTATGAGGTGATGAATAGACACCACTGATAAAATATAGCCGCCAGCCACGACCGTCATTTTTTTGTGTTTTTTATTTCACCCCACTGGCTACCATCCCATTCCCACAAATCATTGAAAAAAATTTTCCGATCACTCCCCCCAAATAATATTGATTTATGTTTGTCGCGATCATAAATCATCCCTTCACCTACTCTCGTTGACGGTTGCGAAAAAAACAGACCGCTCCATTGGCCATTAGAAAACTTCCAGGTTTTACATTTCCCTCCGACCACATCGTCAGCATCAAACAAAACAATTTCATCTTTATCAAAAGAACAAAGTGCCTGCAGACCATTTGCCGAAGTGAGCACTGTGCCAGAATTTATTTGGTTCCAGGAATGGCCGGTCCATTCCCACATTTCATTTTTTGTGCGCGAGGGATTCGCGGAATCGCGCCCGTCTCGTAATGTCAACATAACGATCCTGTCCCGCACTTCATCGTAAATTAATCCATGAGGCAAACAGTGTTTGGGACCATTGGTATCTTTCAATATCCATGATTTCCCGTCGTACACCCAGGTGTCGGATATCAACCGGTTATTGCTGAATCCGCCAAAAATTAGAACGTTTTTATCTTTCCGGTCGTAGATTCCCATGGGATGGTTCCTTGCGGATGGACCGGGAATTTTAATTTCCCTCCATGCATTCCCATTCCATTCCCAGGTATCGCCATGTAAAGGCTGAGTTCCCGAGCCGCCGAACAACACCGCCACGTTCCGGTGCGCGTCGTAAGCAAAAGCAAATTTGATACGTGGCGGTCCCGCGTCTGATAATTTTTTCCAGGTTGAACCTTTGAGCGCCCACAGATCGTGAAATATGGTGTCTTTGCCTGCACCGCCAAACATTAAAACCTCTTTGTCTTTTTCGTCATAGGTTAGTGCGGACACAAATCTCTCCGCAGGTCGCTGGGCGTCCGCGAGTCCATAGTAAAACAGAAGTACGATAACGATCCGCTTCATAACAAAAATTTTGCGCAACTTATTCATGCAATTTTTTTGATCCTACCAAACCGACAATACCGGGATTCAATTTCTTACTTTTTTTATTCTCAAGGCAGGCACTTGGCTATTGGCAAAACGATTTATTCTGTGCCGTCATCGGGTCCTCCATCTACATATTATCATGTAGTAGAAATGGTTTTGTTCACTTCTTCGCGATAAATACGACTAATTTTACAGCAGGGTATCAGCTAACCGCTATTCACT
>Ga0163162_10002895_pt1 | contig 16339 bp, 15 predicted proteins | sample S55metaG_FD_115310 | JGI IMG/M metagenome (GOLD analysis project Ga0163162, IMG submission 115310) | Switchgrass rhizosphere microbial communities from Kellogg Biological Station, Michigan, USA - S5-5 metaG | ecosystem: Host-associated > Plants > Roots > Rhizosphere > Soil | place: USA...
ATCGGGCCGTTGAAGGTGAACTCCACCTCTTGCGGGGCAACGTGGACGACATCCACCGCGGTCTTCGCCACCGGATCGGTGAGCGCGCCGCTGACCGAGCCGATCAGCGCCCAGCCAAGCACGGCGACGAACACCGCCCCGACCAGCATTGCGAGATTGCGAACCATTTCTATCGTGCCCCTTCGAACTCAGTGCGCATCGGCGAGAGCGGTCTCGCGCGGTGACGTGCCACCCTTCTTCGCCAGCACCGCCTCCGTGATCGAGTTGGGCAGCGGACGCGGCGGTTCGGCGCGCGAGATGAGCGGGACGACCTCGGCGCCGCGGGTCACCATCAACCGGTGGATGTCGTCCACGTTGCCCCGCAAGAGGTGGAGTTCACCTTCAACGGCCCGATCGGTACGTTCGACCAGCGCCAGTTGCAGCGTGGCCTGCAGGTCTACAAGGAAGTCTGCTCGAACTGCCATTCGCTCAGCCATGTCGCGTTCCGCGACCTGAAGGACATCGGCTACGACGATGGCCAGGTGAAGAAGTTCGCGGCGGACTGGGCCGCCAAGCAGCCCTCGTTCGACGAGAAAGCGGGCACCTGGGGCGAGCGCACCAACCTGCCGTCGGATCATTTCCCCAAGGTCTATTATCCCGGCCAGGGCAGCCCGCCCGATCTGTCGCTGATCACTTAGGCGCGGCATGAGGGGCCGGAATATGTCTATTCGCTGCTGACCGGCGACCAAGCGCAGCCGGCCGACCTGCTCGCGAAGTTCCCGGATGCGAAGTCGCCCAACGGCACCTTCTACAATCCCTATTTCGCCAACCTCAACATCGCGATGCCGCCGCCGCTGACCTCGGACGGTCAGGTGACCTATCTCGATGGCACCAAATCGACCAAGGAACAGAATGCCAAGGACATCGCGGCGTTCCTGACCTGGGCCGCCGAGCCCAAGCTCGAGGCGCGCCACACCGCCGGCTTCGTCAGCGTGATCTTCCTGCTGATCTTCTGCTTCCTCGCCTGGGGCGCCTACAAGAACGTCTGGGCCGACACGGAGCATTGATCATCCCACGGGTCGGTTCCACGGAACCGGCCCGTCGTACCGCCGTTGATACGGGATAGCAGAGCCGTCGCGCTTTTGCCCCGGCTCGCCTCAACGGAGTGCGGTCCATGTCACCGATCAAAACCCTCGCCGCTGGCGCGTTGATCGCCAGCGGCCTTGCCTTGTCCGCCTGTACCGAGGACGGTTACGGCGGCGGCGTCGCCATCGGCTATAGCGACTGGGATCCCTATTATGGCGGGTTCCGCGCTGACCCTTATTGGGGCTGGTACGGCGACTATTATTATCCCGGCACCGGCTTCTACGTTTATGATCGCAGCAGCCATCGCCATCGCTGGGACGACCATCAGCGCGGCTATTGGCAGGGCCGCTCGCAGGCGTGGCAGGGCCGTCAGGTCCGGCCGATGTGGCGCGACTATGGCGTCGCGCGCGGCGGGCATCGCGGGCGGCATTGACGCGCTCATATTCGCGCCAACGAAGGAGTCTTTTACCAGCGAGCGACACCAAGGTGGCCTTGAATCGCATTCATCGGCGGATGCGCAAGGCGCTGCCACTCGGAAGATCAGTTGTTCTTGTTTCAATCCCGATGCGGGTCCGATAAAGAATGTCTATCAACCTAGGGCAAATACTGTCCCTGATATCAAGTTGCGTGAAGCGCCTAGAAGCCCACCAATGACAGCCTTACCGCTAAAAGGTGGGACCGAATCTCGTTGGCCGATCGCTCGGCGTCTCGCTCGCCCAGTGCATCGACCAGCTGCCGATGGTGATCTTCGTAGATTGCTCGGCGCGCAGGCGTGACGGTTCTTTCCTTAAGTTTCAACCACTCGGGTTGATGGCGCGCCATGTCAATTGCTTCGTAAAGCCCGCAAAGAAGTTCGTTCTTTGCAGAAGCGATGATGCATTGGTGCAGACGACCGTCCCATATTTCGAATTCCTGCACACTGCTCGCCGCCTCAGCGTGAACATTGCAGTCACGCATCTGCGCGATGTCGTTGGCTGTCGCACGGACGGCGGCCAAAGAGGCCGCCCACGGCTCTAGCACTAATCGAACTTCCATGACTTCAGCTGGGCTGGACCCGATAACTCGCTCGAGAAGACTTTGGGGGTCCGACATGGGCGGGCGGCTCGACGTTTCTGCCACGAAGGAGCCCCGTCCGACATGGCGAACGATTTTGCCCTGTTCCTCAAGCCTCTTCAGGCCCTTGCGCAAGGTATTCCGCGCGACACCAAACTCTTCCTCCAGTTCTCGCTCCGTCGGGAGCCGTGATCCGGGCGCCCAGAAGGCATTTTCGATATTAGCCTCAATCCGCTCCACGATAGCGGCGACGGCGCTTGCTGCGCGAGCGCGATCGCTTTGCTGGCTGAATGCGATTGGCTGATCCATTCCTGCTCCAATAACGATCAAGGCAAATAGATTCAAGCTCGATCGTTAAATGTCTTGACGCGACGGCCGCACATCACATATTGGTTCACAAGTTCGCACTGATTGGTGCAATAATGGGTTATGAAGGGCCGGATAATGGGTTATGAGGGGCCGGAATGAAGTTTGGTACGCTAGTCCTCAACGGTGAGCCTGTCGTCGCTGCCATCTCCTCGGGAGGCGACCAATATTGGGCGCTCGAGGAACTGACGGGTAAGCCTATCAAGACGATGATGGATCTGATCCGCGTTTACGATGACGTCAAGGGGGCGCTCAACCCCAACGGCGGCGCGCGCAGTCTCGCCGGTGTGAAGATCAATGCTCCGCTTTTGCCCGTGCGTAACGTCATGTGTGTGGGCAAGAATTATCACGCTCATGCGCATGAATTTACTAAGAGCGGCTTCGACAGTTCTGCCAAGGATGCAAGTGAGGCGATCCCGACCGCGCCCATCATCTTCACTAAGGCGCCCGAAACGGTCATCGCTACCGGTGAAGCTATCCGTTATCCAACGGGACTATCAGACAGCGTCGATTATGAGGCAGAGCTCGGCGTCGTGATCGGAAAGGCCGGTCGTGGCATTTCGAAGGCTGAAGCGCTGGACCATGTGTTCGGCTACACGATCATTAATGATGTGACTGCGCGCGATCTCCAATCGAAGCACAAGCAATGGTTTATCGGCAAGTCGCTTGACACATTCTGTCCGATGGGGCCGTGGCTTGTTAGTGCCGACGAGGTCGATGCCGGCAATCTTGACCTAAAGTGCTGGGTCAATGGCGAGCTTCGTCAGCATGCCAACACCTCGGACCTGATTTTTGACGTGCCAACCCTCATTGAGACTCTTTCGGCAGGGCTCACCTTGCAAGTGGGCGATGTGATCGCCACGGGTACGCCAGCCGGCGTGGGCATCGGTTTCGACCCACCAAAGTATCTAGCGCGCGGCGACGAGATTGTCGTTGAAATCTCAGGCCTCGGCCGTCTCGCAAACGTGCTGGCCTGACCAATGGCCCGCATTTTTACCGAATCCAATGGATCAGGTGTCCCGATCCTATTCATTCACGGCCTTGGTGGAACATCCAACGTATTTACACCGCAGGTGGGGTTGTTGTCCCGCTTTTTCGCCTGCCACCGCTTCGACCTTCCCGGCGCGGGCCAGTCGCCATCGAGTGGCGAAGCGACGATTGACGCCTTGGTGGAAGCGACGATCGATGTCATGAATGAGCTCGGCCTTGAAGGCTCTGTTCATGTCGTGGCTCACTCGATGGGAACGGTCGTCGCGCAGCATCTCGCGCTCAAGGTGCCCGATCGTGTCCGTAGCCTTGTTCTGATCGGCCCGGTTCATGCGCCTGGCGAAGCGGGACGAACGGCGATCCGCGACCGCGCCGCCAAGGCCCGCGGGGAAGGGCTGGTCGGCATCGCTGATCAGATTGTGGCTGGCGGAACTTCGGCCGAGACTAAAGCTACAAGGCCTGAGGTCGGGGCGTTCGTGCGCGAAATGATCATGCGTCAGGACCCGGAAGGCTATGCCCGTCATTGTGAGGCTCTCGCTGGCGCTCAGGCGGCAGAGGTATCCCAGATCCTGGTGCGGACATTGCTGATTACCGGCGACGAGGACAATACCTCGCCGCCGCCTGCGTCGGCGCTTCTCGCGTCGAAGTTTCCAACAGCTGAACTCGTCATCTTGGGGCGCACGGGGCACTGGTCGACGTTCGAACGGGCAGGGGAGGTTGGCAACGCGATCGTCAACTTCCTGTTCCAACAAACGCTGTGATGCATGCCCGTGGCCACATCCGCATCACCACCGGCCTGGTTGAAGGTGTGCACGACCTGCGATCGCTACGCCCCTGTCACGGGAAGTATAGGAGAGCAACTAGCCGATGCCCTGGACATATCGTTGCGCGCTATGGTCGCCGCAGGCCGTCTCTCCCTCCGTCGCGTGCCGTGTCTCTCCGGCTGCAAGTTTCCGGGGAATATCGCGCTTGGTGCGTCTGCCAAGACCAAGATACGCCTCAACCAGCTCGAGCCGGCGGACGCGGACGATTTGGTGGTCCTGGCCGAACGCTATGCCGCTTCGCCTACCGGCGAGGTTCCCGAAAATGAATGGCCCGATTGCCTCAAGGGTCGTCTCGCCGCCGTGATCAGACCGCGCCTCTAAGACGCGAATGAAAGCTGCGGGGGAAGCCGTCGGAAGAACGGTTACCCCAGATTTAGGAGTAAGGACTGATGGCCACAACGCTTTTCAAGAACGTACGGGTCCTCGATGCAACAGGCGAAAGACCTTATTCTGGCGATGTGCTGATCCAAGGCAACCGGATCGCGAAGGTCGAGCGCAACCTCAACACGATCACGGGTGACAACCATCGTATCGTCGAAGGGCACGGCATGACTCTAATGCCAGGGCTATGCGACGCGCACGCCCATTTCAGCTGGATCGATCAGCCCACGTTGGACGCAATCGGCATGTTACCGACGGAAGAGCATTTGCTCGAATCGATGCGCTCGGCGGCGACCTATCTCGACATGGGTTTTACGTCCTGCCTGGGAGCCGCGGCCGCAAAGCCCCGTTTGGATGTCGTCATCCGCAACTATATCAATTCCGGAAAAATACCCGGGCCGCGGTATTACGCGGCCAGCACCGAGATCGCAACTATCGGCGGTCTCGGTGACCTTAACCCAGGTCACGTCGCCGCCTACACATTCGTCGAAGTGATTAACGGTCCCATGGAGATGCGCGCCTGTGTGCGCCGTTTCTTGAAGGAGGGCGTCGACAATATTAAGCTCAACCTGTCTGGTGAGAATATCACAGGCATGGAAGCCGAGCGTACGCCAATGGCGGACGACGAGGTCGCTGAAGCTGTCCAAGAAGCGCGGCGCAAGCCCGGCACTCGCGTCTTGGCGCATGCGCGTTCAGACGGGAGTGTGCGGCAATGCCTGACACACGGCGTCGATATAATCTATCATGCAAGCTACGTGGCAGACGAGACGATTGAGAGGCTGGCCGCTGTCAAGGACAAGCATATTATAGGACCGGGCGTCGCTTGGCTCTACCAGACCTGCTACAATGCTTCGGATTGGGGTATTACGCCCGATGTAGCCCGTCAGATGGGTTATTATCGCGAACTCGAGGCGAGTATCGCTGGCGTGAAAAAAATGAAGGCTGCCGGCATCCGTATCGTGCCCGGTGGTGACTATGGTTTTGCCTGGACGCCGCACGGCACCTACGCAAAAGATCTAGAGTATTTCGTCGATCTCTACGGTTTCACACCGATGGAAGCGATTATGTCGGCGACCAGGACGGGCGGTGAAGTCATGCTCATGCCTGATGAGCTAGGCTTGGTGAAGAACGGATATCTTGCCGATCTGATCCTCGTCGATGGCGATCCGCTCGCTGACATCACGATCCTTCAGGACCGTACCCGTATTACAGCGGTGATGAAGGATGGTGCGTTCCATCGCGAACCGCCGCAAGCATTCGTCAGTCGAATGGCTCTAGCCGGCTAGAGCCGCTGGGCGCGCAGCTCGCAGAAACAAGATCCAATAAATCAAATTTGCCAACGAACAAGAGGGGAAGCAAAATGGCCTTCAACCAATTCAAATCAAGTATGCTGCGGTCTTCGGCGGTGGGGCTGCTGGGGCTTTCTGCTGTCGCCTTTTGCAGCGAAGCCGCAGGTGCGCAGACGACGGTGCCGGTATCTGCGCCCGCCGCGATGTCGGGAAACTCCCAGACTACTGCCGCACCGCCATCTAATGCCGCAGCGCCGGCGTCGCTTCCAGCGGAGACGGCATCTACGTCTGCCGAAGGGGATGGCGCAGAAATCACTGTCACGGGGACCTTGCTGCGCGGAGTTGCGCCGGTAGGCACCAATGTGGTGAGCTTCAGCAGAATGGACCTGCGTGCGACGGGGCTTGCGAACACAAACGACATCCTGGCCCAAATACCTCAGGTGAATACTTTCCTGACCCTGCCAAGACCTACCGCCGACGGCGCCACTGCGGTTAATCGCCCCAGTCTGCGAAACCTGGATCAGGTGACGGGTTTCAGCGGGGGGTCGAGCACGCTTATCCTTTTGAACGGACATCGCATGGTGGGCGCCGGCATCATCAGCACCACGCCCGACCCGGGCGTATTGCCGCCGAGCGTTATTGAGAGGGTCGAAGTTGTACCAGACGGCGGATCTTCGATCTACGGGTCCGATGCGATAGCAGGCGTCATTAATTTTATAACTCGCAAACGATATGACGGAGTCAGTGCAGACGCACGTTTCGGCATCGCAGATCATTATAAGCAGTATAACGCATCCGTAATCGCTGGTCGAGATTGGGGATCCGGGTCCGCATATGTTAGCTATGAGTATTTCTCACATGATGATATTATCAACAGTGAGCGAGACTACTACCAGGTTGATCTCCGATCGCAGGGTGGGTCTGATTTCCGGACCCAAAATTGTCCTACTCCGAACATCATTGCGGGCGGAGTGACCTATGCGCTGCCGGGACGTGCGGCGGGTACACGGAACCTGTGTGCGCCAACGCTCAATGCAACATTTTATCCCGCCGAAAAGCGGCATTCCGGCTATGCGTCGCTCTACCAGGAGCTAGCACCCAACCTGACCTTCGAGGCCAATGGCTTCTATACTTGGCGAAAAACCGAACTGCTCGCTGTAGCACCGAGCGGTGCGCGAACCATAACCAGCGCCAATCCTTACTTTCAGTCGATTGCTGGCGAGACCTCACAGACTGTTGCCTTTACTTATGCGCCCGCCTTCGGCCCGACGACGCCGCAATCCATTGCCACAACGGTCGGAGGGGCGACTAGTGTGTTGAACTACCGGATTAATGATGACTGGCATGCGAGCGCTCAGGTCAACTTTGGCTGGAGCCATACCATTGCGCTCTCGACCGCAAACGTCAACACCTCGCTCGAAGCAATAGCGCTCGCGTCAACAAACACGGCCACCGCTCTTAATCCCTATAATGTCGCCGCCACGAGCCCGACCGTTCTGTCAGCGCTCAGGAACTTCAGAACCATTTCAGATGGCCAGCAGAGGATGGCCGAGGCGCGCGCGTCGCTTGACGGATCGCTTTTTAAACTCCCGGGCGGCGAGGTCCGCCTTGCCGTTGGTGCAGAGGTCCGGCGCGAAACGCTCAACGCGACTGCCGGTGACTCGCCTTATGATAGCGCGGTCGGCCTTGCGCACACGGACGGCGTCCGTAAAATCTATGCCGGGTTTGGTGAGCTGCTCATCCCGATATTCGGCTCCGATAACAGCGTGAGGGGAATTGAAGCTCTCCAGCTTTCGGCATCGGCGCGATATGATCATTACGATGACAGGTCGGTCACGGCGCGCGGCGTTACGACCGGATCGCTGCACGCATTCAATCCCAAGTTCGGCCTCACATGGAAGCCGTTCGACGGTTTGACCTTTCGAGGCAATTATGGTACCTCTTTCAACGCGCCAAGTTTGGGCGACGGCGATGCAGACGTAAGCGCGCGCGTCATCGGCCGCGCGTCAACAGGTTTCCTTCCCGCTGGCTATCCCGCAAGTGCGCTTCAACGCACCAACATCGTTGTTGTTGGCGGCAATCCCAATCTGAAGCCGCAAAAGGCGAAAACCTATTCCTTTGGCGCAGATATAAAGCCTGCGTTTATTCGAGGTTTTCAGGCGAATATTACCTATTTTAACGTGAAGTTCCGTGACGCGATCGCAACCATCCCGGATAATCCCGCCTTGTTTGCAACACCCGCATATTCGAAGTTCTATTTTCTTGAGCCGTCCCTCGATTTCGTGAAGGCATATACGGCTGGTTATAGGATTGTGAACATTCCGTCCCTGGAATCCTTATACCAGAACGGCAACGCGCCAATCTACTTCGCGGATTTTAGACGGAACAACTTCGGAACGATCAACGTCGACGGAATCGACTTCAATCTCAATGAGGTTCTGCCGACTGGCTTCGGTTCGATCAGCGCAGGCGTCGCTGGAACCTATACGCTGCATCGTACAATCATACCTGTGGAAGGAGCAGCCGCAGTAGACGACCTGAAGGTCGGTACAAGCCGGTTTAGATACGTCGCGAATATTGGCGCAAACACGAGCCACATAACGACCCGACTGACATTTAATTACAGTCAGGGATATCCGCTGCTGAATGTTGTAAATCAGTCCCGTATTAAGTCGTTTTACACGCTCGACCTGTTCGCGTCATACGCGTTCAATGGAGATGGCTGGGCGCGCGACCTTGCTTTGAGCATCAACGTAGACAACATCGCCGACAAAGATCCCCCATACCGCAATGTAATTGGGGGCACGGGTAACGGGCAGACCTTGGGACGCATGGTGACACTTGGCATCTCGAAAAAGTTCTGAGCGCCGGAATGTGCACGCAACGGAACGGTCAAGCCACTTGTGTGGCGGCACGAATGGGGAGCGGATAGCATGTTTGCCGGCGGGTTTAACCCACGCGTTCGGTGGAAGGAACAAGACATGCCGGACTATGTACCGCGCCCAGTTCCGGTCCAAAACAGAGAACGGGTCCTGAGCCCGGGAAAGGTCTCTCCTTCGATGACCATCGTTTTGTTCAACGTAATCGCCATTCTAACAGACAAAGGCATGATCCTGAGGGGGCCGATATGATCCGGATCGCAACTATTGCCGTTATCGCCGCGGGCGTCATTGGTGGGGCGTCTGCCGCCGTCAAAATGAGCCGTGCGGAGGTTACGTCGCCTCCGATTGCGGCGCCGACGGGAGTTCAGGAATATTGGGTTGAAGAGGTGGCCACCGGCTTGACCCTCCCTTGGGGAATGACCTTCCTGCCCAACGGGGACATGCTGGTGACCGAGCGTACCGGCCAGATCAAGATCTTGCGTAACGGTAAGCTGATGGGGCAGTTGGAGGGGGTTCCGAAGGTTTTGCTGGATCTCGGATGGGACGGTCTTTTCGACATCGTCTTAGATCCTGACTTCCGTGACAATCAGACCCTCTACATAACCTATGTCGGCGGCACCAACGACCATCGGCTCGCGCGTGTCATGAAAGCACGTCTTTCCGGAAACAAGCTGGTAGACGAGAAGGTGCTCTATACGGTCGACCCACCGTTACCTGCGGGTGGTCCGGCGATCTTTCACATCCTGTTCCTGCCGGACAAGACGATGCTAGTTGCGATCGCCTCTGGAGACCAGGCAAAGGTTTCCATGGTCCAGCGACCGGACAATCTGGCCGGCAAGATTATCCGTATCAATCGCGACGGTACGATCCCGCGCGACAACCCTTTCTATGGCAAACCGGGGTATAAGCCGGAGATTTATGCCATGGGGCTGAGGAACGCCTCGGGGGCGGTTCGTACCGCTGATGGTCACGTCTGGGTTGTCGACATCGGGCCGAAAGGAGGCGATGAGCTCAACGAACTCAAGCCCGGAGGCAATTACGGTTGGCCGGTCGTTACATGGGGCTTCGACTATACAGGCGAAGCGATGTCGAACCAGCAGTCGAACAAGGATTATATCGATCCAGTGTTGGTTTGGGTGCCTGCCCAAACGCCGTCCGACCTCATGCAATACGTGGGAACCAAATTCCCTGGTTGGAATGGCGACCTATTTACCGGCGGGCTTTCCAGCGGCGCCGTGCGCAGAATCCGGTTGCGCAATGGTGAAGTCGTTCTGCAAGAGCGGATGCTAACCGAGCTCAACGAGCGGCTCCGGTCAATCCGCGAGGGGCCGGACGGTTTGATCTATATATTGGCCGAGAGCCGCAACGGGCGCGTGTTGCGATTGCGACCGGGCAAGCCTTCCGCCGCCGATGCAATCCATGTGGCGAAGCGGTCAGGCGAGGAAGGCAAGCCCAGTTCCGCACGTCTCAACGTCTTCACCGCTGCCGAAGAACAGTATACCAAATATGTCTATGATCCGGCCAAAGGAAGGCGACTGTTCGCGCAAAACTGCTCCATGTGCCACTCTTATGGCGAATTTACCTCAGGGCATGTCGGCCCAGATCTGAACGGTCTGCACGGTCGGCGGTCGGGGACCCTGCCAGGCTATGATTACTCCGCGGCGTTCCGTGACCCCAAAACGCAGGTCGCCTGGCGGGCCGATACGATCAACGGCTTCCTAGCAGCTCCCAACATCCAGTTTCCCGGCACTAAGATGAACATCGCGCCGATGGAGGTTCCATCGGAACGCCGGTCGATTGCGGACTTTATCCTTGGGACGCCTGCTCCTCAGGCCGGGGCGAAATAGCCAGCGGCGCTGCTCGCTATTGATGCCCGTGACACGTGCGGCGCGATTGGGGAATGGCCGTCAGGCCAGAGGAGGACAGAATGAGCCGGTTTCGTATATTGGATGGTCGCGTCGTATCGCGATGGGCGCGCGGCTTAAGGCTGGCAGTAACTGGGATAGGGCTCGCGGCACTGATGCCACAAGAGCTATGTGCTCAGTACAAGGATATCCGGGCGTTGCGACCAACGCGGGGCTATGGTTACGCTTGGCAGGCGCCTCTTCAGTCAGCGCCTTCGATGTTCCGGTGGCGCTTCGCGGTAAACTTGCCGAAAGGTGCTAAAAGCATTGAGGCTGGTCTCGCGGCTTTGCGAGATTCCCAGATCGGGAATCGCGTGGTCGACGCGCGACGGCTAAGCGCCAGCACCCCCAGGCCCCTTGGGCCTACGTTGTTTGATTTTGAACTGTCCAGGGCTACCGCACTGCCGGATCTCATTGCGTACCGGGTCTCAGATGTACCCGCGGACGAAGCTGAGCTGCAGCGGTTGTTCGAATTTCTTGAGGCCATGAAGTTTGAAGTGCTTATCGTCGACGGAAATCCCGGTAACCTATCCCGCCTCGACCTGCTGGCGCAGCAAAATCATGTGAAGGTCGCCGTTTGCGGCATGCCGAATGATTTCCGTTCCATCGTGGAGAGCCGCAGCGACGCAATCGGACTTTGCGTAAAATCGACGGACTTGCTCCAAGATAAAGGGATATTGCAGGCGCAGCCGATCGCGTCGCGGATCGTCGTTCTTGAGGTGGAAAACTGGTCGCGGCCTGAGCTTCGGCAGCCTGAACTTTTTTCAAGGCTTTATGACGCGCGCCTCGCGCCATCGCTGATCGTCTTGAATGAATCCGATGGCTCGGTGGAGTCCATGGCGGTCGCAACGGCGGCGGTGAATGACGCTCTCCGCCCAGTCGTCATTCAAGAGGTGCTGCGCGTCTCCAAGCTCCCCGATGGAGGGCGTGCTGAAAGAGCCGCCGCAAATGCGTCCGTCGCTAATTTTACGGCCGGCAATAGTGCGCGTTGGCTTCCGGTAACGCCGGACCGGCGGCGTGATGTTGAATCGGCGCTCCCCGTTCGATCGATCGTGCGACCGAAGAAGCCTCGAAAGCTTTTGGTCCTCGATCTCAATATTGGCTATCCCGGGCATGCGTCTATCCCGACGCATGATTTCGCCCTGCGACGTTTGGGAGAAAAGACGGGAGCCTACAGCGCTGTCTTTAGTAATGATATGGATAACCTAACCTATCCTCGGATAAAGGCCTATGACGCCATATTGTTGAACAATACGGTCGGACTGATTTTTTCGGATCCTAGGGTGCGAGAAGGGCTGCTCCGGTATGTGCGTGAAGGTGGTGGCTTGGCGGCAATCCACGCTGCCAACAATGCATCACTCGACTGGCCGGACTTCGGCGCTTTGCTAGGCACCGGATACCCCGGCCCGCACAAACAGCCCACCGAAAAGATCTGGCTTCATTTGGACGACCCCGCCAGTCCATTGAACGCAGGATTCACGCCGGAGGCTCGAACCATTCAGGACGAAACATTCCGGATGACCGATCCTAGCTTTAGCCGATCTCGTGTCCATGTGCTACTGAGCATAGATATTCAAAAGACCGATATGGCTCAACCTGAAGACGCTGGATCCACGCCCTACAAAATTACGCGGGACGATGACGACTATGCCGTAAGTTGGGTGCGTCGGGAAGGCGAAGGTCGCGTCTTTTACACGACAATGGGGCATAATCCGACGCTCTTTGCCGACCCTCGCTTGGCGAGGCACATGTTGGGAGCGATCCAGTACGTGCTCGGCGACCTTGCGCTCGATGACAAACCTGACGGCAGCGCAGGACCGGCCGCCACAAACCGTGCTTCGCCCGGTCAAGTACCTTGATCAGCATCGTGCGAACTCTCTGGACCTTGAGGGACGAAAACATAGCCCGGACCCTGCCCGGGCGTTGCGTCGCGCCAGGCGATGAAGCGCAGGATCTTAAATCTCTCGCTACAGGTACTCGGCCCGAAAGAGGCGTTCGACGCCTCACCCGCAGAGGCTGTCACCAGACGGGAAGTACCGGCGAGATTCCAGCATCTCACGTGCGTGAGAGAATCGCTAGCCCGAAGGCACGCTTCCAGAAAGCCAGGATATGATCCGGAGAAGGGAATGCCTGAGCAACGCATTGGGTTTGCTTGGATGTTCACTGTGGAGCAACGCGGATTGCGGAAGCGCGCACGCTGAAGTCCAAGTGCCAGAACGTGATCGAACAGCCGATGAAGCATTGCGCGAAGCTCCCGCTGTCACACTGACATGTGGCGCCTTGAGGGCACGCGTCCTCATCCCTGATAGTCGCCGTGGCTTTTACCGGGGCACACGATTCGACTGGGCAGGCATGATATCCTCCCTCACCCTAGGAGAACAGCAATTCTATGGAGCTTGGTTTGAAACGATCGCGCAAACAGTTCGCGATTTTCAGTATGGCTTGAACAACGTGATAGTCGCAGGGCCAAATAGCGCTGCGGTGGGTCCTGCTGAAGAATTCGACTGGCGGGATCCGCCCGGCTTCGCACAAGCTCGGGCGGGAGACCTGTTTCTAAAGATTGGCGTGGGTGGCCTGGTCAAGCCGGATGGTGAGCCATATAGCAATGCACGTGACTTTCGTATTGCCGAGCCGGGTCGCAGGGACGTAGATTGTACGCGATCGTCGGCAACATTTCGACATAGCGTTGGAGACATTGGCGGATATGCGTATGAATATCAAAAGCGAGTGCTGTTAAGCTCCACTGGCCCAGCATTACACATTGTTCATGCGCTGTGTAATACTGGATCAAGATCGATCACAACGCAGGTCTACAATCATAATTTTCTGACCTTCGGAGGGACAGGGTTGAGCCGCGGCGCGTCAATAACCTTTCCCTTTCCAATAACCGTAACTCCGCCACTGCCGGGGCCCGCAGTTCCGATGAAAGGCAATCAGATTGTGCTTTTCCCCGCGCTTGAAAAAAGGGATAGTGTCGCGGCATTGATAAATGGATTCGACGGTCGCCGACAACATCATCGGTTCGTTGTTGAAGATTTGCGGTCGAGCGCATCCGCGGAGATCATTGGGGATCAGCCTCTAACGCGCTTGGGCCTGTGGTCGATCCGATCGGTGCTCGCCGTAGAACCTTTTGTCCAACTTACAGTTCGGCCAGGAGAAAGTGTCGGCTGGACGCAGACAACGAAGTTTTTTGCTGCCGGGCGGGATTCGAAAGTGGGGTGACGTTAGATTGTCCGGTTCGCGGCATAGCGATGCGTCTGGGCAACAGGGTTAATCTGTCAAATACACACGGCAACGTGCGTCATTCTTGATCGGGCGGATCAAGTAATTGCCGCTGAAATGGCCTGCCCCCTGAAAACTGGTCCGCTTTGATAGTGAGAGTTTCGGCTATTTTGCGCTTGGAAGGAGCGTAAGCCTACGCTGGGCGCCGCGCGGATTTCAGCTGGACGCTGCGCCGTAGTGCTGGGCTCCTGTTTTCGCACTACCAGATTCACACATCGCGGACGGTGCGGGATTCCCTCTCTCCTTGTGGGAGAGGGAAGGGGCCCATTGCGCAGCAATGGGAAGGGTGAGGGGGACTCGCGCGGCCGTTACGTTGGGGGTTGCTGCGCAACCCGCGCCGCAGCCTGCTGCGGCGCGCCCTCATCCGGCGCTTCGCGCCACCTTCTTCCACAAGGGGAGAAGGATTTCAGCGTCAGACAACACGATGTGTGAATGCCATGGCGTTTTCGCAGGAGCACCAGCGGCTAGGCGGGTCGTGTCGCGATCAGACCGGCGGAGACGAAGGTCATCACCGGCTGGTCGTGCTGGTTGAACACTGTCGTGCGGCTGTGGAAGATGCCCATCTCCGGGCGACTTTCCGACGCACGCTTGTCGAGTATTTCGCTTTCGCAGCGCAGCGTGTCGCCGGGATAGACCGGCCGTAGCCACCGCAACTCGTCGATACCGGGCGAACCCAGACCGGCATGCCCCTCAGCCTTCAGATTCTGCACCGTCATTGCCATGGTCATCGCACAGGTATGCCAGCCGCTCGCCGATAAGCGGCCGAAGTGCGTCTCGGCGGCCGACTCGTCGGACAGGTGAAAGGGTTGCGGGTCATATTTCTGCGCGAACGCGATCACTTCGTCGCGCTGCACCTCGTAACTGCCGAAGCGGGACTTTTTCCCGACCTCGATGTCCTCGAAATATTGCATGGGGGTCCAAACTCCTAGCGAAGGGCTGCCTTGAATGGTGCGTCGTCGCCATCGAGCCCGGTGCCGGGCGGCAGGCCCAGCAGGTCGCGGATCAACGGTGCCACATCGACATTGTCGAAGCTCGGCAGCGGGCCGGCCGGCCTGATGTTCGGCCCTGCGGCGACAAACAGCGCCGCCATCTCCGGTGCCATATTGTCATAGCCATGGTTGCCGAGATCACCTTCCTTGGTCGGCGCGGTCTTGGCGGTCAACCAGCCGACCTCGGCGAGACAGAAATAGGGCGGGATGCGCGGGTTCGTTCCGTAGTGGAAGCGCGCCGGTATCTCGCTCTTGCGCCAGCATTGCAGATGGTCGTGCGGTCGCAGCAACGCCTTTTCCAGCGCCGCCTCATGGCCGGGCACGGCGTAGAGGCTGGCGAAGGTCCCGCTCTCGAACAGGCGATAATCCTCCGGGTTGGCGATCTGGTCCATCGCGATCGTGCGCGTCCGGCTGGTGCCCGCCATGCCATGGTCGGCGACGATGACGAAATTGGCGGGCTGGCCGAGTTGCTTCAGTCCGTCGACCAGTGCGCCGATCGTCGCGTCGATCTCGCCCACGGCGCGCGTCGTTTCGGGCGCGTCGGGGCCGTAGGTGTGGCCCGCCGTGTCGATCGTGTCGAAATAGAGCGTGATCAGCCTCGGCCGGGTGGCGGGCGGACGACGCAGCCAGTCGATCACCCCATCGACCCGCTGGTTGCCGGGAATCACCATGTCGAACGGCCACCAATCCTCGGGGCGCACGCCGCCGGTGATGGCGTTCGGCCATTCCTTGGCCATCGTGCCGCCCCATGCGACATTGGACCCCGGCCAGAACATCGTCGCGCTGCGCACGCCGGCTTTCTCCGCCGTCACCCAGATCGGCTCCGCCGCATTCCACCAGAAGGGGTCCTTGCTGTCGTCCATGGTGAACTTGACGCCCGGCCGGGCGCCGTCTTCCATGTTGTTCGAGACGATACCGCTGCGGTCCGGGCGCATGCCGGTGACCAGGGTCCAGTGGTTGGGAAAAGTCTTGGACGGAAAACTCGGGCGCATCGCGGCGGAGATGCCACTCGCCGCGAGCGCATCGAGGTGGGGCGTCACGCCGCGCGTCAGATAGTCGGCGCGAAAGCCGTCGATCGACACCAGGATGGTGACCGGCGCGCGTGCTTCGATCGGGGCTGCGAGCGGCGCGGTGGCGGGCGGCGTGGTACTGGCACAGGCGCTGAGACCGATGGCGAGCAAAGCGGCAAGTAGCGGGCGAATGCGAACCATCGGCGACTCCATCTTGTCACCGCCTAATGCCCGAGCAAAGGCAAGGCGAACAGGCTCATGCTCACGCAATATGCGCTGCCGGGTTGCGCGCCGGCGTCGACGCTCA
>Ga0163162_10002896_pt1 | contig 16339 bp, 12 predicted proteins | sample S55metaG_FD_115310 | JGI IMG/M metagenome (GOLD analysis project Ga0163162, IMG submission 115310) | Switchgrass rhizosphere microbial communities from Kellogg Biological Station, Michigan, USA - S5-5 metaG | ecosystem: Host-associated > Plants > Roots > Rhizosphere > Soil | place: USA...
CCGGCCTTGATCCCCAGGAAATGCAGCGAGCGGGTAGTTAGTTTGTTCAGTGCTTTGTCGGCATCTCCACCGGTAAGGTCAATCAGTTCGCCATGGGTTTTAAGGGCGATGAGTTTGAGGTTGCTGTAATCAGCCGTTGGGGACGAATTGATACAGTAAACCGGCTTACCAGTTAGTTTTAAGGTTTTTTCACCAAAGGTTTGATGACCGTCGCTCATCAGCAGAAACTCATCTGCCGGATATTGAGCAAGGCTGATATTGCCCAGGTTAGTAGCGCCGTCATAGGTGACATGCTCAAGTGCATTTTTTAGTTCGGCCCAGTCGCCGTTTCGGACAGCGTAATTTTTAGTACTGATCACTTTATTGCTGAACGTAGTCAGACTGATCTCTGCATTATTAACCTTTTTGAAATAGGCATCCAGCAGCGCCAGTTCTTTTTTGCTATCGCGATTGGTACCGCTTAGCGACGCATCCCACAACAAGCCAATCTGGCGGGGAAGTGGCTTGTTCACCGGCTGCGATTGTAAAGCGGTATTAATAAAATAATAGTACTTATTGCCCTGGGCCTGTAACATTACCTCATTGGCTTCGGCAGGTTTAGGTATTAAAAACGACAGGGAATGATCGGGAACATAGTTGCTTTTTTCGACAGATGCTGAATAAGTATGGTGATGGTTATCAAAATGCAATACATCGCTCCCTCCTTCTGCAACCGGGGCTTCGGCATTTTGGATGACCGAGGCATTGAGCGAAAATTTCTCGACAGTATCTTTAATATTAAGTGGCAGTGTAAATTTCAGGTTGCCTTTATCAACTGCGGGGATCTCTTCCTCGTAACCGATAATTACCGTACGGGTACTGTTAGGGTTAATAGGATAAATACGTGTGCGGAAAGCGTTACCCTCCACCTTTTCAAGCAAGCCCGGATCAACCCGGCGGCGTTCGATAGCCTCGAAGGTTACAGTCCCCTTGCCCCTGTCGACAGGTACTGCTTCGCGCATTTTACCATTAATGTCCAGCGCGTAACGGCTAACACTTACGCCATCCTTTAGCGGAAATATCAGTGTTCCTTCCAAAATGCGCGAAGTGGAGTTAAAGAAGGTCATTTGCCAGGTGGTACGGCTGATGTTACCGTAAATAGCAACGTCAACTTTTAACTGTTGCAGCCTAACACCGTTATTGCTTTTACCATCAACCGTAAGCTGCGGGCTTTGCGCGGAAACTGTTGTTATCTGTAATACAAGCAGTATAATTACTAACAGGGGAAAGGAAATTATCTTTTTCATGGATGCTTATTTCCTGTAGGATGCAGGGATTTAAGCGTTTCCATAAAATGATTTAAAAAAAGTTATCACGGTGGAAAAGTTGTGCACCTCTGGTGCACTAAAAATTCATTTATCTCATTTCCTACAAACTTTTGCACCTCTGGTGCAACTTAACGTTCCCATCAGGGCCTCTCACAGATTTAAGTTTACCCACAAAATATAAATGTTCACTAAGCACTTGCTGGAAAGCAAGTTTACGATTACGAGACTCCGCTGGAGTCCAATATCTCTTTAAATTTTGTCTATAAACACGTGACCTCTCTGAGGCCGCTTGGCCCGTCAGCCATATTCATTATGTTATAAATATTACCGGCCCCATCGGGGCCAGTGTTTGTAGGCATAAAGGAGCATATTTCCCGGCTCCGTAGGTGCCTCGTGTTGAAATTCAGGTTGGTGACATTTTGTGGGTAAACTTAAATCTGCGAGAGACCCTGAGGGAACATAAACGCGTTAATTCAATAACGTGCTTGATAAAGGTCAATTTGTTTCTTACCATATATCAAGCAGTTTAATTTGATGGTACGGTACTTTTACAGCTTCATCTATTAAACTATATACCGTCATGGAGCAACTTGTGCTATCAATTAAATTTACCGCTACAGATCAAAATAAGGACCAGTTTAAACAGATCCTTATCGACCTGTTCAACACGATAAGCAACGAAACTAATTTTGTTAACGCTATCCTGCATGAGGGAATAGGCAAGCCCGAAGAGTTTTTGGTTTATGAAACCTGGAATGATACCGTTGAGCATTTTATAGCGGTGCAAATGAAGCAGCCATATGCAATAGCCTTTGAACAAAAACTGGTTGATATGGACATTAAACGTGAGCCGGCTGCGTATACAGCATTCGCAAATTTCGGAACAGCTTTAAAAGCTCAGGCTAATTAAAATCATCCCGCGTAAATAAAAAAGGATCTGAAACATCTATTCTTTGAGATGTTTCAGATCCTTAAACTTTTAAAAAATATATTACTGCCGGGTCGATGCGTTGGTTTTTATTAATAAAAACCAGCTGAAAACCTTTTTTCCTGATGGTATCGGCCGAAACCCAGTTTTTTGACAGGGCGGCTTCCATAGCTTTCTCCAGTTTCTTTTCAGACAGGTCTTTCATGTCCCCTCAGGTTCCTCTATGAGAGACCCTGAGGTTCTCCGCGTTTTTAATATTTAACAGGATTGACCAGTAGGTCTACATGGCGTATACATCAGGGTCCTCTGCGAGAGACCCTGATGGTACGTTAAAAAACACCTACCGGGATATTAAGCGGATTTGCATGGCGTATACATCAGGGTCCTCTGCAGAGAGACCCTGATGGGACGTTAAAAACTTTATTATCCCTTTTTACCCTTCGCTTTATCGCTGTATGTTAACTCCACAGCCGGGTTTTGGCTGTAGGCTTCCCAAAGTGCATCAAGACTTTTGCCGGTTAAGGTTGCCCATGATTGATCGTTATACTGATGGGCGCGCAATTGCACATCCAGATCGGCAATTAAACCCGGTTTAACATTTTTTTCGAGCCATACAAAAAAGCGGGCAGTTACGCGGTAGCTATTGGTATAATGCTGTTTGCCGTTAAAGGCCGGCAGGTACCATTTTGAACCCACGTTGTCGACCCCGTATTTATACCTTACATAATCAGCTATACCTTCTGTTAACCAAACAGGCCCGGCACTGTAGCCATAACCCTGTACAAGGTGCATAGTTTCGTGGGTTACCACGTCGATATCGGTTGGGTGGGCTTTGAAGTATTTAGTGCTGAACAGGATGCGGTTACCGCTGGCTTCGGCAACACCACCATAAGCGGTATCAGTTACAAACACTACACTTTTGGTTGTTTTTTTATTGAAGGTTTTGATCAATACCGGGAAAATTTCAAAGTAGGTATCGATCAAACTTTGCTGTACTGCCGGGTCGATGTGTTGGTTTTTGTTGATAAACACCAACTGAAAACCTTTTTTCCTGATGGTATCTGCCGAAACCCAGTTTTTTGACAGGGCGGCTTCCATAGCTTTTTCCAGTTTCTTTTCAGACAGGTCTTTAACTACGGCAGCACTGATCTCCATTTTACCATCTTCGGCAGTAATTGCAGGGCTATCAGAAAAAGCAACCGATAAATGTTTTTTAGTGTGATAGCTGTTTGCCCGGGCAAAGTCGGGGTAAATATTGTAGAAAGCTTTGGTAAGCTTCTCTTTTGCTTTTGCATCCAAAGCGCTGCTATCTGCGGGCAGGTTTAAATGGTATTCTTTTAAGTCATTTTCCTTTTCCTGTGCAAAACAGGCACCCGTGCTGCATAAAAGGGCAAGGAGTAATAGTTTTTTCCTGATCATTTTTTAAAGTATTGTATTAATAAGTAACACCCGGAAAATCTGTACGGGCTTTTTCAAGCTGTGGGATCCAGCTGTTTCCATGTTCATCTTTATCGCCAAAAGCGGTCAATGCAAGTTGTTTCAGGTCGGTACCGGCGGCACCGCTCCAAAAATGGATAAACTCGCCCATGTTCAGATCTCTTGAATATTCGGGGAAGTTTTGTTTGCCGTTATTGAACGTTTGCTTAGGGAAATATTTCGCCAACAGCGTAAAAAAGTTATTTAATGCCTTTGTTTTTCCATGCTGGGTATAGATAGGATAAAACCAATCCCTGAACCAATGGGTACCTGCACGCGGAAAATCATCGGTAGTATTCAGTTTCATATTGCTCCAGCGTACGGCATCATCATCACGACCAAGGCCCAGGTAAACATCGTACTGGTAAATTTCCATCCATTTACTATCATGCCAGATAGCAAAAGCCGGCGAACCATGTACACCTTTGGATGCGCCTTCAACAATGTGGCCGATTTCGTGGGTTGAGAGATCGATATCATTGCCCACACCCAATGTCCAGGCATTAGGGTCGGACGAGCCACAGTCGGTTACGTTATGATAATCATGGCTGGCATCCATATATGTTGAGGGATGCCCTCCCGAATATTTAGCGGCGTGGAAGACGGCATACAAGCGAGAATCGCTGCCGAAGCTTCCATAAGTTTTTTTGGTATAATTCCAGGCCTGTGCCATATAGGTTTTAGGCCAGGTTACTGATGCCTTTACGTCGGCATCATAATACACCACAACACTCGTGTCGTAGTATATGCGGTTAAGGGTTTGGTTGTGCTCAAACCAATGTTCTTTCCATGTAGCGGCAGGGGCACCGGGATCGATATTAACAGCGGTTTGTTTAACAGGTGCACTTGCTTTTTTGCTGCAGGCCATAGCTATTATGCCTACTGCGCAAATAAAATAGCATATTGTTTTCATAGAGATGATATTTGAAAAAGCCCCGCGGTTTACGGGGCTTTTTTGTAAAAGATCAACAGATACCGGCATTTGTTAGGGCCGGAATTTACTGTATTACCAACCCGGGTTTTGAACCATATTATTGTTCTTCAACACCTCGTCGTTAGGGATCGGGAACAAGTAATCACGTTTTTTAAACACGCGTGTTTCCAATAGCGTTTTATTATAAAATGTATTGTCGCTTTTGGTCATGTCCATACCATAAAATGGGCCGGCATCAGTAGTTTCGGCTATTTTCCAACGGCGTGTATCAAAGTAGCGCGCGTTTTCAAAAGCAAGCTCAACGCGGCGCTCTGCACGGATCGCCAAACGCATTGCATCCTGGTTTGCCGGCGCCGGTAAACCTGTGCTGCCGTATACAGGCACGCCTGCACGCTGACGGATAAGGTTAAGATATTTCAAAATATCCGCATCGCCAGGGGTCGACTCGTTAAGTGCTTCGGCGTAATCCAGATAGATATTGGCAAGCCTTAACATAATTGCTCCCCTGGCCCCATCACTCTTAGTAACGTCTTTACGTATAACGTAGCCGGTTGGGGTAACATCCGATGTGCTTTGTACACGACCAGAGTTGCCGTTGAAAGTAAAATCGGTGATAAGCGTTGAACCTGATACCTGGTTTAACCAATAGCTGCCGGTGTAGGTTACGCCTACGTAAAAACGCGGTTCGCGACCAACCCACGGATTAAAGGTGCTTCTTGCAGCTACGTCAAATGGTGCTTTAAAGCTCGAAAAACCACTTGAAACATAACCTGATGCAGCGTCGGTAATAGGCAGGCCGTTAGCCATGAAATAAGCATCAACCATAGTTTGTGTTACACCCAATGCACCACCACCCTGGTTGGCCGAACTTGGGGTAGCCGCGCCAACATGCTTTGGTGTACGGTCATACTGGGTATAACTACCACTGTTTGATCTCGCAAAGATCCACTCACTATTCCAATCGGTAATTACCACATCACGGCACGATTTATAGGCAGCTATAAAAGGATCAGCATCAGTTTCCTGGTAAAGATCATAAACGGTTGGCACAAACGTGGTGATGAATGTTTTGGCAGCAGTGGCAGCGGCAGTCCATTTGGTCACATCAACCGTTTGGCTTATCAATTGTTTACCATCATGGTTTTTTAACGATGCCATATCGGTATTACCGTTGTAAAGCGGACTGGCTTTCAACAACAAAGCTTCAACCTTGTAAGCTTTACAGATACCGCTTGTAATCCTTCCGTATTGCCCTGAGTTTGGAGTTGCCTGTAAATCAGCGGCGGCGGCATCAAGTTCTGCAACTACAAAATCTATCCCTTCATCAAAAGAATTACGGGCCAGCCTTAAATCGGCAATTGGCGCATTAACGTCCAGAATCTTATCCCCGATGATAGGCACCGGGCCATAAGTACGCAGTAACCAGAAGTAATAAAGCGCACGTAATCCACGAGCTTCGGCTTTATAAGTCTTTTTTACATTGGCATCAACTTCGGCAGGGTTAGCACTATCAATGTTTTGCATAAAGTAAGTTGCATTCCGTATCGCTACGTAGTAGGCATCCCAATACAATGCTACGTCACCATCGGTGTTGCTCCAGGTACTGGCATTCATATTGTTACTGTAGTTAAAATCCCAGTTATACTTAGCTTCGTCCGATGATGCTGTCCATGGCCCCGAATTACCTACACCATTGTAGCGTTGCGTTAATTCATTAGGGATAGTATTGTAAATATTAGCCAAAAAATTTTCGGTATTGGTTCTGGAACTAAATATTTTATCTGTCGTGATAATATCATCCGGAACCTGGCTCAGATATTTTTTGCATGAGCCCAGGCTTAGCGCGAGCAAACACAAACCTATATATGTGAATTTTTTCATCTCTGTTAGTTATTCGATTTATGATTTAGAAATTAGCTTGAACACCCAGTGTTAATGTTCTTATGTTAGGGTAAGCGGTACCATTGGAGGTATTAAGCTCAGGATCCCATAATTTGAAAGGGCTCCAATACAAGAGGTTTAAGCCTTGCACATACACGCGGGCACTCTTGAAACCAATAGTTTTAAGCAATGTTTTGGGAAGGTTGTAACCGAAATCGGCTGTTTTTAAACGGACGAAGTCTATATTTTTAACCCACCATGATGATGTCACCGCATTGTTTTTATTGGCGCTGTTGCCATAAGCCAAACGAGGATAAAAAGCATTTGGATTTGGGTTTTCCGGTGTCCACCTGTCTTCAGCTACAGCAAAAAGGTTACTACGCTCGGCACCGGTACTGTTGTTAAACGGTATGATACCATCTCCGCTCAATAACCTGTCTGCGCCGGCTACACCCTGGAAGAATAAGCCGATATAGAAGTTCTTGTACTGTAAATTAAAGCCCAAACCATAAACAGTTGTAGGCACGTCGCCGTTACCGATGCGGGTAACGTCATTAGCGTCAATTTTACCATCACCATTTAAATCTTTATACCTGATATCGCCTGGGCGTACTGTACCGAGGGCTGCCTGGGTTGGCGCAGCGTCAATCTCTGCCTGATCTTTGAAAAGGCCGGTAGCTACGTATCCAAACGTTGCCAGGTAATTAGTGCCTCTTCTCTCCATATACGGATAAGGCTGGGGTGCCTGGTCGTTTTCAATAACTTTATCGCGGTTATAAGTAAAGGTACCGCGTACATCAAGCGTAAACGCGCCTATTTTTGTAGGATTAAGTGCTATTGTTGCATCAATACCTTTGTTGGTTATGATACCAAGGTTACCTTCCGGTGCACTTACAAGCCCTACCAGTGCCGGTATCGAAGCTCTTTGCAAGAACACCCCGCTCCTTCTTTCATGAAATACATCTACCGTTAATGAAAATAACGACCTGAATGCCTGGATATCTAAACCCAGATCCCTTTTGTGCGATTTTGCCCACTGCACATCACTACCGTAACTGGTAATAGCGGTACCGCCGTACCCGGTGTTGCCACTGGCCGAACCATTACCGAATGTATAACCGCCTGCACTTGTGCTAACTAATGTAAGGAAGCCAAACCTACGACCGCCATTGCCTCCATCACCCACAATACCATCAGAGTACCTGATCTTTGCAAAGTCAATGATGTCTTTTAAAGGCTCGTAAAATTTCTCGTTAGATAATACCCAGCCCACACCAAACGATGGGAAAAACCCGAACTTTTTAGCGGGCTCAAAGTTTTCAGAACCGTTATAACCAAAGTTACCTTCGGCAAAATATTTATTATCATAAGAGTAAGTAACCCTGCCGGCCAAGCCCTGGCTACGGTAAGGAAGCGATCCGGTTAAATCTGTTGCCGAATTTAACAGCTGCTCTCTTTGGTTAAATAATGCTAATGCGGTTAAGTGGTTTTTTTGACCAAAACTGTGATCATAATTTAACGATGCCTCGGTATAATACTGACGGGTACCGTTGGCATCACCAAGAGGGCTAAATCCAAGCTGATCTGAACCTTGTTGTATTACGTTCAAATTAACTGAGCCGTCATCGTTGTAAGGATTGGCCCTGTTTATTTGGTACCAGCTTCTTCTGCGGGTACGGGCAATGGTATGGGTATTGTATACGTCAAATGAGTACAAAGCACTGAATGATAATCCGGGAACCCAGAATTTCAGGTCCTGTGTTAACCTTGCATTTGACAAAACCTGGTTGCTGAATATGTTTTGATAACCTGTTTGTGTTATTTCGGCATATGGGTTGGGCTGTGCACCGGCCGAACTTACCCCCGGCACCAGGTTACCCGGGTACATAATAGGATAAAGTACAGGATTGGTTTGCATTACATCCGAAAATGCATCATTAGGGCTTACACCCGGATAGTTGGTATTGGTAATATAACCTTGCACACCTAAATCAAACTTGGTAGTGCTTGTCCAGTTCATGGAAACGTTTGAGGTAAAATTGTAACGTTTAAACTTGGTTGTAGCATCATAACTCTGTAAGGCATCCGTTTTCAGCAAGCTCTCCTCATCATAATAAGCTCCGGATACATAATAGGTAGCAGTTTCTGAACCGCCCCGGGCGCTAAAATTAGCCCGCCTGTTTTGCGCGGTGCTTTTAAATAAAGCATCCATCCAGTTTACATTCGGATAAAGGTTAGGATCAAGATTTTTGATGGTCGCGTTGATATAGTTGTTGCTATATTCTTTACCCTGGCCGCTGGCTAAACGGGCCTCGTTCCTAAGCATCATGTACTCTATACCATCTGTCAATTCAGGAGTTTTAGTAAATGATGTGATACCCTGGTTGTAATTAAACATTAATACAGGTTTGCCGGTAGTACCTTTTTTGGTATTTATCAGGATTACACCGTTTGCACCGGATACACCGTATACTGCGGTTGCAGATGCATCCTTCAAAATAGTAAATGAAGAAATATCTTCGGCGTCAAGACCATTTATATCCCTGCCTTGTACCCCGTCAATAATGATCAGCGGAGAGGCATTGTTATTGGCGTTGAAGGTGGAGATACCGCGGATCCAGAGATCGGCACCGTTTTGACCGGGTAATCCGGATCGTTGCACGCCAACCAAACCGCTGATGCGGCCCGCCAATGTTGCACTCAGGTTAGCAACAGGCTGCTTGATATCCTCAAGATTTACGGTTGATTGTGCACCTACTACGCTGATCTTTTTCTGCTGACCGTAACCCACAACAGCAACCTCATTTAAGCTATTGGCTGCGGCTTGCAGGGTGATATTGAAATTGATTTCGTCCTTTACAGCGGCTGTGAACGTTCTGAAGCCGATAAAACTTACCGAAATAGAGTCACCACGGCTGGCCAGGATACTGAAGCGGCCTTTTTCGTTAGTAACAGAGGCCGTTTTAGTTTTAAGGTTGCGTACTGTTACGCCGGGCAATGTGAGGTTAAGTTCATCCTTAACCGTACCGGTTACTGTTATTGCCTGGTGGGTTTCCTGCGCCCTAACGTTCATAACAAACGCCATACATACCAGGGCGATATACATGAGTTTGTTATTCCTCAAGCTTGCAAGAAAAACTTTTAAGAGTCGATTTTTTGACATAGTTTCTTATTTGTTGATTGAAAAGTATTTTGATTGATTATTTGAGTATTTACTGCGGCACATTGGTTACCCGCCACTCGGCCATCTGGAATAAAGCACTGCCACCGTTAGCTGTTATATTAAGCCGGTAATAGGTGTAAGTTTTATCGTTGGTGAATGTGTAATTGTTGGTTGTTTCACGATCGGCAAAGGTTTCATTAGTACGGGTGTCTAACACCGTCCATGCACTGCCGTCGTTTGATCCCGAAAGCGTCCAGCTTTTTGGATCTCTTGAAGGCGAATCATTAGCCGATGTAAGTGTATAGCTGGTGATGTGCTGTGCCTGTTTAAATTTCAGCTGGATCCAAAAGGTTGGGTCATAAGTAAAAATCAGGAACTTGGTGGTTATATCACCGTCAGTTACCTTCGGCGAACCCTCAGCGGCGCTTGGTCCTCCGGTATTCTCAATACTTACAGATAATGCGCCCTGTGCGGTTACATCCTCCGGGTCTGGCGGCAAAAGAGCATAAGTTCGCTGCTTATCCTTTTTGCAACCCGAACAAAAAATCAGGGCGATACAAAGCATGGCCAGTGCCCGCCTGGTTAGTTTTAAAACATTCATAGATTAATTTGATTGTGGTTAGAAAATTGGAACATATATATTATTAATTAATAAGCTGTTATGAAAAATAAACACCATAAAAACAAGGCAATAAAATTCCTGTCCGCCATTGGCGAAGCTTTTTTTAAATCATTCTTGATGGTTAAAAAATGATTATTTCAGAAGAAAAAATGGAGACCTGCTGCAACCCAAACTACCCTAACAATATGCCAAAGCAAAGCCATTTCAGTATTTTTTTACTAAAGATGAAGGGTATAACATGATGATAGAAAGTTGCGGGGGAATTAAAACAGGTACCTGTAATTCAAAATTGCTCTCATTGGTGACGATGGCTAAGTTTAGTAATTGAAAGATGATGTTCAATTAATATTAAATGATAAAACGTTTTATCAATTATGAAAAACGACTTATACGCAACACATCTTTCGTTAACAGTAAAGCTAAGAAAATAATAACATTAATAAAACGTTTTATCAACTTTTTTTTAATATGTATCTTTTTTCACACTGATGCTAATGATCTTCTCATTGCATTGCAGCGAACATTGTCAAATTATCTGTTCATCAACCAAAAAAATCCAATCATACATTTAAGAGAAAATATTAGCTATTTTGTCTGTAGATATGTCTGCCTCATGTTGTTAAGGGAGGAGCTTGCAGATGCAAAAGGTTTGTGGAAATAAAAGATGAAAGTCTTGATGTCCCAGGGGTACACAACCGCACTGTTCCGTACCTTTGGCCCGGTCATTTTCTATATATCGGTTGCTACAAACCTTTGCTTCTTGATGGCTTAATTTAATGATATTGAATATGGCGCTGTAACAGCGTTTACAATAACCCCATGGAAAACTCAAATAACATCTGGTACGTCACCATCCTGTTAAGCGCCGTAGCGGGCTTTTGCGACACGGTGACCTTTGTAGCCGCGGGTTCTGTATTTTCGGCACACGTTACCGGCAACTTTATTGTATTCGCTTACCAGGTTATTAAAGGGTCTGATCCGCAGGCCTGGATCAAACTACTCTCCTTCCCGGTTTTCGTTGCAGCGGTAATAACCGGCGGCCAAATAGGAGCCGAACCGGGTAAAAGGTACCGGCTATTATTTATAGAAGGCATTCTGCTCCTGTTAAGCGGAATTTTTGCCATGTTCGTAAAGTTGTATTTCATAACCGATTGGGGCATGCACCTTACCGCAATGATGGTGGTATTTGCAATGGGGCTCCAAAACGCTTTTGGTAAACTTTACGCCAAAGAAACTTATGGCCCTACCACCATGATGACCGGTAATGTAACCCAGGCTTCGCTTGATCTTGGCAGCCTGCTTTTCTCCGGTTTCAAAAACATAATTAGTCTTGAAAGTTTAAAGAAACAGGCCATTACCATAGCAGGCTTTTTAACCGGCTGCCTGGCCGGCGCTTTCATGGCAAAAAGTTTCGGACTGTATGTACTTGTTGCTCCCGGGTTAACATTGATCATATGTTATTTAAGTACCGCCCGGCAAGCAGCCAGACAGTGATACAGAGCCGTTTTAAACATGTCGTCAGCGCCGTATCAGTTTCTATATATTTAAGGAAACAAAAACATAAAATACCTATTCCCTGACCATCAAGCATAAAACTTTACTGGTAACGAGACTGTTACAACTCAAACAGAACCTAACAGGTAAATTTGAACAAAGCCTTTATCAATTATGAACCAGATCAAGAAAGAAGATATCAAACAGGAAGTATTCGACTTGTATGACGATTATGCACATAACCGCCTGGACAGGCGCACGTTTATGCAAAAGCTCTCCATGTATGCCGTGGGTGGCCTAACCGTTACAGCACTGTTGAGTTTCATGATGCCCGATTACCAGGGCAGCATACAAATTAAACAGGACGATCCGCGTTTAAAATCAGGTTATATCAATTACCCTTCGCCCAAGGGCGGCAAAACAATTAAAGCGCTATTATCAGAACCAGTTGACGCAAAGAAAAAACTGGGAGGTATTGTGGTAGTTCATGAAAACAGGGGACTCAACCCTTATATTGAAGATGTGGCAAGAACAGCTGCCCTTGCCGGATTTATTACCCTTGCACCTGATGCCCTTTCGCCCCTTGGCGGTTATCCCGGCAATGATGATGAAGGCCGTGCCATGCAGGCCAAAAGGGACAAAGGCGAAATGGAAGAAGATTTTATAGCGGCCTATGAATATCTCAAGAATCACAAAGACTGCAACGGCAAGGTGGGTGTTGTAGGATTTTGCTATGGTGGAGGGATTGCCAACATGATGGCAGTACGTGTTCCCGATCTGGCAGCAGCCGTTCCATTTTACGGAAGTCAGCCTGCCCTTGAAGACGTTCCTAAAATTAAAGCCCCGTTACAGCTGCACTATGCATCACTGGACACCCGCATTACAGATGGCTGGCCTGCGTATGAAAAAGCTTTAAAGGAAAACGGGAAAAAATACCAGGCTTTTATTTATGAAAACGCCAATCATGGCTTTCATAACAACACTACTCCACGTTATGACAAAGCTGCGGCCGAATTAGCCTGGAAAAGGACAATTGATTTTTTTACCGAATATTTAAACTAAAGGCCGGATACCCGGCCTTTTTGTCATTCAGTAATATTGTGTAAAGGAAGATATCTTATTCTTTCGGGGTATCTTCTTTATCTTCCTCTTCCCGCTCTACCGTTATGGTACATTCTGTAACCAGGGCGGCAAGGGTACCTACCGCAGCAAATACAGGTGCCAGTATCACCCCAAAAAGGCCTACGGATAACGGAAAGGTCATTAACTCTTTGCCGTGTTTATCCGAAATGGTGATCCTGCTTGCTTTACCTTCATTAATTATCTCTTTTATCTTTCCCAATAACGCTTCGCCGTTAATTGAAAATGTTTCTTTGGTGCTCATGTTTTTTCTAAGTTTTATATTTTAGATGAGCGTATTATCTCCTTGTTACAGATTCTGTTAAATATGACATTGTGATTTGCAATGAATCGTTGTCCCGCTTATAAACTTACCTCAACCTTTTTCCCTGTTTTAACCGCAAGGTAAATAGCATCGATAAGTTTCAAATCCTTTACGGCTTCTTCGCCGTTTACAGGTACTACCGGTTGTTTGTTTTTAAATATGATATCGGCCATTTCATCCATCTGTACTGTTTGATGTGTGGTGACCGGCTGGTTAAGCTCTCCCAAATGTGTGCGACCTCTGATTGGCCCGTAGCCTGTAGAAGGTTGCATTTCGGCAAACCCCTTTTCGCCATCGAGGAAAAAGCGATCGAGGTTGTTCATATTATAGGTAGATAAACAGGAAGCCACAGCCCCGCTCGGGAAGCCAAACTGGAACTGGATGGTTTCGTCAACCCCTTCTTTGAATTTCACCGTATCCGTTTTAGTTTCCTGGGCGGTAACCCATACCGGCTCCTCCCCTGTCATGTAACGTGCACCATTAATAGCATAAATACCGATATCCATCATGGAGCCGCCGCCGGCCAGTTTTTTATTCAGTCGCCATTGTGTAGGATCACCAATGGTAAACCCGCATTGCCCCTGAAAAAACCTGATCTTCCCAAATTCACCGCTTTGTCTCATCCTGATCACCTCAAGGGTTTTGGGTTCAAAATGCATGCGGTAGCCTACCAGCAATTTCACATTGGCCTTTTTGCAGGCATCAACCATGGCCTGTCCCTCCTGTGCATTAACAGCCATTGGTTTTTCGCATATAGCGTGCTTACCTGCTGCTGCCGTCCTGATCACAAAATCATGGTGCAACCCGTTGGGCGTGATAACATATACGGCATCGATATCAGGGTTATTTTTTATGTTATCGAAATTCTCATAGTTGTAGCAATTTTTTTCGGGGATACCGTATTTACTTTGCCATGCCTTAACTTTTGATGGCGTACCGCTGACCACGCCTACCAGCTTAGCTTTGGTACACTTCTGCATAGCCTCGGCAACCATGCCTCCGTATCCTCCAAGACCCAAAATGGCTACACGCAACAGCGGGCCGTCATAATGAGGTTCAACATTATCTGCTCCTGCTGCCCAACCAGAAAGCGGGGCAAGCTGCAGGGCAAGGGCAGATAGGCCCAGTTTCTGCAAAAAATCACGACGAGAATTCATAGGTATGTTTTTTGGTTGATGACAATTTACATATTTCCGGGAAAAATGCACCTAAGTCATCTGATTTTTACAGGGAAGTGGTGTTTAAAATAATTGATATCCTATCAGGGGCTCTCGAAGAGTACCTCGTATACGCCATGCGGGCTGAAGCCTGTGGTCGGTGTTATCACCGTACCACATGATTAGCATGGCACATTATTAATTGAAGAATGATAATAAGTAAAGTGGTGCGGTGATAACACCGACCACAAGCTAAATTAAACGTCCCATCAGGGTCTCTCGCAGAGGATCCTGATGTATACGCCTCGCAGAGCCGCTGTTTTAAATATTCCGGTAAATGTTTAGAACGCAGCGAACCTCAGGGTCCTCTGCGAGAGACCCTGAGTGGACATGAAATTTCTTACCGAAAATTTCCACACGAATGCTTTTCAAAGCATCCACAATTAATCGAATTACACAAATTTTTAATCAAAGCTTGCGGTCGGTGTTAATAAATAAAGTAGTATGGTGATAACACCGACCACAAGCTAAATAAAAAGCTATGTCATTGCGAGCGTAGCGCGGCAATCTCGTAGCCAATGCATGTCCGCCCTGTATAGCTACGGGATTGCCGCGTCGCCCCATGTGCTTTTGCCCATGCCGCTCCTCGCAATGACATAGCTTTTTATTAACATCTCATCAAGGCCCCCGGAGCTGACATGATTTAAAATCCCAACTAATCCAAGCCCTCTATAATTACATCCCCTTCGGCTGATTTGCTGGTTTAACTGCCCAGTTATTCCCTGGCTTATCATTCAGATACATTTCAAGCTTACCGCCGTTTCTGATATCGTTGTAACGGATAAAGTTATCGGGCATTATTTTGCCGTTCAATTTCACCGCGCGGATATACATTGATTTTGAGCTTGCTTTATGACTGATGATCTCAAACTTTCTGCCATCTTGAAGCGTAATGGCAATTTCATCAAACAAAGGCGAACATAACAGGTACTCGCCAGAAACCGGGTTTACCGGGTAAAAACCCATTGAAGCAAACATATACCATGCCGACATCTGTCCCGCATCATCATTTCCGCCCAAACCACCGGGACCATCGCTGTACTCGGTAGCCAGGATCTTGCGTACGGCGACCTGTGTTTTCCATGGCGATGGAGTATAATTGTACATAAAAGGGATCTGGTGCCCCGGCTCATTGCCATGCCAGTACTCGCCTTTGTCAAACAGGCTATCTAATGATTGCTCCAGTTTGTTTGTACCACCCATCAACTTCGCCAAACCGGGCACATCCTGCGGTACATAAAATGTGTATTGACGTGCCGTACCCTCTGTAATAAAAGTTGCCTTTTTATCCGGATCAAAAGGAGATATCCAGGATCCATCAGCATGCTTACCGCGGACAAATCCCGTTGACGGATCAAATACATTGGTATAATATTTTGCCCGTTTGCTAAGTGCCGTATAATCGGCAGTTTTTTTCAAAGCTTTTGCAAATTGCGCCAGCGCGTAATCGTCATAGGCATACTCCATTGTGCGGCTCACCTGTTCCATTTTATGAAAAGCATCGCGTACACTATCTTCTAAAGGGATGTACTGATATTTCAAATAGCTATCCAGCGCCCTGCGGCCTTTGCCTTCCACATAATCGGCCCGGTTAGCAGGCAGTTCAAAAGCGTTATGCCTTAAAATTTGGTAGGCATCGTTAGCATCAAAATCAGTGATCCCCTTTAAATAGGCTGAACTGATCACAGAAACTGTATGATCGCCGATCATTTCGGATGTATAGCTGTTCCAGCATGGAAAAACGGGCATCCAACCACCTTGCTTACCTTTCAGGATCAGTGATTTTGCCAGGTTATTGATCAAAGATGGGTTCAGGATCTCAAACAGTGGCAACTGTGCCCGGTAAATATCCCACATCGAAAAATCATCATAA
>Ga0163162_10002898_pt1 | contig 16335 bp, 12 predicted proteins | sample S55metaG_FD_115310 | JGI IMG/M metagenome (GOLD analysis project Ga0163162, IMG submission 115310) | Switchgrass rhizosphere microbial communities from Kellogg Biological Station, Michigan, USA - S5-5 metaG | ecosystem: Host-associated > Plants > Roots > Rhizosphere > Soil | place: USA...
AATAAAGCGAACAAATGGCGAAGAATTTGCATGAGTACGTTTGGTCGCGACCAGTCGAGGAAAACTTTGGAGCAGGGCAGGAGGAACAGGGCATGGTAAGTCTGAATGCAATCAAGATTACTCCGCGGGATGAGCAGGTATTGAAGCTTCTTGTCGAAGGCTGCAGTAACAAAGAAATTGCCAGCCAGTTGAACATCAGCCCGCGCACGGTGAAACAGCACCTGCGCACTCTATTTCTGCGGGCCGGAATCCGGGAAGGTCGCAAACGCGTGAAGCTGGCGACTGCAATGTATTCGCGCGAGCAGGAGGGCTTATGCAACCGCGTGAACGGCTAAGCTCCCGAGAGATCGAGGTTGCGACCATGGTGTGGGAGGGACACACCAATCGCGATATCGCGCGTGAAATCGGAACCAGCGAACAGGTCGTCAAGAACTATCTGCGTACGACTTTCGACAAACTAGGCGTCTGGAGCCGGTTAGAACTGGCGCTCTATATCGCGCATCATGGCGGCGAGCAATGGACTGAATCGAAAAGCAGCCTTGGGAATTAGCGGGATCTCTGCCACGCGCCGGATCAAGTCCTACCGGCGCGTGACGGAGAAGCCGCGACGAATTGCTAAGTTGGAACTTGCGATGATTAATCATGCATTGCGACGATTACTCTCGATTACCTCTGGGTGTTACTGGCGCATGTTTTCCTTTCGTTTGATTCCCATCAAACCATCACGAAATACTCAGCGCCTCCGGTCGGATGGGCGCGCTCTGAATTCCAAGAAGTTCATTCGCACCTTCCACGCGAAGACGAATATCGGACAACAGTTCTGGCAAGTTTCTGCAAAAGGTTGCAGCGGCTGTGGTTGCCGTGCTATCTCAAGGGCCGTAAATCAGCATTTGAAGTAGTCGTGAAAGTTCGACCACGGTACTACAATTGCTTGCATTACAAAGTTAACCCAGGTGCTCGAAGTCTTCTTCTCCGGGGCCGGCACGACTCAAGCGACGAGGCAAGCCATGTCGTACAAAGAAACGTTCTGGATGGCGTGTGACTCTACCGAGCAGCTCAGGGCAGAGTATGGGCCGTTCCATACCCGCGAAGAGGCCGAGCTGGAGGCTCGCAAACTTGGCTTTGGTTACCTCCTACGTTACGAACACATCATGGGAGATGACGAGGAAATCCAGGAAGTTCGCTGCGTTTTCATCGAACTCCCGGGCGCTGGTGCAACGGTAATTCCCATTCGCTCCAGCCTGCACACGCGGTGCGCGACGTGCGGCGAATCGGCGATCCACGAAGAGCCTTGGCGGGCCGAGGTCTGGGCTGACATCCATGAGTTTGAGCATTCCCGGCACTTCGTACGACTCTTTGAACACAAACGCGGGGAAGGCCTGAGAGAGATCGCCAACTGGCGAGCCGCCTGATCGGTTCGATCCCACTGATATAAATACTTTCGTGTGAACGTGGCGCATGCCGGCGGGTTCGCGTCGGGAAGTTCGGAACCTCGTCGTCCGTCTTCCGCTGTGCGTCTTCCCCTTAATTTTGCGCAGGTTTCAAGTTGGCCGCGGCCGCGCGATCCACCATCCATAGCAAGCGTCCATCAGGCTTCACCAATTGTGCGGGGTAGGGCGGATCCTGATGATGCTCGAGGACGTCTTTCAGCATCGTCGCCTTATCGGCGCCGCTGGTTATAAACAGATCGCAGGCGGCGTTGTTCAGCACAGGGAATGTAAAGGTGATGCGCTCGGTTTTAAATTTTTCCACCCAGTTTGCAATGACGAGTCGCTTGCGTTCGGTTAGCCCCGCGCTTCCGGGAAATAGGGAAGCGGTGTGGCCGTCGGGGCCCATGCCAAGCATGATGAGATCGAAGCGTGGAACTTGGCCCGGCGCGAGCGCGAAGACGTCGATCAGAGTGCGTTCGTAGTCCGATGCGGCAGCGGCGGCATCGGGCATCTCCGCCATGATGCGATGAATGTTCTCAGCAGGCACCGGCACTTTGGAGATCATCGCCTCATACGCCATCCGGTAATTGCTCTCCGGATTGTCGGGGGGAACGTGTCGCTCGTCGCTCCAAAAGAGTTGAGTTTTGGCCCAGGGAACAGCACTTCGGAATTCAGTGGCGAGCAAAGAAAAGAGATTTCGCGGCGTGGAACCGCCGGAGAGAGCTACAGTGAAACGTCCGGTGCGGCCTACAGCGTCCGCGGCAATTTTGGCGAACATCGCTGCTGTGTCGCGAAAAAGATGCGGAGCGTCTTCTGAAATTCTGATTTCTCGCGTAGTCATGATCGTGCAGCGGTCATCTGACCCGATCGCATGGCTGCATAGCGTCCCGCACCGAGAAGAGCAGTCTTGTCATTGGTGATGACCCGAACCGGAATCGTTTCCATCAAAGGCTGCATGCGTCCTTTGGCGAGGAAGGCTTGCATGAAGAGCGGTCCAGCCAGTTTCTGGAGAATTTTCGGAGCAATGCCTCCTCCCAGGTAAACGCCGCCCATGGCCATGATTTTCAGGGCAAGGTTGCCGGCTTCCGCGCCGTAGATTGAAACCCAAATGTCGAGGGCCTGTTCGGCCATCGGAACGCGACCGCTCATGGCCGCTGCAGAAATGGCCGCCGCCGGCACGCCGTGCGCAATTTCGTCGCGCAGCCAGGATGGCTCGTCACCCCGACCGGTGTCTTTGAGGAACTGGTACACGTTTACCAGGCCGGGTCCCGACACGATACGTTCGTAGCTGACGTGACCGCCGAAGTGAGTGTGGAGGTAGCGCAGTAAATCGATCTCGAGTTCGTCGCGCGGGGCGAAATCTGTATGTCCGCCTTCAGTGGCGAAAATTCTGTACTTATCTCCGTCCCAGAACATCCCGGCCTCGCCCAACCCGGTGCCTGCCGCGATCACCGCCTGATTTCCCACCGGAGTGCCCTTGACGCGGTTCAACGTAACGACATCTTTTTCCCCAAGCAGGGGAATTCCCCAGGCGTTTGCTTCGAGGTCGTTGATGAGCCACACATCTTCGGTGCCCAGTTCCTTTGACAGTCGTTTCGACTCGACGACCCATGGCAGGTTGGAAGTCTCGACGCGTCCTCCGCGAACCGGACCGGCGATGCCGAAGGTCGCGATGTCGGCTTTGTAACTGGAGGCCTTCAGAAACTTCATCACGATCTCGTCCAGCCCGCGCGCTTCTTTGCTGGGATAGATCGACTCGGTCACGAGTTTCAGTTGCCCATCTGCGACTTCAAAGAAGGCGAGACGGCTGTTGGTGCCGCCTATGTCTCCGGCGAGAATCATTTCTCGAAATTCCTCCAGCGGCGTCCATCTTTCTCGATCAATTCGTCCGCATCTTTCGGGCCCCAAGATCCGGCAGCGTAGTTGGGAAAATTACGCGGCGGCAGCGCTTTCCAGACATCCAGTAGCGGGCTGACAACGGACCAGCCAGCTTCGACCATGTCAGCGCGCTGGAACAGGGTCGCGTCGCCAATCATGCAGTCGTGCAACAGCCGTTCGTATCCGGTGGACGGCTGCTCGCCAAAGTAATCAGCATACTCGAAGTCCATGTCGACGATGCCCAATCGCATGACCGGCCCCGGGGTCTTCGCCGCAAACCGCAGGGATATGCCCTCTTCTGGCTGAATATGGAGCACCAACTGGTTCGGCGTGAGCTTATCGACTTCGGTGTCGCGGAAGAGCACAAACGGGGCGCGCCGAAATTGAATGACGATGTGGGTGTTCCTTGAGGGAAGATGCTTCCCGGTGCGCACGTAAAAGGGAACGCCAGCCCATCGCCAGTTGTCGATGTTGATCTTCATCGCGACGAAGGTCTCGGTGCGCGAGTCGGTCGCCACGTTTGGTTCCTCGCGGTAGCCGGCGGCGCGCTGCCCGTTGACTTCTCCCTCGCCGTACTGTCCGCGGACCGTCTTGCTGAGTACTTCTTCAGATGAGAATGGCTGGATCGCGTGTAGAACCTTGGCTTGTTCGTCGCGTACCGCGTCCGCCTGGAACGAAATTGGAGGCTCCATAGCCGTCAGGCTAATGAGTTGCATGATGTGGTTGGGCACCATATCGCGCAAAGCACCAGACTGGTCGTAATAACCGCCGCGCTTTTCTACGCCCACCGTTTCGGCGACCGAGATCTGCACATGATCGATGTAGCGCCGGTTCCAGATGGGCTCAAAGATTCCGTTGGCGAAACGCAGCGCCATGATGTTCTGGACAGTTTCCTTGCCAAGATAGTGATCGATTCGGTAAATCTGCTTTTCACTGACGACCTTCAGCAGTTGCTGGTTCAGTGAGCGGGCGGAGTCGATGTCGCGACCAAACGGCTTTTCTATAATCACGCGCCGCCACTGATGGTTTTCTTCAGTCATCAGTCCGGTGGAAGATAGTTTCTCAACGATTGGACCGAAGAAATCGGGCGCCGTGGCGAGGTAGTAGAAATAGTTTCCGTGTGTGCCGTGGTCTTCGTCGGCTTTTTTCAGCGTTGCCTTCAATTCATCGAAGGTGCTCTGGTCGCTGAATTCACCGGTGATGTAGTACATGCGGCGCAGAAACCACTCGGTCAAATCGGGCTCAAGCTGGCTGGTGGCAAACTTTTGAAGGTCTTCACCGATCTTCTTCCGGAATTCTTCGGTAGTCATTGGGTTGCGCGCCACGCCGATGACTGCGAACTCGCGGGATAGCAACTGGTATTTTGCAAGGTTGTAGAGAGCAGGAATCAGCTTCCGTTGCGTGAGGTCTCCGGCAGCGCCAAAAATCACCATGACGCAGGGATCCGCGGGTTTACCAATTCGCGGGGTAGCACCTGCTCCTGCGGTCTCTTGTTGAGCCATAGATCTCCCTATTGCGTCAATGCGGGTCAGGCCTCTTGAAAGGAGGCCACGTGCTATTTGGCCTTGAGTTCGACATGTCCGCCGAATTTCTGCCGCATGGCAGACAACATTTTTTCGGCGAACGTGTGTTCCTGGCGGGAACGAAAACGCGTGTAGAGCGCGGCCGTGAGAACTTCGGCCGGGACCGCCTCATCAATCGCTGCGTTAATGGTCCATCGCCCCTCGCCCGAGTCTTGCACAAAGCCCGTGTACTCCGAAAGGGTGGGATTTTCGGTGAGGGCCATCGCGGTCAGGTCGAGCAGCCATGAACTGATAACACTGCCGCGGCGCCAGACTTCCGCGATGTCGGGAAGGTTGAGGTCATAACGGATGTCGGCAGGTAGGACATCAAGATTCGCGTTGCGGAAGATATCGAACCCTTCCGCATACGCCTGCATGATTCCGTATTCGATACCGTTGTGCACCATCTTCACGAAGTGACCGGAACCGGAAGGGCCGCAATGCAGGTATCCAAGCTCTGCGGTGCTCTTGCGCTTGTCGAAGCCGGGCGTGCGAGGGATGTCGCCGATCCCGGGAGCAAGCGTCTTGAAAATCGGATCGAGTCTTTGCACCGCCTCGTCAGGACCGCCGATCATCATGCAGTAGCCGCGATCGATGCCCCAGACGCCGCCGCTGGTGCCGACATCGACGTAGTGAATTCCTTTATCTTTCAGCATGGCGGCGCGGCGCACGTCGTCTTTGAACATCGAGTTGCCGCCATCGATGATGGTGTCGCCAGCCTGCATCAGTTTGGCTAATGCCTGGACGGTCTTTTCCGTGGGATCTCCGGCAGGGACCATAATCCAGGCGGCGCGCGGCGCTTTCAGTTTGCCGACCAGGTCCTCGAGTGAAGTTGAGCCAGTGGCGCCTTCGCCCACGAGTTGCTTTACGGCATCGGCGCTTAAATCCGAAACGACAAGCTGGTGACCTCCGCGGACAAGGCGGCGCGTCATGTTTGCGCCCATTTTGCCGAGACCCACCATTCCAAGCTGCATGTGTGCTCCTTTTACGAACCGACACGACAAGTGGAAGAGTTTACGACAAAGCCTTGCGGATCGCCGCCTCCAGAGTCGACAAACCGGTGTTCAAGTCGGCACCTAGGTGGACGCGCAACGCCCGCCGCTTCCGTTCCGCCAACACCTGGAAATCGCCCCGGGCCTGCGCCGCTTTCACAATGCCAAACGTGTATTTCTGATCAGGAACGGGAAGGTCGTTTGCATCGTCGCAGGTAATTTGCAGAAATACGCCTGAGTTCGGGCCGCCTTTGTAAGCCTGACCCGTGGAGTGAAGGAAGCGGGGACCAAAGCCGAGGCAAGTGGCGACCTTCTTCTTGTCACGAACGGCGTGACGTATTTTTTGCAGACGAGATTCGTGGTCCTCGTTCATGTCGATGTAGCCGAGGACGGCAAAGTAATCTCCGCTAGAAATTCGATTGAGATGGGCTCGAAGGTATCCCGCAAGCGTCTTGTCGTTGCCGGTGCCCTTCGCCAAGTCTGCGGCGTTTATGTTGTCGGTGAAGAGCTTGATGCCCTGATCTTCGAGGATTGGTTTTTCGGACGGCAGCGAGCCTGTTTGCTCGTATGCAGTAGTAAGGTCACGGGTGACAATTTTGCTGGCTTCTACATCGGGCTGATTGAAGGCGTTAATGCCGATAATCGAACCGGCGACGGCCGTGGCGATTTCCCAGCGAAAGAATTCCTGCCCGAGGTCGTACTTGTCCGCAACCTTGATGCGAATGACAGGCTGACCGGACTTTTCGATAGCATCAACTTTCGCGTCCTGATCCGCATCTGGCGCCGTTTCCAGCCGAAGGTAGGCGAATATGCGGTCGTTCCCGTAAACATCAGGAGATCCGAGCGCCTCACGGTCGACAGGGATAATGCCTTTGCCTTGCTTCCCGGTGGACTCCGCGATCAACTGTTCAAGCCACGCGCCGAGGTTGCGGATTCCAGGCGAGGCGATAAGGGTAATCTTGTCTCGACCAGCGCGGGCAGAAGTTCCGAGGATAACACCCAGAACCACTCCTGGATTTTCTTCGACCGGCGCGATCGGCTGACTCGCATCTACCATCTGATGTGTCTTGGCAAGGAACTTGACGGTGTCCAGGCCCATCGCGGCGCCCGGTACCATGCCGAAGTTGGAGAGAGCTGAGTAGCGGCCGCCTATGCTCGGGACCCCGGCAAAAATGTTACGGAAATGATCGCCTTCCGCAACCCTCTGCATTTTGGATCCCGGGTCCGTGATGGCGATGAAACGCGTTCCAGCCTTATCGGCACCGACTGCCTTCTTCGCGACCTCAAAGAAGTACTGCTTGAAGATGTTGGGTTCAAGGGTAGTGCCGGACTTGCTCGAAACAATAAAAAGCGTTTTTGCCGGGTTAATCTTGTTCTCGATTGTTTTGATCTGCGCGGGGTCGGTCGAGTCGAGTACGTGCAGCTGCGGGAAGCCGGGAATCTTGCCATAGGTCAGAGCAAAGACGTCTGGACACAGACTCGATCCGCCCATGCCAAGCAGCAGGATGTCGGTAAACTCGCCGTTCTTGGCATCGTCGGCTACGGTTTTCAGGTGTGCGCTGTTCGCGATCTGTTCGTCGGTGATGCCGAGCCATCCGAGCCAGTTTGCCTCGTCGGTCCCGGTCCAGAGCGTGGCGTCGTGTTCCCACAGGCGTCGAACTTTTCCATTGGCACGCCAGTCATCGAGGTTTTTTTTTACGGAGGCGGCGAGGTCGGTGGGCAGAGTGTAGCTCTGCGAGCTGACCGCTGGCGGCGTGCGTTTGGTGTTTTTCTCGACTGCGCCCAGCAGTTTGTCAAAGGCGTCAGCGAAGAGTTTTACACCCTCATCCGTCAGTTGATCGGTAACCTTCTTCATCGAGATTCCCGATTTTGCCAGGTCCGCCATGGTTTTCTTTGCTGCATCGAGATCATCGGTAAGACTTTTCCGCAGCTTGCCGTGATCGCGAAACGCGTCGAGAGTGGCGGGAGGAATCGTGTTGACGGTGTCTGGACCGATGAGCTCCTCGACGTACATGACGTCTCTATATTTGGGATTTTTGGTGCTGGTGCTGGCCCAGAGTACACGTTGCGTCTGCGCGCCCTTGGAAGCTAACGCCTGCCAGCGAGGGCCGCTGAAGATGCGTTCGTAGGCCTGATAAGTGAGCTTGCCATTGGCGATGGCGACTTTCCCCATCACGCTCTCGATCAATTTCTGCTGCGCGGGATCGCTGGTTTTTTTCAAGAGTTCGGCTGCCGTCGAATCAACCAGCGAGTCGATGCGACTGATGAAGAAACTGGCGACGCTTGCGATGTGGCTGATGTCGCCACCCGCGGCCACGCGCTTCTCCAGACCCTTGATGTAGGCTTCGGCAACGCGCTCGTACACTTCCTGTGCGAATAATAGTGTGACATTGATGTTCAGCCCGTCGCTAATCAACTGCTCAATTGCGGGAATGCCTTCCGCAGTGCCGGGCACCTTGATCATGACGTTCTCGCGGCCGACCGCCTTCCAGAGACGCCGCGCCTCTGCGATGGTCCCATTCGTGTCGCGCGCCAGATAAGGAGAAACCTCCAGGCTGACATACCCGTCGCGCCGCTTGGTGGACTGATAGACCGGCTTCAAAATGTCGGCTGCGTCCTGAATGTCTCGAATCGCCAGCTGTTCGTAGCGTCCCTTTGCGTCGAGGTCGGTCTTCGAATTGAGCGATGCCAGGAAGTCGTCATAGTCCTTACCGGCGGAGATCGCCTTTTCAAAAATGGCTGGATTCGAGGTCATCCCCATGAGTCCGTCGTTGTCGATCAACTTCTTCAGATCGCCACCAGTCAGCAGGTCGCGCCGGATGTAGTCGAGCCACACGGACTGGCCGTATTGGCGAAGATCTTTTAATGGATTGGTGCTCTTGGCAGTTTCAACGGTATCGACGGGGTTCATAAAGCATCTCCCTACACATAATTAGGATTTCGTGGCCTGGGCCCCTGTTTTGTAGATGCGCCGAAGCGACCGATGGACGCTATTACGGATGCGCCAGAACGTCGCGCGCCGCGGCGACGACCGCATCTGCCGTGAAGCCGAATTTTTTCTGCAAATCCTTGGCTGGCGCTGATGCGCCAAATGTCCGCATTCCGATGATACGTCCCTTGGATCCGACGTAGCGTTCCCAGCCGAACACTGACGACTCTTCTACGGAAACGCGCGCCGTGATCAAGGAAGGTAGAACCGACTCTCGGTACGCTGCATCCTGACGCTCGAAAAGGTCCCACGAAGGCATGCTGACAACGCGAGCCTGAATGCCCTCCGCTTTCAACTTTTCGTACGCTTCCATACAGAGCATTACTTCACTACCGGTTCCGATCAGGATAACCTGCGGCTGTTTGTTCGGGGCATCGGCAAGCACATAGGCGCCTTTCGCCACGCCGGCGGCTGAGCCGAACTTGGAGCGGTCGATGGTTGGCAAGGCCTGGCGGCACAATATCAACGCGGCGGGCTCGTGGCGAAGCTGCATGATGACTTTCCATGCTTCCACAACTTCGTTCGCGTCCGCGGGCCGGAGCAAGACAAGACCGGGCATCGCGCGAAGCTGTGCCAACTGCTCGATGGGCTGATGCGTGGGGCCGTCCTCACCTAGACTGATCGAATCATGCGTGTAAATGTGGATGACCGGTATTTCCATGATGGCCGACAGTCGCACGGCCGGCTTCATGTAATCGTTGAAGTTAAAAAACGTCGCAGTGTAGGTGCGCAACTTCGAAAGCGCCATTCCATTAGCAATGGCACCCATCGCATGCTCACGAATGCCGAAATGGAAGTTTCTTCCGCCATAGTTGTCCGCCTCAAACTGTCCGGCGCCGTCAAATGTGAGCAAGGTCTTGGTTGACGGGTACAGGTCAGCGGATCCACCCACGAGCCACGGCGTGTTTTTTGCGAGTTGGTTCAGGACCTTTCCGCCCGATTCCCGTGTCGCTATGCCTTTCGGATCGGCAGGGAAGTTGGGCAGATCTTTGTCCCATCCCTCTGGAAGGTGCCGGTGTTCCATTTGATCCAGCGCCTTGGCGAGATCGGGATATTTCTTCGTGTATTCGGCGAACAACGAAGTCCATTGATTTCGCAGAGCGCCGCTCCGTTTGCCCATTCCATCGCGGAAATGCTCTCGAACACCATCCGGAACGAGAAATTTGGCATCTTCGGGCCATCCGTAAAATTTCTTGGTGAGCCGGACTTCTTCCTCGCCAAGCGCTTCGCCGTGGGCTTCTTTTGTGTCCTGGCGGTGCGGAGCGCCATATCCGATATGGCTGTCAACGATGATCATCGTGGGACGATCTTTAGTGGCTTGAAAGAAGCGGACAGCTTTCGCCAAGGCGTCGCGGTCATTGGCATCCGTCACGTGAGTGACAGCCCAGCCGTAGGCTTCAAAGCGGGCCTTAACGTCGTCGCTGTAAGCAAGACTGGTCTTGCCTTCAATGGTGATGTGGTTGTTGTCGTAAATCCAGCAAAGGTTTGAGAGCTTGAGATGCCCTGCGATGGACGCTGCTTCACCCGAAATGCCTTCCATCAGGCAGCCGTCGCCGCAAATCGAATAAATATTGTAGTTGAAGAGCTCGAATCCAGGCCGATTAAAATAAGAGGCGATCCAACGCTCCGCAATCGCCATTCCCACACTGTTGGCCACGCCCTGACCTAGCGGCCCCGTCGTGGTTTCAACGCCTGCGGTAATTCGATATTCCGGATGGCCAGGACATTTGCTGTCCAGCTGGCGGAAGTGCTTGATGTCGTCGAGACTGACCGCAACTTCTCCGCGGTTCTCGTACTCGCCGTTTTCGCCGCGAATACCGGCGAGGTGGATCAGCGCATACAGCAACATCGAAGCGTGGCCGTTCGAGAGAACAAAGCGATCACGGTTTGGCCAAGTTGGATCCTCTGGGTCATAGCGCAGGAACTCTTGCCACAGTGTGTAGGCAATGGGCGCAAGAGCCATCGGCGTTCCGGGATGGCCTGAGTTTGCCTTTTGCACTGCGTCCATGGCGAGTGTGCGGATCGTATCGACGCACAAATCATCGATCTGCTTGGCCGCCACCAGGGTTTGTTCACTGACTGCCATCGAGCCTCCTTGCGCTAAGGACCGCGGGGTATTCAGAGTTCGTCCGGTGGACACACTCGGTGAAAGAGATTATCAGGAAATTCTTAACTTGCGGCCCACGCCCAAAGTGTACAACCTTGGCGGGGGGCGTGTCTGTTGGGTGGACGGACTTTCAGAAATTCTAGGCTGAAAAATGAATTAAGTGTGAACGGAACTGCAGTTAGCGCTTTAGCTGGGCCAAGTAGCCGTGCTCGGATTTGTATCCGCGGGTTGTGCTCTCCACGAATTTCAGGAACTGGCGCAAACTTTCACGTTCGTTCGAATCGAGGTCCGAGAACTTGATACGCACTCCAAAGCACGGATTGCTTCTAGTAACGATGCCGTTGAGGATGATTCCTTTGACCCAGAGCTTACCGCTTGCGACCCAAAGTCCGATCTCGGCCGCCATGCCGTTCGCGACCGGTGTGACAGTTTCCACAAAACAGCCGCCCATGCTTGTATTAGCCAGGTTGCCCCAAATTGGAGTGTTTGAACCTTCCACTCGAATTTCAACCGCCACGAAGCACTTGATGCGCGGGTAACGTCGACGGTCCTGTCCCCAGGACGGCGTGAAGATGTCAGGCTCAAAGGGAGGCGTGTCGGCGACTTGGATTGGGACGGGAGCCGAAACAGTTGGGCTCGGAATGGGGCTGGTCCCGGCCGTAGCCGCGGCCGCTTTTGCAGTCGGAGTCTGGCTCTTGATTTCGCGCATGGCAGCAACCAGGGCTTCGTCTCGCTTGTCGGCTGGCGCTTCTCTGTAGGTCTGCAACAGTTTTCCGAGATGGCTTACCAGCTCTGGATCGCTGAGAAGCTTGGTCCAGTCCGTGCCCGGATTGCCCGTTGTCTTGATATCGCTCATGCGCTTGAATCCTGGAAACCACACATAAACCAGCCGCGTGACCCAATGGTCAGGGTGACGTAGAACCCGTGATTTCACAAGATGACCGAAGTGACGGATGTAAGTAACCGCTCACGGGTTACCGGGAGCGCGAAAATTGCTCCGAAGATGATTCTGCAACCCTAACGCTCAGAAACGAATCAACATAAAAACCGCTGGCGAGGCTAGCCGGCATTTTTTGGCAAACCGCGGGTTTGGAACAGAGCCGACCGAAGCAAATAGATGAAACATTTTTTATCGCGTCGATTTGGAGTACAGAAATATTTCTTTCGACGGCTGCTCTGGGGAATTGCAGCCGCCAGCCTGACTTCCGGCGTCCATGCCCAATCGTATTCCCCTCCCAGCCAAGCCACCAGTGTGGGCGTTGCGCTCTCGTCGCAAAGTCCCTACACCGGGAGTGTTCCAGAAGAGCGGCCGACTCCCGGCGTCCTGCAGCTTTCCTTTGAAGAGGCAATCTCGCGTGGCCTGAAGCAAAACCTCGGCTTGCTGATCTCGGCCGACAATCAGATTGCTGCGCGCGGACAGCGTTGGAAAGACCTGAGCGAGCTCCTGCCCCACGTCGTGACCCGTACAACCGAGAGCGTTCAGAAGGACAATCTCGCTGCGCGGGGGCTCAATTTTCCGGGAGTGCCGACCGTCGTGGGGCCGTATGCGTATTTCGATGCGCGCGTTTCGCTTCAGCAGTCACTCTTGAACTGGAAACAGATTCAGCAATCGCGATCAGCCGCAGAAGGTGAGCGTGCCGCTCGATTCAACTATCGGGATGCACGCGAACTCGTCGTCCTTGCTGTGGGCAATGCATACCTGCAAGCCTTGGCAGGCGCGGCCCGCGTTGAAACTGCAGAAGCTCAGCAGACGACTGCGAAAGCCCTATTCGATAAGGCAGTCGATCAGCAAAGTGCAGGGGTGACAGCGGCCATCGATACGCTGAGGGCGCAAGTGGAATGGCAAACTCGGCAACAGCAGCTCATCCAGGCCCAGAACGATTATGCGAAGCAGAAGTTGTCGCTTGCACGGGTCATCGGCCTTGCGCCTGGGCAAGAGTTCGCCTTGTCGGAAAAGGCGCCTGCCGACGCGCTCCCCATCCCCAAGCTTGAAGATGCATTGCAGAAGGCATACTCGCTTAGAGCCGACTATCAGGCTTTGCTGGCCCGCGCACGGTCGGCTGAGCTCGCTTACAGCGCAGCCACCGCCGGGTATTATCCTTCGATTGATCTGGATGCGAACTATGGCCAGTTAGGCGTAAGGCCGTCGAATGTCGTGCCGACGTTCCAGGTTGCGGGTACGCTGACGATCCCGATCTTTCAAGGGAATCGCGTGCACGCGGACCGGTTGCAGGCCGAGGCGACGCTGCGGCAGATACGCTCCGAAGCAGCTGACATGCGCGGACGCATCGATAGTGACGTTCGCAATGCACTCCTCGACCTCACTTCCTCGGCTGACCTCGCTGCAGTCGCGCGCAGCCAGGTAGCTCTTGCTCAGACAACGCTTACGCAGGCACAGGATCGCTTTGCCGCGGGCGTCACCGATAATCTGGAAGTTGTTCAGGCTCAGGAATCTGTGGCCAGCGCTAATGAGAACTATATTTCCAGCCTCTACTCTCTAAATATTGCGAAGGTCAGCTATGCGCGAGCAATTGGAAATGCAGAGCAAGGCGTACTGCAGTATCTGAAAGGCAAGTGACGATGGAACCGATGCGCAAGACAGCGATTACAGATGATGCAAGCACGCAGCCTGCGCCCACACAATCTGCGGGCACCCAACCGCCCCGGCCAGTTGCTTTGGAGAGGGACTACCAGCGCAAGAAGCGACTCCTGGACAATCCTAAAATCCGCATCCCTTTGATCGTTGGTTTGCCGCTTCTTCTAATTGCTGGTGTCTTGTTGTGGCGCTATTTCGGGAGCTACGAGAGCACCGACGACGCGCAAGTGGATGGGCACGTAAATTCTGTGAGCGCACGAGTTTCGGGCCATGTGTTGAAGTTGAATGTGCAGGACAACCAGTTCGTCAAGGCTGGCGACGTGCTGGTTGAAATTGATCCGGCAGATTATGAGATCGCGGTCAACCGCGCGAAGGCGGATTATGAAGATGCTCTCGCTGCAGCGTCCGCTGCCGGCGTCAATGTTCCAATCACCTCGGTGAACACCGGTAGCCAGTTGAGCTCCGCGGAAGCGACTGTCGAAAATGCGCGCGCCGGAGTGTCCGCAGCGGAACAACAACTCCAAGCCGCCAAGGCGCAAACGGCCCAGGCGGAAGCTAACAACTCGAAGGCGCAGAGTGATCTTCTGCGTTACAAGCAACTCGTTGACAAGCAGGAAATTTCTCAACAGCAATACGATCAGGCGGTCGCAGCTGCCAGAGCGGGGGCAGCCTCGGTGGATGCGGCCCGTGCGGCGGCCGAAGCCGCGGGCCAAGGAGTTGTGCAGGCGCGTTCGAAACTCGCGCAGACAGGAGCTGATCTCCGGTCGGCACAAACGGCTCCTCAACAACTTGCCGTTACCCGCTCGAAAGCGCAATCGGCACGTGCTGCAGCGGAACGAAAGCGCGCCGATCTCGATCAGGCCCAACTCAACCTGACCTACACCCGAGTGGTGGCTCCGGTCAGCGGCATCGTCAGCAACCGCACGGTTGAAGTTGGACAGAATGTGCAACCTGGACAGGAGATGTTGAAACTGATCTCGCTGGATGACATCTGGGTCACCGCGAATTTCAAGGAGACGCAACTGCGGCAGATGCGCGCAGGCCAGCCCGTGGAGATCAAGTTCGATTCAAACGGGAAGAAGTACAAGGGACGCATCGACAGTATTGCCGGAGCGAGTGGTGCGCGCTTCAGTCTTCTGCCTCCGGAAAATGCGACCGGAAATTACGTGAAGGTCGTGCAGCGGATCCCCGTGAAAATCGTTTTCGAGCCGGGTGAGACGAAAGAGCATGTGCTTCGTCCGGGAATGTCGGTTGAGCCGAAGGTGTGGATTCGGCAATGAGCGCAACGGCCGTTCCAATGAACGCCGCGGATGAGTGGCGGCCGGCGGTCAACCCCTGGATCATCGCGCTTGCGGTTACGCTTGCAACTTTCATGGAGGTGCTCGACACGAGCATCGCCAACGTCGCGTTACCTCACATCGCCGGCAGTCTGTCGGCGGGTCAGGACGAGAGCACATGGGTGCTTACCTCGTATCTGGTTTCAAACGCGATCGTGCTTCCCCTTAGCGGCTGGCTCTCGTCTATCGTAGGGCGCAAGCGTTTCTACATGGGCTGCGTGACGCTTTTCACTATTAGTTCATTCTTATGTGGATTCGCGCCCAACCTTCCTTTACTGATTATCTTTCGCATCCTTCAAGGCGCCGGTGGAGGCGGCCTGCAGCCCAGCGAGCAGGCGATTCTTGCTGACACGTTTCCGCCAGCAAAGCGCGGTATGGCGTTTGCCGTTTATGGTGTTGCGGTCGTAATGGCTCCTGCGATCGGTCCGACGCTTGGCGGCTGGATCACCGACAATTACAGCTGGCGCTGGATTTTTTTCGTCAACATTCCGGTTGGGATTCTCTCTTTGCTGCTTACGTCGCGCCTGATTCAGGATCCGCCCTACCTGAAGCGTCGCAAGTTAAGTGAGACTCGCATCGACTACGTTGGCCTGGGATTTGTCGCTCTTGGCCTTGGGGCGCTGCAGATCGTGCTGGACAAAGGACAGCGCGAAGACTGGTTCGAATCGAACCTGATTCAGGTACTGGCGCTGGTGGCGGCTGCCTCGCTCATCTTTGTAGTCATATGGGAGTGGCGGCAGAAAGATCCCATTATCGACCTGCACCTATTTAAGGAGAGAACATTTGCCGCAGCGAATTTCCTGATGTTCATGCTCGGCTTTGCGCTGCTCGGCAGCACGCTGCTTCTGCCGCTGTTCATGCAAACGCTTCTCGGATACACCGCCCAGCAATCAGGTATGGCGCTTTCCCCTGGCGGATTTGCCATTATGGTTCTTATGCCAGTCGTCGGTTTCCTGCTGTCGCGTTACGATGCACGTTGGCTTATGGTGGTCGGGCTCTCGGTCCTGTCGGCTTCGTTATTCCATATGACGACTTTCAACCTCCAAATTGATTTCAAGACCGCCGTCCTTGCGCGTGTCTTTCAGGCGGCAGGGCTGGCTTTCCTCTTCGTGCCAATCAATACGTCCGCCTACGCGTATCTGCCGCGTGACAAGAACAACGCTGCCTCCGGCCTAATGAATCTTGCCCGCAACATCGGAGGCAGCGTAGGCATTTCGTTTGTGACGACCATGCTCGATCGGCGTACGCAATTTCATCAGAACATGCTGTCTGAGCACTTGAATGCGGGCAGCCCAGCGTTCCACGCCCTGTTGCATGGCTTGGCGCAAAAATTTCAGGCAGCGGGGCTTGATCCTGCTGCGGCCATGCAACGTGCGCAGGCTATGGTGCAGGCCACCGTCATTCGGCAAGCCACCATGCTCGCTTATATTGACAACTTCTGGAT
>Ga0163162_10002900_pt1 | contig 16331 bp, 16 predicted proteins | sample S55metaG_FD_115310 | JGI IMG/M metagenome (GOLD analysis project Ga0163162, IMG submission 115310) | Switchgrass rhizosphere microbial communities from Kellogg Biological Station, Michigan, USA - S5-5 metaG | ecosystem: Host-associated > Plants > Roots > Rhizosphere > Soil | place: USA...
ACCATGCACTGGCAGGCGGTGATGTTGCTGATCATCCTGGCGAGGAGATCCTGAATCATCTGAAATGAGGCGATCGGCTTGCCGAACTGCAGCCGCTCCTGCGCGTATTTGAGCGCGTGCTCGTACGCTCCCATCTGGCAGCCGGTTGACATCCACGCCACGGCGTAGCGCGTGACCTTCAGGACTCGCGCCGTGTCGCGGAACGACATGTCTCCCTGAAGGCGATTCGCTTCGGGCACGCGGCAATCTTTCAACGTAATGTGACCGTTCTGGACCACCTTGAGCGCCATCTTGTCCGTGATCTTCTCGACGCTGAACCCCGGCGTCGTCTTGTTCTCGACGATGAAGCCCTTGACCTGATTGTCGTCGACGTCTCGCGCCCAGATGATCGAAATGTCGCACCAGGGTGAGTTGCCGATCCATTTCTTTTCGCCGTTCAAGACCCAGGTGTCACCCTCGCGCTTCGCCGTCGTCAGCATGCCAGCCGAGGTTCCCGAACCGACGAGTGGCTCCGTGAGTCCGAAGCAGCCGATCTTTTCGAGGTTAATCATCGGCGGCAGCCACTTCTGTTTCTGCTCTTCGGATCCGCCGAGATAGATGCTGCCCATCGCCAACCCGGCGTGGACGCCGAAGAACGTCGAGATCGACGGATCGATGCGCGCGAGCTCCATCTGAATGAAGCCCAAAAGCGCCAGACTCTTCCCACGTCCGCCGTAACCCTTGATTGCAATGCCACCGATGTTCAACTCCTTGACGGCTGGAAGCAGCTCGAAGGGAAAGGCGTCCTCGAGCCAGTACTTCCCGATGATCGGCGCGACCTTAGTCTCGGCGAATTCCCGGACCTGTTTCAGGATGTCCTGTTCTTCAGGGCTCAGTGTCGATCTGACGTCGTAGAAGTCGCTGTTCGGCGCCGGCAGCGGCTTCGGTTGCTTAATTTCTTTCTTTTGAGTTGCCATTTTTCGTACTCCTTAAATTTCGTTCGTTCATTCCGGACTTACATCGTTACGTCAGAATCACGGAATGAGACGTGGACCACCGTTGGATTTAGTCTGGTTGACTTGCGCAAACTCCACGTAGGCGACGCCGGTCAGATTTCCCTGCACTGCGAATAAAGGTTTCTTTTCCGAGCCGTCGAGTTTGGCGGAGTAAACAGAACCGCCCAGATCACCGAAAAACATTCGACCGTTTTTAAGATCGAGTGCGAGTCCTATTCCCTCCATCAGATCGTTGACGAGGATCTCCTGATCTGTACCAACCTTATCGATCGATGCTCGACTGACTGTGTTGCCTTTTGGCGGGTTGCCGCGGTCCGTCCAATAGAGCACCCGATTATCGAGATCGAGATCCAGATCGATCGGCTCAGGCAATTCGTCGAAGATTAATTCGATGTCGGTGCGATTCGCAGGACTCTGTCCTTTTGGTATCTCGAGATTGGCGCGAAAGATTCGACCATCGTTGGCATTGTCGCCACCTTTCTGAGTCCAGTAGATCTTGCCTCCATTGTGGTCGACCGCGATCCCGACGCACCACTTCTTAGCGTCGCGGCCCGGACGATCGTCACCACGACTCGTGTCCACAAGGGTTTCGATCTCGGAGCCGTCGAAGTTCGCGCGCATCACGCGCATGCCTTCGCGATCGGACCAGTAGATTTTGCCGCCCTGCTTATCGAGTCTTAATTGTTTCGGCGTGAAGGTTGCGCCTTGAGGCACGATAGTTTTGCGATTTGTGCCATCAAGATTCGCGCGTTCGATCGAACCGTCATTTGCTGACGGATTTTTCCCCATGTTGGTCCAATAGATGTGTCCTGCTTCGACATCAACGTCAATTCCGTCCGGCATTCTGTTAAGTCCGTCGAGGATCACTCGGCGATCTGAACCATCTGGATTAACCGATTCAATATGACCACCACTCATATCCAGAAAGAAGACACGTTCAGATGCCTTACCGTTCACTGTCGCACTGCTTTTGGTTGTCGAGGCTTTTTCCGATGCGCCTGCTGCACGTCCATTCGTTGTGCGCAGCTTAATCAGTCCGAGGAGTTCTTCGTTTTCCCTTTGCGCGAGCTGGTCGACCGAAGCGTTCCCTGCGATCTGCGTAACGCCATCGACGATCGTCTGCTTCAGCTTGTCTGTGATCTGAGGTGTGCCGAGGGATTTGATAATTACTTCGAGTCCGGGCATGAGGTGTTCCATGAAGTGCTTGATTCCTCCTGGACCACCACCAAGGTGCCACTGCAAGCTCGGACCCATCACTCCCCAACGCAACCCTGAGCCATAGCTGACCGCATCGTCGGCGTCACTAACACTGAGCACACCTTCCTGAATCAGATACATGATCTCCTTGTAGAGGGCTCCCTGAAGTCGGTTTCCGACATGGCCGGGAAGTTCCTTGTGCAGGTGAATCGGCTTCTTTCCGATCGACGCGTAGAACGAGATTGCCTGTTGGATTGCTTCTGGCGATGTCTTCGTTCCACCAACAACTTCGACCAGGGGAATGATGTGCGGCGGATTGAACGGATGCCCTACCAGGATGCGCTCCGGATGTTTGCACTGAGACTGCATCACACTGGGAGTAATTCCCGAAGAGCTCGACGCAATGATCGAGTCAGGCGGTGTGGCGTCATCCATATCGGCAAACAACTTGATTTTGAAGTCGGGACGCTCGGGCCCGTTTTCCTGGACGAAGTCTGCCTGCGACAGCGCCTCTTTCATGTTGGTCGTGAAACTGAGACGGTCGCGTGATGCTCCAGGCGAGAGACCGATTTCGGTAAGCGCCGGCCAGGCTTCATCGACGTATTGACGCAGATTGGCTTCAGCATTTGGCGCCGGATCTGTGGCGATCACATCAAAGCCGCGAGCCAGGTATTGCGCTGCCCAACTGGCTCCTATTACTCCTGTACCCACAATCGCTATTCGATGTATTGCTTTATTAATAGACATGAATCCTTCCTCTCTAACTCTCAACTTTGGTGAGTCTAGTTAATTCGGCAGCGAGGTTCTTTTCGGTTTATGTCGAATCTTTCGGATTTCGCTCACTGCAAATTCGCAGCGCTCTTGGAGTGCTCGGGATTCGAGTGCAGCAAAGCAACGTAAGCGCCTGCAGAATTCTGGAAGAACGGATGTTGTAGATGGGGTGACAATTCAAAAGGTAAGGATTTGGTTCAATGAAGCGGTCAACAACAGAAGGACTAAACGATCGTGACGGATTGCTCGATGACCCCAAACGCATCATTCAGTATCGCGCGGTCGGCCTGGCTGAAGGACTAATGAAAGGATCCGAGGAAGAGGTGCTATGGGCCTGGCAATGGTTGGGCGACCACCCTCAATTCACCAATCGACTGCAAGAGTGGTTTGCGCGTCGGGTCGCAGAACTGAGGGAGATGGGCCGGATCAAATGACACCAGAGCATTATTACGAGCGAGGGTACCGATGAACAATTCAGACAAAACAAAACCGCTCACCGACGCTGATCAAGAACAATTTCACGAGCTCTATCAAACGCATTATCGTCGGGTTTATTCCATTTGTCTTCGCATGACTCAGGATATTTCAGATACTGAAGATCTTACTCAGGAAGTCTTTGTTCAGCTATTTCGCACTGTTGGAAGCTTTCGCGGTGACTCAGCGTTTACAACCTGGCTTCATCGTTTGACAGTGAATCGCGTGTTGATGCACTTCCGCAAAAACAAACGCAGACTGCGATCTGAGCAGTTAACTGAAGAGGGAGAAATGCCCGCGCAAGGCGTCGTCGGAGTTAAGCCCACGAACATCGTAGATCGCATTCTCTTATCGGAAGTCATTGCCAAACTTCCTGATGGTTATCGCGAAGCTCTGATCCTGCACGATATCCACGGATTGGAACATAAGGAAATAGCCAGAAGGAAAGGTAGAACTGAAGGAACATCAAAGTCGCAGTTGCACAAAGCCAGAGTTGCGCTACGTGCACTGATAACCCAACCAGCACCGGCGCAACCGGTCCAGGCGTAACCACAGATTTCAGTTAATCCTATCGCGCTAGCGCCGAAGGCGTCCGCTAATATCGATTAGCGAACGCATTCGTTAGTCACTCAGCGCGATGTTCTAGTTAGTCTTTCGCCCTGCATGCTTTGAATTTTTCGCCAGCGCGGGCGAAGCCGCGATTGAATGGCTCTCCGCGATCGATCCGTTCTCTTCAAGTCGTCGCTGTGTCTTTGATTTCAGCAACTGATCTCCTTCATCGTCTTTCAGAAACACTTTCGATAGAAAGTAAGTGTCACCGACTTTGTCGAACACCAATTCCGTACGTGGCGCAAGGCCCGGCACGGTAACGGGCTCGGTCTCGAAAAGAACTGCTGTCTTACCGTTCGCGCTTCGTATCTCCAGCACGCTCAGGTCCGACGCATACGCGTCCAGAACCGTGACCATGTACGTTCCGGCAGGCAACGTGGTGTTGTTCACCACGAAGGAATATGGAATCTTTGCTCTGATTGTCGCATCGCTTCTAATCTGCGCGTTAGTTAGCGTGGCGCCCAGACCAGCAACAAGACAAAGTGATAAGAATAATTTTGTTACGATTTTCATCCTCTCTCCAGTCGTTTATGCGCACGCTCTGAAGCTGGCGTTCGCGATGCTCCCGATGGAGTTGGTAAAGCCAACTGCTTCAGCCATCCTTGCAACTTACGACTGGGATGGTACGAATGGACTTGGAGCGCTTCTTTCTCATTTCTGCTGGAATGTTCTATTTGTTGAGGTAAGTTTGAATGCTCTTGCCTGTCGCTGCTTTGAACGCCTTGGCAAATCTATCGGCGTCAACGCCAACCGCGCCCGCGATCTCCTGCGGCGAAAGGCTCCGATTGCGGTTGTTATCGACGTATTCCAGAATTCTGTCCAGCAAGTACTTCGGGAATCCACCAACGTTGTTTCTGGTCCACGTGCCTTCCCTGTAGTACCTCACAAGATGTTTGGCCAGGGTATCGACCAGTACCTTATATAATCATTACTAACAGGAGCTGACGTGAGCTCTTGCTCCAATTGATAGATGGTTTGTTCCGCAAGGGGGTCAACAACACCGAGCACCGGCGCCAGCTCGACGTGTTCACCGAGTCCGAGTTCTTTCGCCGAGCGCTGAACTACTGAAGGGTTAAGACACAATTGCAGGAATTCGCAGGCTTCGACGTGAGCACCGTCAATAGAAAATCGATCCGGGATGATGATCAGGTCTCCGCGCGACAATTGCCGGCGCGTGAGTTTCTCGCCGCAGTTAACCTCAACGGTTGATGGTCCATCAAGCTTGATTAGGATGGAACACATCAGGAAGGCTTGCGGCAATAACGCAAACGCGGGTTGGCTATAGTGTTCAAACGTGAAGTCGCCCGCCGGATACGAGTTGGCCGAGAATATAGGAGGAGTCATCGTGTGCTCCGTATATTCGCATGCGCTTTGGCAATCCTCAATTCCCTTCTTGTGATGCCTGAAGTTTGGATAACAAGCAAAAACTCTGTACGGATAGCAAGGACACGCAAGACCATCAAGAGAGCCTCCGCTATCTTGCATTTGTTCAGGGAGAATTGTCTGAACAGATCGAGGTACGGAAAAATGAGATCAACAATCAAGATCGTTAAGCGCGGCCAAAGAAACGAACCAAAGAAGGAAGAGCCCGAGATAAAACAAACGCCCGAACAAAGTGCTCGCGAGATGGTCATCGTCGTCAAGAGATGGGTCACGGAATGGAAAGAACGCAAGGCCACGTTAATGTATTGAATTCGTGAGAGGACGGGTTTATTGAGAGTGATTAGGCTTACTAACCCTGAACCCGAGGATCATGAGCGGCACGAGGATAGCGACCAGTGAAGCTCGTGCTGATTCCGAACTTTTGTATTCAGCGGAACTGCCGGATCGATAACTGGAAGTGCAGTGATGTCTCTGATAGAAAACACAAAGTCTGGCCGCGCGCGAAACACTGTCGGCCGTACGTGCACGACCGGCAGCCACAGAGGAGCTCCGCTAATGCCTGTTCTCTTCAATGCCGATGGATTGGCACTTCGGTGATCATGTTCACGCCTGTGCCTTCAAACTCCAATTGCGCATCAAACCGTTTTTCACCTTCAATTGGTTTAACTCGAACGTACGTGCCGTCGGCGCGTAACTCACGCGCGTTTACGTTATCTTTCAAATAGCCGGCGAGAACAGTCTCTTTGAGAAATTGTCTGAGACGCGCATCCTTGATTGGAACCAGGACCTCAACTCGGCGGCTTAAATTGCGATACATCCAATCAGCACTTTCGATCAGCATTTCCTCTTTGCCATTGTTCGCGAAATAAAACAAACGACTGTGCTCGAGAAAACGTCCGACAATGCTGCGCACACGAATGTTTGCGGATATGTCTGGTATGCCAGGCTTCAACATGCAGACGCCACGCACGATCAGGTCGATCGAGACCCCTGCTTCAGAAGCGGCATACAGCGCGCGAATGAGCGCGACGTCGGTGAGGCTGTTGACCTTCGCGATGATGCGCGCCGGGCGGCCCGCTTTCGCGTGCGCGGTCTCGCGTTGGATGAGTTTGAGTGTGCGTTTTCGTAAGTTGAGTGGAGCGACGAGGAGACAACCATAATCTTCGTATTCTGAGAAACCAGTCAGTGAATTGAAGAGATTAGTGGCATCGGTGGCGATTTCTTCGTCAGTCGTAAAGATGGCGAGGTCGGTATAAATGCGCGAAGTTGTGGGATTGTAATTGCCCGTGCCGAGATGAACGTAGCGTTGCAGCTCGTTTCCTTCGCGACGAACAACGAGCGTGAGTTTGCAGTGCGTTTTGAGTCCCACCATTCCGTAGACCACATGAACGCCCGCCTGCTCAAGACGCCTGGCCCATTCCATATTGCTCTCTTCATCAAACCGCGCTTTCAGTTCCACCAGTGCGGCGACCTGTTTTCCGCTCTCTACCGCCTCAATCAAGGCTTTTACGATGGGTGAGTTTCTTCCGGTGCGGTAAAGGCATATCTTGATCGCGACTACATTGGGATCGGTGGCTGCGGCGCTGATGAAATTCGTGACGGTTGCGTAAGCCGTGTACGGATGATGTAGCAGAATATCGTGTCGCTTGAGTGCGGGGAAAAAGTTTTCTTCCTGGACCAGTTCGGCGGGCACCGTTAGCTGTAAGGGCCTGTCCTTCAACTCCGGATAATCGAGCTCATAGAGTTGCATGAGATCGGGAATATTGAACGGACCGTCAATGACGTAAACATCGTCAGGCGTGAGCTCGAGTGATTGCGTTAGGAACGACACCATCTCCTTCGGCATCGTTGCCGCCACTTCCAACCGCACAGCATCACCGAATCTCATGCGCCTGACGTGTTGTTGCATCGTCCGCATCAAATCGCTGGCTTCATCTTCTTTGACCTCGAAGTCGGCATCGCGAGTGACGCGGAACAAATGACACTTGCCGGTGCGCATGTTCGGAAAAAGCATCGCGATGTTCGCCGCCACCAGACTTCCCAGAAACGTAAACGTGCTGCCTCGTTCATCAATCGGTACGAGGCGAGGCACCATCGGTGGCAACTTGACGCGAGCAAATCGGGCCGCGTCCACCGTGGCTGAAGCACCATTGCGCCTGGTTTGTTGCGGAGCGACCATCAAGCCCAGGTTCAAACTAAGGTTAGATACATACGGAAACGGGTGACCTGGATCGACTGCTTGCGGAGTCAGGATTGGGAAAACGTTATGAAGGAAATAGTTGTCGGCGAATTTCCGTTCACGTTTTGAAAGATCACCATAACGGCGGATAACGATGTCGTGAGGTGCGAGCGCGGGAAGAATATCTTCTTTCAGGCACCGCATCTGAAGCTCGATCAGCGGTTTCAGCCGCGCTCGAATTGCCTTGAGTTGTTCGAGCGCACTTAGACCATCGGGCGAACGCTCATTGAAGCCGCCTTCCAACGCTTCTTTCAATCCCGAAACGCGCACCATGAAGAACTCATCAAGATTCGAGGAAAAGATTGAGAGAAATTTCAGTCGTTCCAAAAGCGGGTGACGCGGATCCAACGCCTCTTCCAACACGCGGCGATTGAACTCGATCCAACTCAGCTCGCGATTAATCAATAGGTGTTTTTGATTGCGTAGATTTCTAATCTTAGTACGAGTCCTGGACGCCTTGGCGGGTGACTTTTGTTTCAGCTGAACAGTGGCGGTAGGCATAGGCGAAGAAGTTTTAACCACAAAAAGCCACAAAGGTCATAAAACTAAATATCGGAAAGCTGAGCGTCAGTATGTGCATTTTGTGCCTTTTTGTGGCTGATAGGTTTCTTGAGAGCTTCGAGCAACGCACCATGAGCGTCGTTTGCTTCCCACGTGGTCCACAAGGAAAACGCTTCCGCGAGATGCTTGTGACGAAGACTATTGAAATGTGTAAATAACCAGTTGAATGTTTTAATGCGCTCCTGATCTCGTGCGCGCTTTGATTCGTTAACTTCCTTTCTGAAACTCTCAATCCAAACATCGCAATCGTGAACTGTGCCAAGCGCCGCCTGCAAACGTGCGGTCTGTTTCGCGAACGGTGCGATTCTCGAGCCCCAACAAGTCTCGAATAGCTCGATTGAATAGCGGAGCCGTTTCGCCGCGATTCGCATTTCATGGAGTTGGGTTGGATCGGTGGGCCGGTAAAAACTGCTGCTCAACTTTTCCAGATCTTTGAGCCGGTCTCGGATAATGGCTCTGGCCACCTCAACAAAGGAGTTAGCCGGTTTCGCTCCGTCGGTAGCCAAAACCACTGCTTCACTAAAATCCGTTTGCAGATTTTTGAGGCGCTCTTTTATCAGTACCTTTTTCAACTCCTGGCGCGCGCCGTCGCGTACTTCTTTACGGGCCTCGATAAACTGTTGCAGCGTCTTTGAAAACTCATGCGGGGCTTCCTTTAATAATTCTTCCAACGCGATTAGCGCCACGTCCTGATCGCGTACTTCGCCGAGCGCGTCCGCAATCGTCCTGATTTCCTTCAGGGCTGAAGAAACTCGACGCTTACTCATATACGGCGCAAAATCACTAAGAGCACTGCGGAGCCGGCGTGAGGCGACGCGCATCGAATGCACGCCCTCAGGATCTTTCCACTTCAACGCAGTGCGCCTCAACGCATGCATCTCGTCGAACCGTTCCGTTAGAGCTTTTCTAACTCCGGCGCCGGCAGCTTCGTTGCAGTCGATTCCTTTGATCTTTTTCGGTGCAGCCATCAGCTAATGTTAAGCACTCTTCGCTTGTTTCTTTGGCGCAGTGACGATCAGCTCGCGCTGGAACGCGAGCTCGAACAAATCTTTCTTTCTTTCGATCTCAACCATTTCATTCTGGCAGTCTGAATTGCTCTCGAGCTGTAAATGGATCGTGTCAGGTCCTACTCGGCAATGGATACCGCTAACACGGCTGTCGTGACTTCGGTCCAGTGCATCCGCGAGACGTACGATCGCGCCAAGCTTGCAAACGCTCTCGCGATCCGCAGCATTTAACGCGGCATATTCGCGATGACGTTCTTTAGGCAACGCGCCGCGGTGGTAACGTGCAATGTTTGCGATAACGGATCGTTCGACTTCGGAGAATCCAGTGAGCTCAGAATTCAGAATCAGATACAACGCGTGTCGTTGATGCGACTCGTGAGCGATGTGATAACCAATATCGTGCAGCAACGCGCCCGCCAGCATGAGCGTGCGCTGGTGACGCGAGAGTTGTTCGATGGGGACGAGATAGTCAAACAACTGCTCAGCCAGTTTTGCGACCTGTCGTGCGTGTGTTTCTTCGTATCCAAACCTGCGACCGACCGCATGCACGTCTTTGAGCTTCTGGTCTGCGAAGTCATGAATCGGCGGTTCCGCTTCTGCTTCGCAATCCTGGAGATAATCGATGATTACGCCTTCGCGTAACGCCCAGTCGCAGGTGCGCAGGCAATTGACTCCGAGGGCTTGCATCGCTCCTTCAAGGAGGCAACCCCCGGCGACGATGATTTCCGCGCGTTGCGAGCTAAAGCCGGGGATCGCGCGACGGGCATCCTGGTCCATTGACGCGACTTTGAGGTTCAACTCCGACAACGGAGTGAGAGCGATCTCGGTATCGGTCGGTTGCGCCGGACGTTCCTTAGCCGCGGCTTCGTCGAGATTGCGTGCACGCAGTGCCGTTCCGAGGGCGAGAATAGTGCCCGAGGTTCCGGACGCGTATTGCCACTTCGCGGCTTTCAACTCGCGCGCGGGACGTTGGAACGCCGCGTAGATTTCAGCTTTTAAGCTGGCCAGCTCTTTCGGTTTAGGTGGATCAGATTTGAGATAACGATCGGTTAATCTTACTGCTCCGACTCGCACGGAATAGAGTGATAACGACGTTGCGTTGCGAAACAGCGATAGCTCAGTTGAACCGCCGCCAATGTCGATATTCAGATTTATCGCACCTGGATTCGCGCACCGTCGCGAAGCGGCCAAACCGATCAACCGTGCTTCCTCCACACCAGACAAAATCTCAACTCTGATTCCAGTGGCTTTCTCGATCTGTTTAATGAACTGTGCGGAGTTACTTGCTTCACGCACCGAAGCCGTGGCCACAGCGACTATCTTGTCGACTTTTCGGACTTCAGCCGCGGTGCGGAACCGTTGCATACACGCGGTCGCACGCTCGATAGCCTCCGCTGAAAGCTTTCCGCGGCGCAGCGTTTCCTGGCCCAACCGGACCACTTCTTTTTCTCGTGCGAGAAAGGCAAACGAGTCACTGGCAGCGGCATCCACCACAGCCAGTTTTATCGAGTTAGAACCAATGTCGATAGCTGCTAATTTCAATCCTGGTGGGACTTTCAGTGTTAACTTATCTGTAAGTACGAATGCGCCACACTGTATTGAAGGCATGTTACATTAGTGTAAACCGTGGCTGAAGGAACGATTAATGCGGATTCTTTATCTCTTACGTCATGCAAAATCCAGTTGGGGTGATGATTCGAAGCAGGACTTCGAGCGCCCGCTGGCAAATCGTGGACGCAAAGCCTGCGCGCTCATCGGCGAGTTCATCCAGGAAAAAGGAATTGACTTCGATCTGGTGTTGGTTTCAACGGCGTTCAGGACACGGGAAACAATCGAGCTGATAAAAGAACGGGCGAAATTCCGTGGCGAAGTGCGTTACGACGAGCGGATTTATGAAGCTACGGCGCCGCAACTGCTGGAGATCATTTCGCAGGTCGATAACGAGCGCGAGAGTGTTTTGATTGTCGGACACAATCCCGGCCTCGAAGAGTTGCTGAGTCTACTGACTGGCGAGCAGCATCGCGTTACCACCGCTAATTTTGCAAAGATCAAGCTCAAGACGCCCAAGTGGTCTGCAAATCCGGCTAACAAGGGGACGTTGGATTGGCTCGTTCGTCCCAAAGAAATTTAGTCGTCGTCATCATCGTCCAGAGGTAGCGGCATACGTCCCCTCACCGGGATATATTCCTCATGCCGCAGGTGGGCCACAATATCGAGATAGTGGTTGGACGCAAGGATCTCTGCATTACCTGCGGAAGGATCGAGGATCCTGAGTGATTTCTCACCTTCAACGGACAACACAAGCAGCAACTTGGGCGGCACACTTTCCTGATCGCTCCATACCTCAAACTCATTCATTTGAGGCGTAGCTCGCTCGATTGGTGTTCGTTGGTCCGACTCCATGGCCGCCGCAACGTTAAGAGGCGGATGTTACAGGCAGGTAAACCGAGGTGTTAAATAGAGAAATCTTGTTTAGGATTGATCGTACGCTCTCGCTGCCTGAACGCTCACGAATTCGTCCGTTTCGATTATGTAGGCCGTGAGGTTGTAGCCGTAGACGCAGCCTGTATCCAACCCGATCGCTTTTGGACCACGGCGCGGCTCGGGCGCGGGCCAGTGTCCGAACAGGACAGTCTTCTCGCCCTGATAAACGTGATACCACGGCGTTCCCTCGTCACTTTCACGGTCTGGCCCGAGAGTGCGTAGGCGCGTCAGATCTCCAGTAGTCTGCGAATGCAGCGCGACTTGCGGCCTGATGCCCGCGTGCACAACGAGATGGCTTTCAAGATCGATGATGAAGGGCAACGAGTTTAGAAAAATCGTGAACGTATCGCGGTCAGCTTTCAGCTCTTTGTTAGTCTCCTTTTGGGCCGGCTTAAGCTCAACGTCCTCGCCGTTCCAGCGTCGTCGCAATGTGAGGTCGTGATTTCCGATGACACTGGTGAAACGTTTGTCTGAGATGAAAAGCTCGAGCACTTCGCGGCTTTTCGGTCCTTTGCTAATGAGATCGCCCACGGACACTACTCGATCGTTAGCTTGCAATTCGACCTTCTCCATCAGCGCCATTAGCTCATCGTAACAACCGTGAATGTCGCCGACTACAATTGTGCGCGAACCCATCTCGATTCTCCGTTCAGAAATTTTGACTGCGCATTCATATCATAGCCCTCGCTGATATCAAACGCTCGCCGAGTTTACAAACTGTTCACCTGTCGGTCACCACGCGTTAACAGGTCATCACTAGCCTGTCGACCAAACTCCTGAAAGGACTATTTGCCTATGTTACGTTTGCTGGCGACGGCATTCGCCGTTCTTGCCCTGACTGCTTCAACCCTTTGTTTTCACGCTCCCAACTCGCAAGCTTTGACACCTGGAATCACGCTGATCGGTAAAGGCGTGGTGAGCGGAAGTGCGCTCGATACATCCGGACTGGCGGGAAATATCTGCCAGGCAGGCGTGCCCGCCAACTGTGTTCCTAAGGCCATCTTCGGCGGCTTTGGATCTGATATCACTTACACGGGCCATGACGACGTCTTTATCGCTGCCCCGGATCGAGGACCTTTCGACGGCTTGACCGATGAGCCTTATCTCGATCGTTTTTATTTCTTACATATCACAACCGACATCGGTGCTCCGTTTCCGAATATCCGCACAACGCTGCTCGATACGCGCTTCTTTAAGAATGAGAACGGGGAAAATTTCGTTGGCGCTGCCGGATCGTTCAATTCGCGACTCGATCCCGAAGGTATTCGCGTAGGTCCCAACGGAACGTTTTATATTTCGGACGAGTATGGGCCGTATGTTTTTGAGTTCAATCGCCAGGGCCACCTTATCCGGCGCCTCGAGGTCCCGTCGAAGTTTTTCATTTCCAATCCGAGCTCGGATCCGAACGCGGAGCTACTCGGTAATTCAGCGGGTCGCCAGGGTAATCGTGGCATGGAAGGGTTGGCGATAAGTCCCGATGGCACGACGCTTTTTGGAATCATGCAAAACGCGTTGATTCAGGATCATGGACTCAATGGACTTGATCGGCTCGGACTAAATAACAGGATTCTTAAGATCGATCTCGCAACGGGTGAGACGCATGAGTATGTTTATGTGTTAGACGCGATCAATCGCGGGCAGGGCGTGTGTGAGATTCTCGTGATCAACGATCATGAGTTTCTGGTAATAGAGCGCGACAACCGCTCGAATTTGCAGTCGCCGCCACAGGCGCCGACACGAAAGACCATCTACAAAATCGATTTGAGTGGCGCGACTGATGTCTCCGGAATTCCAAGTCTTCCCGCGGGTGCGTTGCCCGTCGGGATCACGCCGGTCAGCAAACAGTTGTTCATCAACCTGCTCGACGCGGATCTGAATCTCGCAGCAACTATTCCGGAAAAGATCGAGGGCCTTACGTGGGGACCGGATCTTCCTGACGGCAGACACGTGCTCTATGTGATTAGCGACAACGATCTCAACCCCGCGCTCGCAACTCAAATCTATGCCTTCGCCATTGATCCATCGCTGCTTAATCTTCAACAGCAATTCCTTCAGGAACCCCTCTTCCCACCAGGACAGGTCAAAAAAGCCTTTCGTTGATCTGTGTAATCTGTGGGTGGAGGTCGAATAACGAACCGTGGGAATGCGGATCTCATATGGAAACTGCCGAAGTGTAACGCACTTCGGCAGTACCTCTTTTGCAAGTTATCTTTGCAGGCGCTATTGCATCAATGTTCAAGTCAAAGGCTCTACCTGGCAATCTGGGGAGGGACATACATCCTTAACAACTGTCCGTCCTGGACCAATTCAGGATCAGACTTGACTGCGTGCGATTGCACAACGAATAGGAACCAACCCGCACCAAAGATGTGCTGCGCGTCGATGATGCCGGATGACTCTTCATCCTGTGTTATGAACTTCGCTGGATTCACGCCTGTCTCAAACAACTCCGGGTCGTGATGGGCCACTTCAACGAGAGCGCCGGTGTCGATTCCATACGCCCAGATCTTGGCAACCCAGGAGTTATTGCCGGTGTCCTCCTGAAGGAAAAGCCGGCCAAAGCGATCTATAGTGACGTTGTCAAACATTCGGCCCGGTGTATTTGTTAACAGGATCTCGATCGTGCCACCGTCTTCCGGCTGTGCGATGTCATCAAACTTGAGACGCCACAGACGACTGTTTCGCAGCGGATTAATGTTGGCCGTGGTGACGAAATAGAGCGCGTCCTTGCCCGCCCCGCGTAGATCCCACGCGCCGTCCTCAGGCCGCATCATCCGGAATACGCCCTTCGCGATCGAGTCGACCGACAATTGGAGACCTGAAAAACCAGAGACATCGCCGTCAGATCCGAGTTCGACCAGTTCAAACCTGCCACTGCCAACGAACCCAGTCGCGGCAGATCCTAGTCCGAAGTCGTTGCTCTCCTCGGTAATGTGGGTGTCGCCGCGAAACACCTTTACTCCGTAGAGCTTTCCGTTTGTGAGTCCAGCTCTTTCAATTTCATTTCCCTCCCTCTGCTTACTGCCGATGTAGATGTATACCTCGGAGGGGTTATTTGCTGCGGGAGCGGCTGTGTTTATATCGCCGTCATCGAACAGAGCCACTATGGTTTGATCTTTTCCGTGCGGACACGCAACCACGTTTTCGAAAGACATCTTCCCGAGACGCGGCAACTCCCACGCCTCACCGGCGTGTTCCCCCGTAACAATCCTCGCCCAGGCGCGTCCGAAGGTAACCTCTTCGCCGTTCAGGAAAATGCGTTCCGAAGTTCCTTGATTGCCGTGACGCAATGCCTTCTCGTCAGGCAGATCTGCCGAGCACAGCCGATCCCAGGTAGTTGTCATCACCTGATATTGTTGCGTTACCGCATTCCAGCGACGCACATGGTTGGGTGACGGCGTCAAGTCCTCACCCGCCAGTACGCGCAAAGTCTTGCGGTGGATGGTCCACTTTGAAACAAAGGCTCCTGCGTTACCGTGTGCTCGAACGATGCCCGGACCAGAACTGCCTGCGCTCGCTGTAAGTTCATGATTCATGAACAACGAAAAAGTTTGTCCGTTTCCCAAAGCTCCCAGGCCGTCTGGTATTCCGACCATGCGGTAGCCATTCTCTGCTGCATCTCCGACCGTCAGGATGGGCGCGATCTCCACACCCGGCGAAGACGGCAAAACGTAAGCTGAAACATCCGTGCTTGGAGTGCTGGTTTGCAGTGTGGATGCTAAGCCCACATGATTCAACAAAAGCGCTCCGCTGCCGATAGCAGCTCCTTTCAGTATTGCGCGCCGTGAAACAGTTCGATCAGATCTCATTAATTAGTCTCCTTTTGTGTATGACTGTTAAGCGAAGTCGCAATCCCACCAACACGCTGCGCGATGCGAAGCATGCGAAGAGGTGTTGCAATTTTCGTTTCGGGGATTGTGCGGTCGTGAGGCTAAGTGTTTGTTACGGGTAAGCTAAATGGAGGTTAAAGCCAACGCAGATGAACGCGGATCCGATCGGGCGTTTATCTGGGTTCACCTGCGGCTAAAATCTTCTTTCGAGGTCTCTCCTTTTCAGCCATCTCCTGTAGTGTCGTGTGGACCTTCAGTACGATCTCCTTCAATTCATTGAGTGGTCGCTGAGATCGTTCATTTGCGGCCAGAATTGCACTCGCGATATCGCCGCTCAGTTCATTCGCTACTGTCATACGATGGGCCAGTAGTCCCTGGTAAGTTGTCATTGGTGACCTCGAATCCTATTCGGGACGCATTACGACGCTGTTAATTCCATGTTAAATCATGCGCGCGCCAGTTTTATTTGATGGCTGATCATTTCAGCTCTGCCTGCTGAATTGGTTGTAACCAGATGATAACCACCTTAAGTTCAGTCAAAGGCTCGCCCCTGTTTGGTCAAGCGGTAAGAAATACTTAATTACCTCTTTACAGCACTTTAACTCGCAACGGTTAAGGTTTCAGGTCTGAACGTGAGCTTTCCGACACTTCGTGAGGCCCACCTAACTTCATAACACTCGGTTCATCGTAAGGTACAGCCGTCACCACTGGATTGCGTCGCAGCGAACTATTTGCCTTGAAATGGAGTGACCTCGATTTTTTCAACCTGACGATTGATATC
>Ga0163162_10002904_pt1 | contig 16323 bp, 14 predicted proteins | sample S55metaG_FD_115310 | JGI IMG/M metagenome (GOLD analysis project Ga0163162, IMG submission 115310) | Switchgrass rhizosphere microbial communities from Kellogg Biological Station, Michigan, USA - S5-5 metaG | ecosystem: Host-associated > Plants > Roots > Rhizosphere > Soil | place: USA...
ACAGCGGCGATCATCACCTCGACATGGTCGGCCATGCCGACCGCCGTGATGATCGAGTCGATCGAGAAGACGAGGTCGATGACCGCGATCTGAATAATGGCCGAGGTCATCGAGTTGACCATGTGGTTCGTCGCGCCCGTTTCGTGAGCGCCGCCCTCGATATCTTCGTGGATCTCGCGCGTGCCCTTGAACAGGAGGAACAACCCTCCGGCGATGAGAATGAGGTCCCGCCAGGAGAAATCGTAGCCCCCGATGCTAAAGATCGGCGTGGTGAGATGGATGATATAGGCGATGCCGCCCAACATGATGACGCGGAAGATGAGCGCGAGCGACAGCCCGATGCGCCGGGCCGTCAGCCGCTGCTCGGGCGGCATGCGGGAGACCAGAAGCGAGATGAACACGACGTTGTCGATGCCGAGCACGATCTCCATCGCGCTCAGCGTGATGAAGCTCGCCCAAACATGCGGGTCGGTCAGGAAGTCAATGAACATGGGCGCCGAAATGTGGGTGGGAATGGCGGGCGGAATGCGGGAAACTCGCCTGGAGCTAATAGCTTAGCCACAAACAGGGGTCCATGGCGAATGCGCCGATTGGGCGCCAACCCTCATCGCATCAGCCAGCGATAGAGCCCGACGCCAGTGAAATAGGCGGCGCTGAGGAGAAGGAGAATCTGGATCCAAAGCGGCGACGGAAACGGATTAGCGACAGCAATTGCGGCAGTTCCCGTCCAAACAAGCGTGACGAGGCAACTCAGCGGGCGAAGCCGCTCCACGCGGAAGGGATGGACCGCAAGGAGCGGCACGAAGGTGAAGGCCACGAAGAAGGCGACAATGAGGAGCGAGACGAGCGGCGCGGGCTCAAGCACGAAGAGATAGAGCAGGACGATGTTCCAAATGGCCGGGAACCCGACGAAATACCCCTCCTCGGTCTTGCTCTTGAGATCCGCGACATGAAACAGGCTGGACAGCAGGATGGCGATGGTGGCGGGCAGACGTGTGCCTTCCGGTAAAAGCGTCGCCTCGGTCAGCGCGAAGGCCGGAACCACCACGTAGGCCAGATAATCGACGATCAGGTCGAGGCGTTCGCCGCTGAAGCGCGGCAACACCTCTTTTACCCCGACCCAGCGGGCGAGAGGTCCATCGATTGCGTCGACAACGAGTGCGATCCCGAGCCAGACGAACATCATCTGCCAATCGTGGGTTTCCACGGCCCGCAGCGCGAGAAATGCAAGCACCGCACCTGTCGCGGTGAGGAGATGCACTGAGGCGGCGCCAAGGCGCGCGTTCATGTGACTAGTTTTATTAGAAGCGGCGCTTGACCTTGCCGAGAACCGTCACGTCGCGGTTCTCGTCTTCGAAGCTCGGCCCCGCTTGCTGCAGGTCTAATTGCGGTTGGCCATCGCCGTAAAGGAGCTCAAGCCCGAAATTCAGCTTCGGCATGACCGTATAGCCGAACATTTTCAGCCCTCCGCTCTCGGACTTGGAATCGAGCGCAGAAGTGCCGGGAGTGCCGAGCTGGAGCGCTGGCGCATTGGTCTGCGGCGTGCCTTGGGCGGCTTCGGGTGGCGGCGGCGTTTCCTGCTGGAACGCGAATGCGGGGCCGCAACCGAGCAAGAGCCCGGCCGCCAAGCCGGCAATGGCAAAGGACCTCCGCATGGTACTTCTCCGCACGACTAGGATGGCTTCCCGGCTAAGCCAATGCAAGCCTAACGGAATCGTGGTTAACACTCTGCTAGGCTTAAAGATTCCTGCAAGCCCGATGAATCCTGTGGCTGCGGTGCAACATCGACTCGGGACGCGCCCCAGCTCGAAAAAAGCCGCCCCCGAAGGGGCGGCTCGCTCAGCTCCTGGGAACGGGGAGCCTCTGCTTAGAAACAAATGCGTGCGCCCGCATAGAAGAGCTGGAAGTCATCGAGCGGCGCGGCGACGTGGTTCAAGCTCGCGTCGACCAGGTCCACATCGGCGGTGAAGTGCTGATAGACCGCGTAGAGGTGCATATTGGCCGAGTCGAGCGCCTGTTCGACGCCAACCGCCCAGCGATCAACGTCAGCGCCGGTAATCTCGGCACCGACGGTGACGTTGTCGAAGGTGCCGGCCGGGAGGAAACGGGTGGGCCCAATGCGGCCAAGGCCGGTTCCGGCGCCGAGACCGTTATGAATGTTGCTGATGCTGCCGAAGACCGAGGTTTCGCCGAGCTTGTCGAGATTGAACCACGGCACGCCACGCTGAATGCCGAACTCGATGTCCCAGGCGCTCATCTGCGGATCGCTGGTTCCGGTGAAGATGCCGGCATGCTTCGTGTTGGAGTCGTCGTTGTCGGAGAAGCTGAAGGCGCCCATCACGAAGAGACCGGTCGGCTTATGCTTGATCGAGGCCGAACCCCGCCCAATCCTGAATGTCGCGCCGGAAGCCGGCCAAGCCGCCACCGCCAGTCAGCAACCGCTCGTCGGTCGTCTTCTCGTAACCGATGCCAGCGCCGACGTCCCAGTTCTCGCCCCACTCTTTCTTGTGGCGGAGGGCGCCGCCCCACATGTCGTCTTCGAACTAGCCCCATGAGGCGGTGAAGGCGTACCATTCGGGCGACCAATACGCGACGCCGTTCTTGCGCGTCGAGCATACGAAGGCGTTGCTCGAGTCATAGCACCGGGAGATGTCCGACCATCGCAAGTTGGAAAGACCAGCTTCGGTGTTGGAGCCCTTCGGGCGTAAGAAGAACGCCTGATTCATCCGGTTGTCCGAATGCATCGTGTCCTCGAGCTCGGTGACGTTCGTGTCCTTGGTGATGTTGTAGATCGGGGTTGCGGTCAGGCCCCAGCGCACCTGACCCCATCTCTTGTTGTCGAGATACATGTAGCTGTGGCGGACGTTCAGGAGACCGAAGCTCGGATCGTCACCGGGATTGAACTGGTTCACCAGGTTCGATTGCGCGGTGATGGTCTCAATCTCCATGCGATAACCAGCCGACCAGTCGCCGCCGATCTTGGCTGAACCTTTGAAGCCGAAGCGCGACGACTCGTAGTTGTTGTCGACGACGTAGGTATTCTTCTCCGTCCCGTCATCCCACCAGAGCACGGACTTGTTGACCTGGCCGTAGAGGGTCACCGAGACCTTTTTGTCGCCCTTGCGCGCCCTCGTGGCTTCGAACTCGGCGACGCGCTCCTCGAGATCGGAGCAGCAGTCGCCGCCGAGATCGGCGGCCTTGGCGGGCGCATCCGAATATGCGCCCATGATTACAGCGACCCCGGCGGCAGCAAGCAGGCGCGATCGTAGTCCCAATCCCCAAACCATGATTCGACCCCCGTTTTATGTGGCTAAACCCTACCAAACGGATCGTGTTGGGCAATGTGCCTGCTTTTCTTTATTTGCCTGGTCCTTACAAGGACTTTTTCACCGTGACACATGTGCAACATGCTCAGTTTCCTGCCGGTGATGTACCCCTGGACAAAGCCGGTGGTTCCCCCATGGCGCGCTCCGTAGGACGAAGCTACGGTGAGCAATCAATTCTCTTTCTTCTCTCGGGATTTCAAAGCCGTAATGAACGCGGCAAGCCAAAGCCCTTCAGCCGACAGAATCTATGATGTTGCGGTTGTGGGGACAGGTCCTTCCGGCCTTGTCGCCGCGCTCGCTCTCGGAACAGTCAGCGCGAGCGTGGTCACGCTTGGGCCACTGCCGAACAATGCCGTTTCAAATGCCGTGGACACGAGAAGCGCGGCGCTGCTCGCGAGCTCGGTCGATCTGCTCAAGACCCTCAAGGTCTGGGACAGGCTCAGAAGCGAGGCTGCGCCGCTCAAGGCAATCCGGATCGTCGATGCTTCACGCAGCCTGCTCCGCGCGCCCGATATCGAGTTCAAGGCAAGCGAGCTTGGGCTGGAGGCCTTCGGCTACAACATCCCCAACACCGCGCTCATCTCGGCGCTCTACGCGCGCTCTTGCGAGGTTTTGCCTTCGGTCGTGGCGGCGAATGTCGAAGCGATCGCTATCGACCGTAGTAGAGCAGTCCTCAACTTAAGCGATGGCGCGCGGATTGCGGCGCGTCTCGTCGTCGGTGCTGACGGCCGGCGCTCAGTCTGCCGCAAGAGCGCCGGCATCAACATCACCGAGCGCCGCTACGATCAGGCCGCCATCGCCTCGAGCTTCCGCCATGCCGTGCCGCACCGAGGTGTCTCGACCGAGCTATACAAGGAGAATGGGTCGGTAACTACCGTGCCCCTGCCCGACGCTTACGCCTCGAGCTTGATCTTGGTCGGGGCTCGCTCCGAGATCGGGACCCTGATGCAACTCGATCCTGGGCGCTTCGAGGAGGAGCTCGGCGCGCGGCTTGGAGGTCTACTCGGCTCAATCTCCTCGCTTGGACCGCGCGTCGAATTCCCCGTGGCGGGGCTCAGCGCCGATACGCTTGCCGCAAACCGCACGGCACTGGTCGGTGAAGCGGCGCACATCCTGCCGCCGATCGGCGCACAAGGCCTCAATCTCGGCTTCCGCGACACCGCGGCGCTTGCGGACTGCGTTGCTGCCGCGCTCAGACGAAACGGCGATCCGGGCGCGGATGACGTGCTCGCCTCCTATCGGCGTACGCGCCAGCTCGACATCATGTCGCGCACGCTGGGCGTCGATCTGTTGAGCCGTTCGTTGCTCAGCCCATTTCTTCCGGTTCAGGCGGCGCGGGGACTCATCTCGCATGGGCTTAAGGCGCTGTCCCCTTTGCGGCGCATGGTGATGCGCCTCGGATTGACGCCTCCGAGCGAGCTTCCGACGTTGATGCGGCCCGGCGCTGGCTGATTTTAGCCGCCAGACTTGACGCCTTTGCCGCCATTTTGCCACGAGGTTCCTCTCACTGCTCTTCAGGTCTAACAACGGGAGGACGCGGTCCTCTTGGCTAAGCCTATCAAAGTCTCGCGGCTTCTCGACCTGCGTTACCAGGTCGAGTATGTCGGCTTGCGCTTCCTGATCGGGCTCGTGCGCCTGTTGCCGCTCGACGCGGCGTGCGCCATCTCCGCCAAGATGTGGCGGTGGATTGCGCCATATAACCGAAGGCACAAGCGCGCGCTCGCCAATCTCGAACGCGCCTTCCCGGAGAAGACACCGGAAGAGCGCGAGCGCATCGCACGCGCCATGTGGGAGAATCTCGGCCGCGTCATGGTCGAGACTATGTGTATCGACCGCATCCTGAACGAGCCTGACAGGCTCCATGTCACCAACGGCCATTGGATCACCCGCTACCGGGAGAAGATGGGCCCGGTGCTGATCGTGACTATGCATATGGGCAACTGGGAGCTTGGCATGTGGCCGGTGACGCTCGCCGGTGTCCGTCCTGCCGGAGTCTACCGGCAAGTCAAGAATCCTTACGTCGACCGGTATCTCCGCTCCCAGCGCGAAAGGCTCTATCCTGGCGGGCTGTTCGGACGCGGCCGCGCCGCAGGCCAGGACGAGACGCAAAAAACCGCGCGCCTCATCATGGATTACGTGCGCCAAGGCGGGCGCCTCGGCTTCATCTCCGACCTCTACGACGCCAACGGCATCGAGGTGCCGTTCTTCGGCCACCCTGCCAAGAGCATGCCGATCGCCGCCATGATCGCGCGAAGGGTAGGCGCACGCATCTGGATCGGGCGTTGCATGCGCATCGGCAAGCGCGCCTGCTTCGACGTCAATGTCAACGAGCTGTCGATCCCGCGCACCAGCAACCAGGCAGAGGACATCCGCTCCATCACCGCGGCGATCCAGCGTTATTTCGAGACCTGGATCCGCGAGACTCCTGAGCAGTTCATGTGGTCAAATCGCCGGTGGTCTTGAGGACAACCCGGTCTTGAGGACAACCCGTAAGGGACGTTGACAGCCAGACTGACCTTCGGTCTTATCGTTAACAAGGACTCGCAGGGGCTAGGTGTCGATATGCATTCCCGCAACGCCAAGTTTCAGATCGGCCAGGTGGTGCGCCACCGCGTCTATCCGTTTCGCGGCGTAATCTTCGACGTCGATCCGACCTTCAGCAACACCGAGGAGTGGTACCGTTCCATTCCCCAGGACGTGAGGCCGAGCAAGGATCAGCCCTTCTATCATCTGCTCGCCGAGAATGCGGAGACGGAGTACATCGCCTATGTCTCGGAGCAGAACCTCGTGCCAGACGCCTCCGACGAGCCGTTGCGGCATCCGCAGGTGTCTGAGCTGTTCGAAGACTTGAAGAACGGCGTCTTCCAGTTCCGCTACCTGCAAGAGCACTGAGCAGCGTCTGCTGACCCGGGAAAGCGAAAGGCCGCCCCGGATGCCGGAGCGGCCATTTTGATCTACTAAAGATCTCTGTCTTCTTATGGCGTCGCCGGAGCTGGTGCCGCAGGCTTCTTCTGTGCTGCGGCGGCAGGAGCGCCGGCGCCTGCCGGTGGCGTCTGCTGCGCCTCTTTCTTCTGCTGCGCCTCTTGGGCTTTCGCGGCAAGCTCGGCCTGACGTTTGCGGAACATCTCCATTAGCTGGCGCCGCGACTCTTCGTATTTCGCGCTATCGACCGGCGGGCCGTCATAAGCCTTGGCGAAGCCGGTCAGCGGAACGGGAAAGCCCATGGTCTTCTGCTGAATGTTCATCGCAGCGACGACCATCTGCTTGCCCTTCCGCATGTTGTCGAACATTTCCTTGGTCAGTTCGAGCTGGACCTGGCAGCTTGTCGGAAAGCAGATCGTGTACTGCAGCTGAATCGGTTGGCCGTCGTCGATCTTGATCTGCACACCGGCCGGGATCACCAGCGCGTAAGCGGTCGGCACTCTGACGAGAAGCTGCTGCTTATCTTCGCCCTCCACCTTGCGCACGGCGGCGGCGATTAGAACCATGCCCGTGTTGGGCTCGAGGCCCTCATGGTTGGTGAGGCAGATCTCCTTGTTCTGGGTCTGCTCGCTCTTCATGCACAGCTTGACCCACGCATCCTCCGGCGACCCGCCGGCAGCGGCGTCACCAGCAGTCCCCGCGACAGGAGCAGTGCCGGCGACAGGAGTAGTGCCGGCAGGAGCTTGTGCGGAGGGCGCGGCCGGTTGCGATTTTGGCGCTGCGGATGTTTTGGGCTGCACCTGCTGGGCGAGCGCCACAGGCAGCGCCAACCCCAAGACAAGCGCACCCGCGCCGGCACACGACATCAGTCGAGCCATGTAGCGGCTCAGCTTGTTCGATCGAACCCTGGACCAGACCATTACGACCTTTCCTCTCTTGGCGGGCAGGTTTGGGTCTGTGACCGGACGACCCCCGTGTCCCGCGTCCCGTGTCTATAGGGTCAATACCCGAATTGAGGCGTAGCCGTGGCTGCTAGCCTTGAAACGCAGGACTTTGCAGGTCCTTCGCCAGCGCCCCGTAACCCTTCCATACCGCGTGACAGCCCTAGCGCAAGATTGCGTTGCGGGCGATGTTACCCTTAACTCCTGCTGCAATGCGGAATGCATCTATAGCCACGCGCGCTGCCCGTTGAAAGCCCCTATTTCATGGCCGGCCCTGGCCTTCCTCCTGTTGCTTCCTGGCAGTGCATGGGGAGAGCCCGCTTCAGGCATCGCAATGCACGGCAAGCCGCTCGAGGCCACTAGCTTCACGCATTTTCCCTATGCCAATCCAGATGCACCCAAGGGGGGCCGCGCCGTCTTCGCCATGCAGGGCTCTTACGACAGTCTCAATCCGTTGATCGTCAAGGGCGCGCCGGCCGACGGCGTCCGCGACTATGTCTATGAGAGCTTGCTCGCGCGGGCCAATGACGAGCCCTTCACGATCTATGCGCTGATCGCCGAGCGCGTCGAGACGCCGCCCGATCGGAGCTACGTCGAGTTCACGCTGAACCCGAATGCGAAGTTCTCCGATGGGACGCCAATCACCGTCGACGACGTCATCTTCTCACATGCCTTGCTGCGCGATCACGGGCGGCCAAACCATCGCTCCTATTATCGTAAAGTCGCCAAGGTGGAGCAGACCGGTGAGCGCAAGGTGCGCTTCACCTTCGATCAAAGCGGCGACCGCGAGATGCCGCTGATCATGGGCTTGATGCCGGTCCTCCCGAAGCACCTCATCAATCCGGATCAATTCGAGAAGACAACGCTGACCCCGCTCATCGGCAGCGGTCCCTACCTGATCGACAAGGTCGATCCCGGCAAGTCGATCAGCTTCAAGCGCGACCCGAACTATTGGGGCCGCGATCTTCCGGTCAATCGCGGACTCTACAATTTCGACGAGATCCGCTTCGACTATTACCGTGACGCCGGCTCGATGTTCGAAGCACTCAAGTCGGGCCTTGTCCAATTTCGCAACGAGGAGGACCCGATCCGCTGGACCGAAGGCTACGACTTTCCTGCCGTCCGCGACGGGCGCGTCGTCAAGGAGGAGCTGCCGGTCGAAACGCCAGCCGGCATGTCGGCGCTCGTGTTCAACACACGGCGGCCGTTGTTCGCCGATGCGCGCGTCCGCCAGGCGCTTATCAAGCTGTTCGATTTCGAATGGGTGAACCGCACGCTGTACCACGGCCAATATGCGCGCACTGAAAGCTATTTCGCACGATCTGACCTGTCCTCGCACGGGCGTGCTGCCGATGCGACGGAGAGCGCGCTGCTTGCGCCTTACGCCAACGAGGTGAAGCCCTCCATCATGGACGGGACCTTCTCCTTCCCCGTCAGCGACGGCTCGGGCGAGAACCGCGATGGACGGCGCGAGTCGTTGCAGCTCCTGCAAGACGCCGGCTATCAGCTCAAGGATGGCAAGCTCGTCAATGTCGCCACGGGAGAGCCGTTCCAATTCGAAATTCTGGCGGCAACCCGGGTGCAGGAGAGATTGCTCCTGACCTTTGCCAGCGCGCTCAAGCAGGTCGGCATCAACGCGCGCATCCGCCAGATCGACTCGGCGCAATATCAGCGGCGCAAGCAGACTTACGATTTCGACATGATCCAGTATTTCTGGCCGGCATCGCTGTCGCCGGGGAACGAGCAGTCGTTCCGCTGGGGAAGCGAGGCAGCGGTGACCGAAGGCTCGTTTAATTATCCTGGCGTGAAGAGCGCCGCGGTCGATGCCATGATCGATGCGATGCTGAAGGCCGAGGGCCAACAAAGCTTCGTCTCGGCGGTGCGCGCCCTCGATCGCGTGCTGCTGTCGGGCGACCACGTCATCCCGCTGTTCCACCTGCCGCGCCAGTGGGTCGCGCATTGGCGTGAGTTGAAGCGGCCCGCAACCACGCCGCTTTACGGCTATCAGATCGACACTTGGTGGATCGATCCCTCCTCGGGCACGGCGGCGACCAACAACGGCGCGAGCACGCCCTGAGCGAGGTTAGGCCGCTTGCTTAACCGCGGCGGCGATCTTGACCAACCGCTTCAGCAATTCGCGGGTGCCTTGAAGGCGGGCCTCTGGCGTCGCCCAATTGGCGTAGTAGATGAGCCGATGGTCCGGCTGCAGCTTCACGCGTGCCCCCTCCTCGCGGATGAAAGCGATGAGCCCCTCGGGATTGGCGAAGGTCTTGTTGCGGAAGGCGATCACCGCGCCCTTGGGCCCGGCGTCGATCTGCTCGATGCCAGCCTGACGGCACAGCCCTTTGATCTCGACGACATCGAGCAGGTGCCGCACCTCTTCGGGTAGCGGTCCGAACCTGTCGATCAGCTCGGCGGCAAATGCCTCGATCGCATCGTGGGTCTCGACGCCGGACAGCCGACGGTAGAGACCGAGCCGCACTTGCAGGTCAGGCACATAATCCTCGGGAATTAGAACCGAAGTGCCGAGATTGATGCGCGGCGACCATTGATCCTCGACTTCGCCTTCCTGTCCGCCCCTCAGCGCGGCAACGGCTTCTTCGAGCATGGACTGATAAAGCTCGAAGCCGACCTCTCTGATATGGCCAGACTGTTCCTCGCCGAGCAGATTGCCGGCGCCTCTGATGTCAAGGTCATGGCTCGCCAGCACGAAGCCTGCACCAAGGGTGTCGAGCGACTGAAGCACCTTGAGCCGCCTCTCGGCGCCAGGCGTGAGCCGCGCATCGGCGGGAATAGTGAAATAGGCATAGGCCCTGATCTTCGACCGCCCCACTCTGCCCCGCAATTGATAGAGCTGGGCAAGCCCGAACATGTCGGCGCGATGCACAATCAGGGTGTTGGCGGAAGGGATGTCGAGGCCCGATTCCACGATCGAGGTCGAGAGCAGCACGTCGAATTGGCGGTCGTAGAAGGCGTTCATCACAGAATCGAGCTCGCGGCTTCCGATCTGGCCGTGAGCACGCGCAACCTTTAGCTCAGGCGCGTGCTCTTCGAGGAACGCCGCCGCGTCGTCGAGATCAGAGATGCGCGGCACCACATAAAATGTCTGGCCGCCACGGAAGCGCTCGCGCAGTAGCGCCTCGCGCAGAATGACGGGATCGAACGGCGTCACATAGGTGCGCACGGCGAGGCGATCGACCGGAGGGGTCGATATCAGCGACATCTCGCGCACGCCCGACAGCGCCAATTGCAAAGTGCGCGGAATCGGCGTCGCGGTCAGCGTCAGCACATGCACGTCTTCGCGAAGCTGCTTCAGCCGCTCCTTGTGCTGCACACCAAAATGCTGCTCCTCGTCCACGATAAGGAGCCCGAGATTGGCGAACTCGGCCGATTTAGCCAGCAGCGCGTGGGTGCCGATGACGATGTCGATGTCGCCAGACTTCAAGCCCTTCTTGACCTCGGCGCGGTCCTTGGCGGTCACTAGTCGTGAAGCTTGCGCGATCTTCACCGGGAAGCCGCGGAAGCGCTCGGTGAAGGTATAAAAGTGCTGGCGAGCGAGCAGTGTGGTCGGAACCACCAACGCAACCTGCTTCCCGGCGAGGACGGCGATGAGGCTCGCGCGCAGCGCCACCTCGGTCTTGCCGAAGCCGACATCGCCGCATATCAGGCGGTCCATTGGCCGACCGCTCGCGAGATCATCGAGCACAGCTTCGATGCTTGTCTCTTGATCCTCGGTCTCCTCGTAGGGGAATCTCGCCGAGAACTCATCATAGAGGCCGTCAGGCGGCGTAAGCACCGGCGCTTGGCGCAGCTCGCGCAGCGCCGCAACCTTGATCAGCTTCTCCGCCATATCGCGGATGCGCTTCTTCAGGCGTGCTTTGCGCGTCTGCCAAGCGACGCCGCCGAGCCGGTCGAGCTGAACGCCTGCCTCATCCGACCCGTAGCGGCTGAGTAGCTCGATATTCTCGACGGGCAGATAGAGCTTGTCGCCACCGGAGTAGTGCAGCTCGAGGCAATCATGTGGCTTCTCGGCCGCCTCGATGGCAGTAAGTCCGACAAAACGGCCGATGCCGTGGTCGGCGTGCACCACGAGATCGCCGACGGATAGGCTCGACACCTCGGTGAGCACGTCCGCCCCGCGCTTGCCCCGTGTCTTGCGCACCAGCCGGTCGCCTAGGATGTCCTGCTCGTCGATCACAGCAAGACCAGGCGCCTCGAAGCCGGTCTCCAGCGGGAGCACGGCGAACGCCGTCGTCGCGTGCGGAAGCGCAATCGCGTCAGCGAAGCTCTCCACACCCATAGTCTCGCCTATGCCATGTTCCCACAGCAGCGTGGCGAGCCGTTCGCGGGCGCCATTGCTCCAGCACGCCACGATCACGCGCTTGTCCTCGCCCTTGAGGCGTTTGGCGTGAGCTACCACCGCGTCGAACACATAGCCGCCTTCGGTTTGGCGCTCGGCCGCAAAGGAGTGGCCTTGCCGGCCGCCGAATGAGACGATCTTGCCGCCAGGCGTCTCGGGGTGCTCGAAGGGATCGAGCGCAATCGTCTGCCGCGACGCGAGGGCTTGCTGCCACTCGGCCTCGCTCAGAAACATGCTTTCCGGAGGCACAGGATGATAAGGCGGCGCGCCGAATGCCTTGCGCTCGAGCGCCTGCGCTCGCGCCTCATAGTGATCGGCGACCTGCTCGAGCCTCTTGGTGCGGGCGTCATCGACTAGCGGGTCGAGGCTGACCAGGGCGCCGGGCAGATAGTCGAATAGCGTGTCGAGGCGGTCATGGAACAGCGGCAGCCAATGCTCCATGCCCTGACGCTGGCGCCCGGCGGAGATCGACTCGTAGAGCGGGTCGTCGCCTGTAACCGGCCCGAACAGCTCCACATAGCGCTGTCGGAAGGCGCGGCGGACGTCCGGCGTGAGCACGAGCTCGCTCATTGGCAGAAGCTCGACACTGTCGAGCCGCGCAGCAGTGCGCTGCGTCTCCGGATCGAAGGCCCTGATCGATTCGAGCGTGTCGCCGAAGAAGTCAAGGCGAACCGGCTGGGCTCCCGGCGGATAGAGATCGAGGATGCCGCCGCGCACTGCATATTGGCCTGGATCGGTCACGGTGCCCGCGCGCCCGTAACCGGAAACTTCGAGGCGCTCGACGAGCTCCTGCATGCTCACGGCATTGCCGGCTGCAAGCCTCATGCTCGACGCGGCGATGAACGCCCTTGGGGGCACTCTCTGCACCACGGCGTTCACCGTGGTGAGGACGATAAGAGACGACTTGTTGCCTGCGGTCTCCCGATGCGTTAGCTCGGAAAGTGTGGCGATGCGGCGCGCGATGGTGTCGGCATTGGGTGCGACGCGGTCGTAAGGGACGCCGTCCCAGGCAGGAAAAGTCAGCACGGTCACGTCGGGGGCGAAGAATGCGAGCGCATCTTCGAGCGTGACGAGGCGGTTGGCATCGCGCGCGATGTGCAAGATCGGCGCGCCGCGCGGGGTCTGGCGGGCAAGCTCGCCGAGGAGGAGCGCATCCAGGCCTTCAGGAACGCCGCTTGCGATCATATGCGGCGCTTTGAGCAGGCGTTCGACCGGTAAGGATGGAAACGAGGGCTTAACTGCCATGAGAGCGTTAGAGTTTAGTCCGCCTGCTCAAGGCCGTGGAAACGCCTGAGCCGGGCGATCAGTTTGTCGAGATCGGTCTCACCGAGCGACTGACCCCCGAACAGCGACATCTCGATGTCGGGGTCTGGCGTGTCGATCAGGCGCTCGAACACGCCGATCTCGGCGGCATTCATTCCGTCGAGCGCCGCTTCGGCGAATCGGCCAAGCAGGAAGTCCATCTCCTTGGAACCCCGGTGCGTCGCCCGCCAAAGCGCGCGGCGGCGGCGCATTCCGAGATCACTGCCGGACATGACCATGGTTTTTGCCTGAGAGGATGGTTTAGACCGGGCGCGCTAGCCTCTGTCAAGCCGCTCGAAATTTGCTTTACGGTGATGGAATGTCCGCGACGCGGCCTCCCCTGCTTGCGCCCCTCTTTGCCACAGTACGCTCATTGAAGGGCGTCGGCCCAAAGGTTGAGGCGCTCCTCAACAAGCTCGTTGGGCAGCGCTCGAGCCACGCGCGGATCATTGACCTTCTATGGCATCTCCCGGTCGGCGTGATCAACCGTACCATCACGCCACGCTTCGCCGACGCGCGCATCGGCGAGCTTGCGACCCTCGAAGTGACCGTGACGGAGCACAGGTCAGGCGGCGGGCGGCGCGGCGGACGAGCGCCGTACAAGGTCCTGGTCGAGGACTCCGCAGGCGCCGCGCTCGAGCTTGTCTATTTCAATGCCGACCCGGGATATCTGAAGCGCCTCTTGCCTGTGGGCAGCCGCCGCCTCGTCTCGGGCAAGCTCGAATCCTATGACGGCTGGCTGCAAATCCCTCATCCCGATCATGTGGTGGACATCGAGGGCGAGCGCGATGCTACGGCAGCTCTCCCGATGCACGAGCCGATCTATCCGCTGACTGCGGGCCTGACCAACACCACGCTGCGCAAAGCGATCGGCGAGGCGCTGGCGCGGCTGCCGGCATTTCCAGAATGGATGGACGAAGGGTACCGCGCGAAGAATGTTTGGCCTTCCTTTGCCGACGCACTCCGGCGCCTTCATGCACCCGAGGGTGAGGCAGATGTCGCGCCCTCGGCGCCTGCCCGAGCGCGATTGGCTCATGACGAGCTTCTCGCCAACCAGCTTGCGCTTGCCGTCATTCGCGCGAGGCTCAAGCGGCGCGCCGGGCGGAAGCTCGCCGCACCTGGAAAACTGCGCAAGGCAATTGTCTCAGCCCTTCCGTTCGTGCTGACCGTGGCGCAGAAGCGCGCGCTCGTCGAGATCGATGCCGATCTCGCGAGCCCTCACCGCATGCTCCGCTTGCTGCAAGGCGATGTCGGCAGCGGCAAAACGGTTGTCGCTCTGCTCGCCATGGCCACCGCGGTCGAAGCCGGGGCGCAGGCCGCGCTGATGGCGCCAACCGAGCTTCTTGCCCGTCAGCATCTCACGACCATCACCCAGTTCGGCGCGCCCGCGGGTTTGCGCATCGCGCTGCTCACCGGACGCGAACGCGGGAGAGAGCGAGCCGCCATTGTGGAGCGTCTCGCCAGCGGCAGCATCGACATCCTCATAGGCACCCACGCGCTGTTCCAGGAGCATGTCGCGTTCCGGGATCTTGGTCTCGTGGTGATCGACGAGCAGCACAGGTTCGGCGTGCATCAGCGGCTCGCTTTGCAAAAGAAGGGCGGCGGCAGCGGCGCTGAGCTTCTGGTGATGACCGCGACGCCCATTCCGCGCACGCTTCTCCTTACGAGCTACGGTGACATGGATGTGTCGCGACTCGACGAGAAGCCACCAGAGCGCAAGCCGGTCGCCACCCGCACCGTACCGCTCGAGCGCATCGACGAGGTGATCGACGGCATCACCCGCGCGATCAAAAGCGGCGCACAAGTCTATTGGGTCTGTCCGCTCGTCGCCGAATCCGAGGTGCTCGACATCGCCGCGGCGGAGGCGCGCCACGCCGAGCTCCGTGCTCGCTTCGGCGACAAGGTGGGCCTGGTGCACGGCAAGCTCGCCGGCAAGGACAAGGATCGCGTGATGGCCGCGTTTGCCTCGGGCGCGCTCTTGATCCTGGTGTCCACCACGGTGATCGAGGTCGGCGTCGATGTTCCGAATGCAAGCATCATGATCATCGAGCATGCCGAGCGCTTCGGTCTCGCCCAGCTCCATCAGTTGCGCGGACGCGTCGGCCGCGGCGCCAAGGAGTCTTCTTGCATCCTGCTCTACCGCCAGCCCTTATCCGACACGGCGCGCGAGAGGCTTGGCGTCATGCGCCGTACCGATGACGGCTTCGTCATCGCCGAGGAGGACCTGAAGCTCAGAGGCGGCGGCGAGGTGCTGGGCACCCGGCAGAGCGGTCTGCCCGCGTTTCGTATCGCGAGCCTGCCGGAGCATGGGGCTCTGCTCGAGGCTGCGCGCGACGAGGCGCGGCTCAAGCTCACGCGCGATCCGGACCTGAAGGCGCCGGATGCCGATCCGCTCAAGCTGCTGCTCTATTTGTTCGAGCGTGACGACGCGATCAAGCTGATGTGCGCGGGCTGAGGCCGTAGCCTAAACGATAGGCTCTTCCTCATGCACGGACTTTGCGGCACTCGCTTTGGCAAGCTTGCGCAGTTCTTCCTGCTGCTGGTCAGGCCCGACTAGGCCGGCAGAGACCACGAGCTTGGCGGCGTCTTCGACCGCAAGGTCGAGCGGGATCACCTCGCTCGCCGGTACGAACACGATGAAGCCGGTGGTCGGGTTTGGCCCGTTCGGCATGAACACGGTGATGAGCGGCTTGCCTCCGCCGATCTTCTCGTCAACCTCGACCGGCGGGTCGCCGGCCATGAACACGATGCAATAGAGCCCACGCCGGGGAAACTCGATCAGCCCCACGCGCTTGAACGACGTCCCGCTCTTGGAGAACACCGTGGTGAAGATCTGCTTCACCAGCCGGTACACCCCGCGTACCACGGGCATGCGGTCGAGCATCATCTCGCCGTAGCTCACGATGCTGCGCCCGAACAGATTGGCGGTGAGCGCCCCCACCACCATGAGGAGCACAATGCCGACGATTAGGCCGACGCCAGGCACGCGGAAGGGAAGATATGTGTCCGGCAGATAAGCCTGCGGAACGAGCGGCTTCACCCAGGCATCAACCAGATTGATGAACCACCACACGACGTAGAGGGTGACGGCGACCGGGCCAACCACGATGAGTCCAGTGAGGAAATAACCGCGGAGCCGCGCGCCGATATGCAGCGAGGCAGGCTCGCCCGCTGCGGCAAGCAAGGCGAGCCGGTCCGCCTGCGAAGATGTCTCGTCGTCCGGCTTGGCAACGAGATCAGACTTGTCTTTAGCTTTCATGGACCCGGAATAAAGGCTGACGGACTCTGCGCGCAGACGCATGCCAGTCCTATGCGTCACGCGGCCTAGCGCGCATTACTGCGTCACGAGAGAGCAGTCCACTCCGTTTCGCTTTAGCGCACTGCAAACCTTAAGGCTTTCCGCCTTGTCCGGGAAGGGTCCGATCTTGAGACTGTAAAAGGTGCCGAAATTGCCGATGTCCACTTTCTCAAT
>Ga0163162_10002908_pt1 | contig 16312 bp, 16 predicted proteins | sample S55metaG_FD_115310 | JGI IMG/M metagenome (GOLD analysis project Ga0163162, IMG submission 115310) | Switchgrass rhizosphere microbial communities from Kellogg Biological Station, Michigan, USA - S5-5 metaG | ecosystem: Host-associated > Plants > Roots > Rhizosphere > Soil | place: USA...
ATCTCCAACGCTGCCGGTTACGCTGGTTAATTTTGTGCCGGTAGTATAGGTAGTTAAATCAAAAGGGTAAATACCGCTCGCCGAACTCAGCAAACCTTTGGTAGCATCAATACCAACAAAAGCCTGCCAGTTATTGCTGCCAACAGCCGCGATACGGCCAAGCTCTTTAAGCGAGTATGGATCAGCAATCACAACAGGGCCGCCAACTTTTGATACCAGGAACAGTTTGTTATTATATATTGTTCCATACTCCAAAGTTGAAGTAGCCGGATCAAGCGTTTTGCCGGGGTTCTCTTTGGTAAAGATACTGTCCTGTTTGGTGCTGGTAGCAAAGCTGTAAAAGCTTACGCTTCCGGTGCCGTGACCGTACCAACCTTCGTTAATTAAAAAGAAGCCGTTATCATACTTTCCTAATGATTCGGTTTTAAGCGTTTTCTTATTGCTTGAGCTTACCTCTTCCTTTTTACATGACGAAGCGACTAAAACCAGTAACGAAAATGCGATCGCGCCGAGCTTCGTTGTAATTGTTTTTTTCATGATGATGATTTTATAATAGTTGTTATTCGAATTGCGTAGTAGATTATTTAAGCAGGCTCAAATCGGCAGCACCGGTAAACTCGGTAGACTGCTCGCCCAGCCAGCCCATGTTGGCCAGGATCCCCGTTTGAACTTTGATAAAATCGATCCCCTTCAGATTTACCTTATTGCCTTTATCATCAATAGCGCTGCTGATATCGATTTTATCGCCGCCGCCGGTATTGTCGGCGTAACCATAGTCAAATGATGCACTGGTGATATAGGTAGGGTCATCCATATTGATATTGCTTGACGGCAGCAGGCTTCCTGTTAACGTGTAAGTATTTGTTTTAAGGCCGATAGGGTAATAAGCCTGGGAATGGAACATATTGGTTTGCACCACGCCGGTGTTACCTTTATTATCTTTCCATGGCACGCTGCAGGTATCGCAGGCCGGGCGGGTGTAGGTTACCGAATAATTGCGGGTATAGCCATCTTTATAAAAAGCACTTCCTTTGATCTCGTACCAGGTATCATCAGGCTTACCATTGCCATTCTTATCCTCCATTACCCAGATAACACCGGGTTCAGCAAACTGGGCGAAGGCATTGCCATAAACAACAAAGTCAGTTTTATCATCGGCATTAAGTACAGTATGATCAAAGCCTACCACGATGTAACCGCCCCAGCCGCCGAGGCTCACAAGGCCCTGGTCGGTTTTTAAGGTTGCCTTGGCAGCGGTGGTATCGCCGAGACCGGTATTGGTGAATTGCCCGGGTGCGGGGTTAAAATCGAATAAAGTAGTTACGTAAGCATTGCTTGAAGCGGTTATTGGGTGGATAGGCGCTTCCTGCGGACCGGTTTCGGTAACTTTATCTTTTTTGCATGATACCCACGTAAGGACGCATAGTGCACCTAATATCACGAGCAGTTTAAGTTGTTGTTTTTTCATAAAGAGTTTGTATTTAAAAATGAATTGAATTAATAAACAAAGGCCATGTGAGCCGGGATATCACCCGCCTGAACCTTCCACTTCATAACCCCGTTTTTGTCGAAGCAGTAAAGCGTGCCCGAAGCCACGTAATTACCGGCATCGGTAACAAAAACGTCTTTAGTAAGCGGATTAACGGCTATGCCATAGGGCACTACTATTTTTTTATCGGTGCCGTCGGTAATAAATTTGCTACTCAATAAGGTTTCATCCTTTACATTGAGCATGGTGTAGCTAATGGTGTTTTTTTGCTGCGGATAGCTCCATTCTGTACTATAGATATAAGCCGTATCATCATCTATCCAAAGGTTGCTGGCAGCTATATCAAAGGTTTTTTTAATTGCATCGGTTTGGGTATCGATAACAAACAGTTTAGATGGAATAGTATAATAATCACCACGGGAGGTAACATAGATATCGCCATATTTATCGGCTTTTAATCTGTCGAGATTGATAGCCACATCAATTCGTTTAAGCTCTGTGAACGAGGCCAGATCAATCACCGAAACTGTACGCTCATAATCCGGCGGACTATAACCGCCTGAGTTTGCTATGTATAGCTTTTCGCCAACAATAGCCATTTCCTCCGGCTGGCGACCAACCGTGACCTTTCTCTCCATCTGTAAGCTGGTGGTATCAATTTCGGCAACGATGCCGTTGGGGGCTTTAGGATCTCCAACTTTGCCGAGATAGGCGCTTACATAGGCCTTATTTTTATGGAAGGTTACATAACGGCAATTGGTAATATCTATCTGGGCTAACTTTTTCGCGGTTTTTACATCCAGCACCTCCACCTTATTAGAGATATTGACCACCACATACATCTTTGAACCGTAGATACCGATGTCATTGCCCACATCGCCCAGGCCTTTAGTAACGGAGGGGTTAGCTTCGTTATAGATATTTCGCTCGTAAACACCGGTACGGAAGTTCATAAAATCTAACGAGGCCTTGTTCATGTTCATATTACCCTCGTTAAGCAGGTATATCCCTTTGATCACACTCGATGGATCCGGCGCAGCAATCTGTTCAACCTGTTTAGGTATTACTTGCGGTGCCTTCCGGCATGATGCCGCAAGCAATACCACAAACAGGGCAACGGGTAGATATAGGGCTATTTTTGATGTTTTCATGGTTAGATATTATAGCTTAGTTTGAAGCGATAAAAACGCCGGGGCATCGGGAAGTTGGAGATGATTTCCCTGTCCTGGTTCAGGAGGTTATTTACCTCGAGGGTAAACCTGGTTTTACGCTTATATATTTTGGTGAGATAGCTTGCCGAAAGGTCATGCGTGTACCAGGGTGCTACTGTATTATCACCATGGTTTACATCATTACTCTGCTCATCATAACGAAGTCCGTTATATAAATAACTGTAATTGAATTGGAACCGGCGATAATCTGCCCCTAAAGTGAACGAGCCGCTGTGCATGGGCACATAAGGAATATTATAGCGATAGGTAATACCCCCTTCTTTATAAAAAGCCTGTTGATAGGTGTAATTGAGCCCGGCAGTGATAGTAAGCTCATCAGCAATATTCCATCCGGATTGGATATTGATCTCCGCTCCTTTTATATGCACATCGCCCACATTATACATTACCCATCTGAATAAATTGAGGCCGGGAACGGCTATAATTTTATCCCTTACCTGGTTATAATAAGCATCAACCTGTACAGAAAACGACTGAAGTAACCGGTTTTTAAACTCATGGTTATAGGTAAAGCCAACATCGTATTGCTTAGCGTATTCAGGTTTAAGCAGGGTGTTTCCGATCAGCGTATAATAAAGATCATTAAAAGTGGGCAACCGGAAGATGTTTTTATAAAATGCCCGGAGCATCAGGTCGTTATTGTCAAGCAAGCGCCATCCGGCAGTTACTGTTGGCGTATAGGCTGTTTTACGCCCCGCCCCGGTATATTCCTTTACCTGATCATTAACAAAAGTACCAAGTAGTGATGCCTGCAAATTAAGCCTTCCTACCCTAAGCTGCGAAGCCATTGAAACCAGTTCTGTGTAGCGGGTTGGATACGGGAAACGGTATAAGTTAGCGTCGAGATTGTTCATTTGGAAATCGACGGAGAGCGCGATATCCCAAACCGGCAAAATGCGGTAACGGTTGGCTATAGAAGTATAAAGTTCATGCTGGTAAAAGCGGTTATCCAGGAAACCTGTGGTAGTCACAAATTCTGGATCCAGGTAGCGTTCGTAGTTGTCACTATATTTGGCTACCGCTTTAAAGCTATATCGGTTAGCCGTATTGCTTTCATAATTGGCCTGGATAAACTGGTCGCGGTCCCATTGCCTTTGTGAGTAGTTGAATTTATTAGCTACAATTGCCCCCGGTAAGCCCCGGTTTGAAATATAACTGTATGCTTTCACTGCCCATCTGGCGCTATCCGTGGTATTGCCTGTAAGGCCAGCTTCTATCCGGTAAGCCTCGATATCTCCATTATTACGTACCGCGGTTGTGTCATACACACCATTGGTATACCTGAATTTGTACCGGCCGTTTGATTGAATATATTCGGCACTGATAGTACTGGAAATATTCTCGCTTAACTTCTGCTGCCATAACAACGAAGGATTCACCAACCCCATCGACCCGGTTTTATAACTCATGCGGATGTGGGTGTATTCACCCGGCTCAAATTTGGGCTTGGCAGACTGCAGGTATATGGTGCTTGCAGCCGAAAAAGCCTTGGCCGGTTGAAAGATCTCGCTTTGTTGTCCGTTATAAAGATCTATTTCATCGATGTTATCCAACGAAAAACGGCCAAGGTCAACCTGCCCGTTTTGGGCGTTACCTAATTGTACGCCATCATAAAATACGGCAACATGATTGGTGCCCAAACTGCGTACATTGATGGTTTTTAAACCACCTACGCCCCCGTAATCCTTCAATTGTACGCCGGTAAAAAAGCGCATGGCATCGGCCACAGAAAAACTATTGAGGCGCTGTAATTGCTCGCCTTTTAATACCTGTAACGGAGTAGGGGATGTATTGCGGATGTCAGTTTTGACGGCACGGATCTCCACCTGTTTAAGGTGATTGATCTTAACAGAATCTGTTTGGGCAGTATCTTTTTTATGAACAGAGGATTGTGCCGAAACCTGAGGGCAACAGCAAGCAGTTGTTATCCCAAAGGAAACAAGCCATAACAAACCTTTGATACAGCCACTACGCGTTGCGAACGTGTGGCGCACAGTTAATTTCATGAGTGTTGTGGGTTAAAAAACCTCACAGCAAACAGAACGAATTACAAAAAATGAAATACACGAAAGGTATCCTCATTCCAGCTTCAATCCCCGAAAGCTATGAATTAATATGTGCAATGGCAGGTCTTCTGACTTACTCCCCCCGGCCCTGTCTTCCCATTTCGATCATATCGAAACAGTGACAATAAGAATGGACTTCGGTGTTATGGAGCTTACAGCTGCGGGACAGTCCCGGATTTACACCGGGTTCCCTTTTAATCGCGGGCGTTAATTATCCGCGAACCAAAAGCAGGGCAAAGGTATATATTAAAAGTTTAATTAAACAAGTTGCAGTTTGCAACAAGGGTATTACACCGCTAATGAGGTAGTAAAACGGGCGTTTAAGACTATTCCAAATTATGACTAAAAAAGTTTCGATTTTAATTTTATGTTAATTACCTAAAATCATATATTTGCAGCCCATCACGGGGGATTAGCTCAGCTGGCTAGAGCGCTTGCATGGCATGCAAGAGGTCATCGGTTCGACTCCGATATTCTCCACACAATCAATCAATAGCCCTGATTTACTGCGACTTAGCAATGAATCAGGGCTTTATTCTGGCATAACTCCGCCAAATTCCTTATCTTACCCTTCAACGCAAGATGATATGAAAGTTCCAGCGAAGCTATACACTGAGCCTATCCTTAATAAAGGAAAGGAAGTAAAGTCAGTTCCTAAAGGCTCTACAAAAGCTACGGAGCAGGCAAAGCTTACGTGGTATGTGGATTTTTCTTTTTATAATGCAACAACGGGTAAGATAGAACGCTTCCGTAAGACTAACAACGGCAATCGCATAAAAGATCCGAAGGAAAAGCTTAGGCATTTCACAGGTCTTTTGGCTGCATATAAGGAACTATTGGAAAGTGGATATAATCCACTTGATGAGCGAAGTAATGATAAGCTCAAGAAAAGCATTGTCTCTATAACTTTAAATGAAGCAAAAGATAGGTTTGTGGAATACCATCAAGCCAAAGGCACTCGCCGTAAGAGCATTCAGACCTATATCAGTAAAATCAAGTATTTCATAGATCATATAGGCGGCGCAACTAAAGTAGTGGATGTTACGGACTACGATATTACTGCGTTCCTCAATCATTTTGAAAGAACAAAGCAATGGTCAGGGGTAACTTTCAACTTAGCTCGTATATCACTGAACAACTTTTTCACCTATCTAAAGGTAAACAAATACATCGCTATCAATCCAGTTACCGATATAGAGACAAGGAAAGAGCTACCCACTGAATCTCACCAGGTTTTCACAGATGAGGACTTTAAGCTTATCATGGAATGGTTGACCGCTAACGATACCTTTACTTTGTTTTTCGTGCGTATGATTTATTATACTTGTATACGTCCCAATGAGTTACGACATCTTCAACTCAAACATGTAAATTTAACAAACGGTACAATCACAGTACCTGCTACTATCGCTAAGAACAAAAAGTCTATGCCTGTTAGTATAGACCCAAGTTTACAGCTGGAGTTGGCGAAGCTTGAAATATCTTCCTATCCTGAAACCTTTTTCTTATTAGGTTCACCCAAATCGATTGTATCAAAGTCAATGATTGGAACAAACCATGCCTACAACAGGTTTATGCGCTGCCTTGACGAGCTGAAGCTTCAAAATAAAGGGTATACGCTGTATTCATTTAAGCACATGTCCAATATCTCCAAGTATAAGGCCGGTTGGACTATAGCCGAAATATGCGCAGCAAACAGGCACAGTAGTTTAGTTGAGACAGAAACGTATCTTAAAGATTTATTGAAGTTTGTAAAGACAGAGAAACTGATCCCTCCTATTTAGTAGTGGGTTGTATTACTGTGTAAACAGTGTTCTTCATTAAGTAACCTCAAAGTCGCTTTGTTGCTCATTCTTTTAAAAGGTTACTGAATCCGATAGCTTTACAAATCACCTGACAATTGAACTTCGCAGCCATTGAAATCAGTAACCTTTTAATAACAGTAACAAAACGTTTCTTCGATTGATCTGTAGTTAGTTATGATTATAGATTATGGCAGCAGAAAATACTACTTTAATTGTTAGCGCATTTTCAGGGCTTGCAGGTGCTTTGATATCCCAGGCATTAACTGGTTTGTTCGCCTACTTTGGGGATAAACGGAAAGCAGAAACTGAACTTAAGAATCAATACAGGAGCAAGCAGGTCGAGATTGCAGAGAACTACTACTACGTTACCGGTGAGACGATGTCCATCCTCAAGAAAAGCGTTCAGCTATGGAAAGGCAGAAACATACAGCGTAGTGAGGCTAGTTATAAATCTATGTCTGATAGTTTAAAGGAAGCTGATGCTCGCTTGAAGCAAATGAATATTGATAACTGGAAACACAACCTCATCGGGCTTTACTTCAACGTTACCTTGTCCTATGATGAACTAATTGCTGCTAACAATAAATCGCATGAGTTGTATTTAAAAGTACTTGATATCGAGAGTAAAATACGAGAGGCGAGTGATGATGAAGAAGATAGAGAGCGCTTAATTGGTCAATATAGCGTTGCCATCTTCGACCTCTGTAGCCAATATGACGCTGTTTATGATATTCTTGCCAGTGATATGAATAAAGTTAAGGACGAGTTGCTAAAAGGGTTTCGGTTATAAGCGGACTTTCCTTTTATGGCAAAAACTGTCACTTGTCTGGAGTTGGCCATTCGTCTTCCGGGTCTGCATGTATCAAAACCTTGTACTCTTCCCAGGGATTATCATTAATACCTTCATCGTGTTCTTTTAGTAGTCTGCGGGCGTGTTCAAGATCAATGCTATAACTATCAATTTCCTCCTGATAGCTTGCAATTAAAGCTATCAATGATTGTTCTTCCTTTACAAGTTTTTCGCGCTGTGTAGGTTGGCTCATATTATTAATAATGCAAATGGTTACATTGTACGAGTTGATGTCAGTAAAGCAAGCTTAGCCATTATCAATTTGAATTAGATTTCGATAATGAGCCCATCCGTAGATGAAACTTTCGAGTTCATCGCATCTTGACACTAAAGGTATTTTGGCATCTCTAATACTAACAATGCCGCCATTTGATAATATAACATTCATTAATCCTAAACTATCATAAGCCATATTATAGTTCGTATCATGATGGCCCGGGTTAAGCCATTGACAATACATCATATAACTGTTATCCTTAAAATATCGGATAGTATGTTGTACGTTTGGATGATATTGCATAGAACATAAGACTATGCGTGGGTTTTCTGTCGTGATAATGTCGCCAACATATTCATCGCGTTCTTCCGCGCTTCCACTGACGAGAAACACTTCTACAAACTCAGTGGGGCTTAAATATAATCTACGATTATTGTGCCCTGTTTTAACAGTTCTTTCGAACAGATGGTTCCATGTGCTTGATTTACCAGCGTTTCGATTCCCCAATACGGATATAACTAAATTATTCATGTCTCGATATAAAATATTTCAGTGACGACCACGAGAGCTACGCACATGTTTAACAGTCCCTGACGGAGTGCTGCGTTTAACATAGGTCTTTTTGCCGTTCTTGTTTATGTAATATTTGCCACCTCTTGCACCGGTTTGAATGGTTGCGTCATAGCTACCAGCACCCTGGACTGCGTTGGATTCATAACCGTAGTAGCTTGAAGTGTACTGTTTCGGATTGAAGCCTGGAACTAAGGTATAGTTTCCGTCTGACATCCAATACCAAGTAGGATTTGTGTGATAACGAACTTTAATCATGCCATTCTTGGAATGCCCTTTCATCAACAGCAGGGTACCGACAGGCACGCTGTAGGCGACTTGTGTGTTTGCTTGATCGGCATACAGGTTTTCTGGCCCATTAGTAGAAGCAACATAATAAGTGCTACAACTAGATGTAAAGAACAACAAGCAAATAATCAGCGGGATAAAAGTAAGTCTTTTCATGATAAGGGTTTTTGAAGTTTAATCTGATAGCTTTTATAAGTCTATGTGGACATCGTAGGTTTTACCCTCTTCGCCCTCAACGGATGCGTTTCCGTTTTCGTCTATATCTGTGGGAGTAATGTGGTCTTCGTCCAAATACCCATCATTAGGGAAGTTTATTTGAATTACTTGACCATCACTTACTTCAACGGATAATGTATAAGTTGCTGAATGGCCCGTATTAGGATTTGAATAGTCGACGGTTGCGTTATAACTGCCATCCGAGATAACGCCTGACTCCTTATCTTCATCATCGTCACTGTCTAAAGATTGTTTCCTTGTTGAACTTGATTGCGTTGGTGTATAAGCCGGTGGACTTACAGCTACTGGGTCGCTTGGCTCAGTTTCTGATTTTGACTTATCCGGTGATAAACACGAACTGTTAAGCATCAAAAATAGGTTTAAGCAACATACTTGAAGCCATTGCTTAGTAGTTATGAAGGCTTTCATTTCGTTACTTTTTACAAACACCACATGTTAAACCTTGCTTAGCACAGCGTTTACAATACTTGCAGTTTTTGCAAGCACGGCATGGGTTTTCACCTTTGCATGTTGCAAAGGCTTTGCTTGTTGATGAGGAGGATGGGTTGAAGCTGGTTGTGCTCAATAGAGTTCCAACAGCCAGGCTGAGGATGATAAGGTGTCTTTTCATAACTGTATTAGGTTGTCAATATAAACCTAACAAATACTTACGACATATCAAAGCCAATCATTCTGTTTACGAGATAGTTGTGCAGCTTTCGTTATGTTGTATTCTTTGTCGAGGTAAAATGTATGCCAATGACTTATCTGTGAAACTTTATGACGAACCGTTACAGTTATATGGACTTTCTCTTTGCCCATATTAATTAGGGTGGCTTTAATGATGATACAAACCTTTCTGACAAACTCATCGATCATTGGCTTCTTCTCTTCAGGAGGAAAGAATACCTCATTGTAATAGGTTAAATCAAAGCGGCACAAGTCAATGGACAGACCTCTACGGCTATGAAACTCAAACAAATATTTGAGGTCATGTGCGGTGATTTTGTCCTTTAACTTTGGGTTATCCTCAATCCATCTAATGAGGTTTTGTTGTACTACCTCGTAAAACTTACCTATCGAATGCTCTGTCATACACCATCAATTACAAAACAAATTTGCTAAAATAATTAGTAAAATATCAAACAAAGATTTCCACCTCTCATTTGCTTTCATACATTTGCCATATGAGAAAACAAGTATTATCAGTAGCATTGATAGCCATATCGGCGGCTTTAGTTTCATGGGGATATAAAGGTCATAGAGCCGTTGCAACGATAGCGCAAAAGCATTTAACCGCTAACACCGCTTATGCAGTTTCGGCCTATCTAAAAGGGGAAAGCATGGCTGATGTAAGTACCTGGGCAGATGAACATCGCAATCCTACAACCGGCAAATGGCACTTTCTGAATCTGCCTTTAGGGTTGAACCATCAACAGTTTGTGGACTTTGTTAATCAGCAAAGTAACGATAACGTCTATGGTGCCATCCTCAAAGAAGAAACCATTCTAAAAGATAAAGCTTCGACGCCAGACCAACTTAACAACGCGTTAAAATACCTTATACACTTAGTGGGTGATGCTCATCAGCCTATGCACATCAGCCGTGCCGAAGATAAAGGCGGTAATACTATTCAAGTACGTTTTGATAACGCCGGTACTAATCTGCATAGTCTTTGGGATAGTAAGCTGATAGATCATGAGGGATTAAGTGAGGAACAAATCGCAAAGCAGTATGATTGGGCTAATGAAGCGCAAATCAAGAAATGGCAAGATAGTAGTCCTATGGAATGGCTTTGGGAAAGTTACCAAATCAGTAGTGAGCTATATGCAGACATTAAGCCAGGGCAGCAAATTGACGAGGCCTATTACAAGAAATACATTCAGACTATACACCTCCGCATAGACCAAGCTGGTATCAGATTAGCCGGTGAACTTAACCGGTTACTAAAAGACGCTAAAAGCGGCGTTGCTCCTGTCTCTTCAGTGAAGAAGGTTGCAGCTTCGAGCAATAAGAAAATTGATGTTACACAAGATTCGGTGGCACCAATGATCGAGTTAAAAGACGTAAAGGACTTCCTGCAAAAAAATGTAGCTGTAAGTGGTAAAGTATATAGTGTAAAGGATATCGGTAGTATGGTGCTTGTAAACCTAGGGGCTGCCTATCCAAATCAATTGCTAACTGTTGTATTAAAAGGTGACGCTAAGCAATTGGCTGGTCAAATAAAAGATAAGACAATAACAGTATTAGGAAAGGTTATTGACTTTAAAGGCAAGCCAGAAATTGTAGTTACAGATAAGGAGTCAATTACCATCGGCAAATAAGGCTCTAAATAGATATCAAAGTAAAACGCCAAGCTGTTTAAGCCTGGCGTCTGCTTTATAACTTTGAATGAACACATGCTACAAATTTAGCGCGTGGCTTATTGCCTCGTTGTTCTCCACAACAGCTTTGAATTGCTGCCCGGATAGCGCTTTCGGTCTTATAAGGATAATGCTTTTTAAATACCTTTAATAGATAATCCATTTCGTAAGGTTCATCACAGGAGACAAATCCCCTGTCTTCCCATCGTTTTTTCTTGTTATCGATTTGATCCCAATCTTCGTTAAGTACTTTTTCTACAGACATATATTTAGGTTTAAGAGGTTTATAATTACTAAAGGTAGATTATGTTAATGATCCTGTCAATCCGTTAAAACACCTATTGATAATGCTGATTAAACACCATAACTTCAACTACCAATGTAAACCCATAACCTATTAGACTATTACGGTTCATTATGAAACAAAAATTACTCCTATTGTTAACAGTAACAATGTTACTGGCAACACAGTCTTTCGCCCAACGTGTTCATTATCCCGGCAGAACCCATACCACTAGTCATGGTGGTCATTACTCGGGCGGTCACGGTAGCTCTCATAGAGGAGGACATTACCGGAATGTGCGAACTAGTAATCATTACGGTAGACATAGACGATAAACACCTGCTAAACACTGCATCTAATAACAAACGCCAAGCTGATTAAGCCTGGCGTTTGGTCTTTCTATAACCTTTAATGGATTCGATCCACAAATAACAAACGACGTGTATTTGGAGTATAAACAGGTTGCCAATAGACAAATCCTAACAAAGTGAAATCGTCACCATGCCTTTAAACGAAATTGAACAACATCCCTATTTAGATTACTTTATAACCTACAACAATAACAATGTTGATTGGGCCAAATATAATAAGATGATCATTGGAAGCTTTCCTGTGTATGGGATAACTGAAACCATTTACCCCTATAGCGATAAGCGACATTTAGAGTGTTCTATGCAAATGCCATTCTTTTATGGCAGTCAAACCAATGAATTCTGGAGCCATCTTGTTAAGGCAATTGATGATCGACAATGGATATCAGCGAACAATCCAAAAGATACGAGAAATTTAGCGATTAAGTACTTGGAACAGCATGGTATTCTTCTTACAGATGTCATATCACGAACCAACAGATTTGCAATGAAAGATGACCTGCCGAGTCCGTTTTCAACAGATGATTCGGCATTATTGAACCTATCTGCTGAACGCCACGTCGTCGATCAATTTGCTCTAAATCAAGATGTAATAGATTGGCTTATAAAAGCGGTCAATATTGACTCTTTGTATTTCACTGCGCAGGGACTTAGCGGGAAAACTCCCGGAGGATGGTTTCATCAAATATTGAATAGGCACAACATTGAGTTTGAAGTACTTTATCAAAGCTCAAATGCAATGAAATATCGTATGCGCTTAAACGACCGGATTCGGGTTTTTAAGTTATTCTACCTGCCAACACCATCGAGTTATCGTTCGTTGGCATTTACTATTGGTCGTCAACATCCTATGTTTGTTAATTATCTTATGTCTCACCACCCAACTTTTTACCAAAGTGTGGTTGCTAATAACTTCGACCTCGACAAGACTAAGAAGTCTATGTTGACCTCACATAGAAATACTTTCATCCAGTTATGGTGGAAGCAATATTTATTACGTCAAAATGTTTATTTCGACGGTTCTGTTTATAGTTAATAAAAGGTAGAAATAGGAGGCTCTTAGAATAATGATCCTTGTATGCCATTGAATTTCTGCATTGAACTCTCTCGAATAAGAGACTTACCAAGCTTTGATTTGACTTCATTACCTTTTAGATCATGTAGCCAAATACGACTTTGTTCAGGCCCATTGAACTCGATGTAGTAGGGATAATGAAATCCATCTACCAACACTGTACTTACTTTATAGCCAGTATAAAAGTCGTTGCTAAGAGAGTTCATGTGTGCTATTTCACCAGTTAGTGAATTGAATAGCATGTTTAACAACGCCATTTTACAGCATGTAATATCAAGATCTGCACCATAAAGATGCAGGTGCCGGTTAATCTTTGCTGCTGCTAATAACATCCTGCCTGAACCGCATGCACAGTCACAAACTGTTTGCCCTGGCTTTGAATCGGCACCAACTGATATTACAGCCATCATGTCGCACACGGATGTTGGACTGAAATACTGGCCTTGAAACCCATTTGAAATTGCTTGCATATAAAGCTCACCGAGCGGGTCATTAAAGTCCTCTGAAAGGTCGCCAATGAGTGTAACGAGGGTTATTAGTTGTTGTACTTTGGGATGTGATCGGTACTTTTCAAGAGCGGTATTTTGCGATTCTGCATCGTCCCATTTTCTAAAAGGTAACAGCGTCCAATCTAAGAGTTCGACAAAGGCGGTGTGTAAGGATTGTCCGTAAGCAAAGCGTTCAAATGCAGTTAATAGCTGTTTAAAGTCTGTCATAGCAGTAAGTTTTATGTCGAGTGAATTCTCGAACGACTCACTGCTGATCAGCAGCACTAAGGCAAGGTGGAGATTGAGTAATTGTGGAGGGTTCCCTTTGGGATACCCAATTACGAAATACTACCTTGAAGTGAAACGGCTATGTGATGATGTGAAGATACCTTTGGGAGAGAATCAAAAGGAGCATTAGATTATCCTTTGTGTTGTCGAATATAAGCAGCTATTTGACCTCCAATTACTTCTATATCGTGGAGGCTCTTTGGTGTAGATACCCATTGTCGCTTTCCATTAGAATCTTCTGACACCGCTAAAATTAGAGGATATGAGTTTGTGTCTGTTTGAACAACGAATAACCTTCTTCCCCTAACGTCAATCTCTTCAACCGAAAGTAAATATCCGTCATTACTAAGAGCAAATGAAGGTTGAACAGGACGAACAACCGGTTGAATCGTCGGTAAATCCAAGTACAATTCAATGTTATTTATTCTCCTTCTGACCAAACCATGTATTGAAACGGGCCTTTTACAATGCCAACACTCTAATTCTACACTATTGGATAAGTATGCTAATGGAAGTATGATGTCGGCGTCACAATGACTACACGTGAACCAATTTTCAACGAGCCAGTCAACAACATTTTCTCGGGAATATATAATCCTATTAACCCTGGGGTCACCTACTAAATAAACATTTATCGGTTTGGTTGAAGTGCTCTTATCGCCTCCAACATGGAATAGAAAACCCTTATCAACCCAGCTTGCGACTCTTGGCCTAACTGCGTTGTTAGAGGTCTTATAAATGTTCGTCCCTAAATGGTTGATAGTGAACAAGCCTCTGTCTAGTTTTTTTATTTCAGATACAACTTCTGTTCCGTACAACTCTTCAGAAATTTTTTCTGAAATCTTAAGCGAAGAGCTATCTAAGACTGTCGGCCTAAGCTTTGATACGCCTGCGCTTATAAGTGTTTGCTCTGCTATCATCTCCTGACAAATCCTTATAACGTTACGAGGTGATCTCCATGCCAAAATCGTAACTACATCATCTACACTAAACGATGAGGGGTTTGTCAGCAACTGGTTCATGGAAGAGATAGAATCGTTTGAAAAAGCCATGAGTCTCTTTTTCAACATTTCGTTTAGTTTTTCTCTTGACCATATTAGCGTATGAATAGGTATTCGATCTGCTCTTGCTCCGGCAAGCACATTGGGATAAACCCTATCCCATAAAAAGTATTTGAAGGCATATCCTTTAATACCATGGGTCTCAAGATCCTTTAATAGGGGTTCTATCAGTTTAAAAGTTGCTTCAGCATTATTAGTAGTTACGTTTGTTTCATCAACCTTATCTATCAGTACATATACTGCCTTAAAATGAAGTTTTGTAGCTAGCTCATATATAAGTTCTAATTGGTACTTGTAAGATTGCCCAAGCGTTTTCTCATCCTCACTGAGTTTAGGTAAGTCTAGTTTTGGCAATTCATATTTCTTCAAAAGGAAATTCAACAAGGAGTCTAGTATTCCTATATTATTGTTCCAATAGTTCTTTATCTTCTCGGGGACTGACTGGATATCTTTAAGTACTTCATTTACCTTCCACCCAGTAACATCGCCTAAGTACGTATGACATAGTATGTTTAAGTTCCGCTTGTCGTCTTTGGTAAAGTTGCTCAGAGAATCAGGATAATCAGATAACCAAATTATCAGATTTAACAAGCTCCTTGAGATGATGTTCTTTAAGTGGTAATTCAAACTGACAGTTTCAAGTCCACGTTCACCTAGTTCGAACCTATCATAGGTTACGCATAGGATAGGTTTGTCCCTACACCAACTTTCAATCATTTTTCTCTGAGCCGTTTTGCCACTACCTCTCGGTGCTATCACTATATTTGAAGACGGAGAATGATAATCTCCCTTAATAGCGTCGTAATATGGCGGTGGGACAAAGTACTTCTCTAAGTTTTCCTCCTCGTCTGCATTTGTGTAAGCGAAAGGATTAGTACTAAACCCAAGATTTTGATAGATACTCATAGCTTTATAACGCTAATATACTCTTTTGCCTATAATAATAAACATTGCTTAACCTGTATTCAACTTAGCTCCAACCTATTTATTTTATGTATTCGAGCCTTCCAAACCACCGAAGAGCAACGACGGTGGTTGCGAGCGAAGCAAGAAGTCTGAGCAGAGAAAGCGTGAAACGCGACTGTTCAGTATCTGCGACAAACAACTGGCGGATAGTTTGACTAAGGGTTTAGCGTATGGGCACATCAAACTGTGTGACAGTTGAGCAGCTTCTTGCTTAGGCGCAGGCGAGCCAAACAATATGAGCGACTGTACGAATTAATCTTGAACGTTGCAAGCTCACCTGGTCGATAGACCAAGTGAAAGCGCAGCATAAGAGAAAGGTTAATGAAGACAGAGAGAGCTCATGTGATGAACGACTTTGCTACTGACAACAAGCATGACAGGCAGGCGATAGCCGATGTAGTTCAATGTGCTGAAAGCTTATTGAACGGAATGAAGCCTGGCGTGATTGTATGTGTAGCTTAAAAGTGAAGAACACCGATGGACCTGGTGTGGTGGGCTATCTGAGCGACAGGCATAAGCAGAGCTTGCCTTTCTCGGTCTAAGCAACCAAAAGCGGGAAAGGCAAGTGATGGCTTATTGTATATCTTGTATTAACATTCTGCATAGTTATTAACACGTCTTTAATTCGCTGTTTATTAGTCTTTTGTGTCGGCTGATGAAAACAATTAACATCTTCATGTTAAT